>Ga0314774_1001114_pt1 | contig 18279 bp, 14 predicted proteins | sample MetaGCBIA2018_FD_204515 | JGI IMG/M metagenome (GOLD analysis project Ga0314774, IMG submission 204515) | Cryopeg brine microbial communities from Beaufort Sea near Barrow, Alaska, United States - CBIA 2018 | ecosystem: Environmental > Aquatic > Marine > Coastal | place: USA: Alaska | collected...
CGACCCGAAACCCTTTGAATGGCATAAATCTGCCGACCAGATTATTGAGTCAATCGCTAGATTATCAGACAAACTCAATAAACAAACGGACTTCTGTTAAGGGACACTAGGGAAACGCTGATTAATCCAGTTTGAGTCGCTGATTTGGTAAAATCAAACTCCCGATCATTGAATCAACCAGGAACCGATCATGGAGCAGACGAGTTTCGCCCAAGCCGAGTTCGCCGCCAAGAAAAAGATAACCCGACGTGAGCGGTTTCTGGCCGAAATGGAACAAGCCGTGCCCTGGTCGCGGCTATTGGAAGCTCTCTCGCCTCATTATTATCCCGATTCCCGCGGCAAGCGAGGACGCCCGCCCATTCCCCTGAAGCGCATTCTGCGGATGTACTTTGTTCAGCAGTGGTATGCCCTGGCCGACGAGGCACTGGAAGACGCCATTTATGACAGCCAGGCCCTGCGTGACTTTGTCGGTATCGACCTGAGTGTGGAGTCGGTTCCAGATGCCACGACCCTGCTGAAGTTCCGCCACCTGCTGGAAAAGCAGGCCTTAACCCAAGTCATTTTCGAACAGATCAACGGCCACCTGGCCGAGCGCGGCATGCTCATGCGCGAAGGCACGATCGTAGACGCCACCATTTATCGCCGCGCCGCCATCCACAAAGAACCAGGCTAAGGCACGGGATCCGGAGATGCACCAGGCCAAAAAAGGCAATGAATGGCACTTTGGTATGAAGGCTCACATCGGTACGGATGCTGACTCCGGCCTGGTTCACAGTCTGACGGGTACGGCTGCCAACGTGGCGGATATCACCGAGTCCGCACACTTGTTGCACGGCGATGAAAGCGAGGCCTACGCGGACGCAGGCTATACCGGCGTGGCCAAACGCCCAGAGTTCCAAGGGTCGGATGTGGTCTGGCACGTGGCTGAGAAGCGCGGCAAGCTTAAGAAAATGGAAGAAGGTCCTCGCAAGACTTTGACCGCCCAACGGGAGCGGGTCAAAGCTCAGATTCGCGCCAAGGTTGAGCACCCATTCCACGTGGTGAAGAACCTGTTCAGACATCGTAAAGTTCGCTATCGGGGGCTGTTAAAGAACACGGCACAGCTGTTTACACTGTTTGGTTTGGCCAATCTTGTACTGGCCCGTAGGCTAAATCCGTCTCCATGTTCTTAAAATGCGCCTAAAAAGCGAAATTCGGGCAAAAAATCGGCGATTTCGTCGATAAAATTGACCTATTAGATGCTGATCGAGAAAATAGATTATTTCTCAAGCCGAATTTAGTTGGCTTGCAATTAGTTGCCGCCTCTCGTTAATTGATCAGCGTTTCCCTAGCTCAGCTAGACTGGCTGCAACCTCTTCGTATTCCATAGTGGCCCCTAGGCTGACACTTCTATAATTCTGGAATTATAGTTGACATTCCTTCGAGCTGAATTCTACGCTTGTTAAATATTCGATAATTCTAGAGATATAAGATTATTCAATGTCCTCTCAGGTGCAAGATACCCTGAGCATATTTGACTTTCTCGCCGTCGAACTGTCGGCCTTGTTCATTGGTATTAGCCTGTTGGTCGGCGCCGTCCAGCGGCATGTCCCACCCTCCAAAGTGGAAAATTTGCTGAGTTCCACGCGGCGTAGGAGTTATTTTCTGGCTGCTGGCCTGGGTTCCATCACGCCTTTTTGAAGCGAGCGGGCTGGCATTAGGTTGTGGTGCAACGAATAGCTGTGACACCAAATCGGTTATCGCTGCATCGGGCTACGGAACCAATGACAGCCGGACGGTAGTGTCTTCCTGCGGTTCTGATGAAAAGATAACCTCTCTGTCCAGCCATTGTGGTGGCAATCAAAGCACTGAAACGGCTATTGGCAAGTGCAACGGTTTGTGGGCGGGATTACCACGCCCATCAGTTTGAACAGATGTACGGTTCTTAACACCGCGGCACTTAGGCCGATAAACAGCCATATCAAGGCGCTGTTACTGATGAAGCAAAAGCCCATTGCAGGCCAAAATGTGCATCGCAATAGGGCTTGAGCCAGACCTAAGCAGCTTAGCGTAATCCTCACTTAAGTTCGTTTCGTCGAAAGTTCATCCTGTCGTCGCCGGGCACATCCAAGCACACACCCGTCGAGCCTTTACAAGATCTGATTTTCAATATATTCTAAATTCCGTATATATACAAAATGGCATTTAATTACTGAGGCCCATCATGGACAACCGACGTCGCGTACTCTTTGTGTGCACCGCCAATAGTGCACGCTCACTCATGGCTGAAGCCCTTTTGAAGGGCCAAGCGGGCGATCAGTTTGAGGTGGCAAGTGCTGGTACTGATCCATCGAAACCGCATCCTCTCGCGCTCCAGTGCATTGACGAAGCTGGCCTTGATAGCACAACCTTGCGCAGCAAATCGGTCGCATCGGTTGGCGATGCGCATTGGGACTACGTCATCACCCTCTGTGACAAAGCGTCGCGTGAATGCCAGCCCATCGCATCCTTCGGTCAGATGATTGCCTGGGATTTCCCGGATCCAGTCCTTAAAAATCGCCATGCGACGTTTGCTTTGGTTATGAAAGAGCTCAAGGATCGCATTAGCCTGTTTGTCCTGGTCCATCAAAAAACCGTCCATCGTTCGATTCATTACCCGCCTGTAGGTGTCTTCAAAGCATTGGGCGACGAGAATCGTCTGGCCTCTATGCTGTTAATCCTGCAACAGGAGGAGCTGTGTGTTTGCGAGCTGACAGAGGCGCTCGGTGTCTCGCAACCGCGAATTAGCCGGTACCTGGGGCAACTCCGAGAGTTAGCACTGGTGCAGGATGAGCGCCGGGGGCAGTGGATCTACTATCGGCTGCATCCCGCCTTGCCCGACTGGGTGCTGACCGCTCTGACCGCCGCGCTTAACGAAAATGTCGCATTATTGGAACCCATGGCCAAACGACTATCGAGCATGCCGAATTGACCGGTCCAGGCCATTCTTAACCATTTATAATCATTTAAGAGTTTCGAATATGAGCACATTAAAAGTGGGCATCAACGGGTTTGGTCGCATCGGTCGGCTGTCGCTGCGTGCGGCGTTTGACTGGCCAGATATGGTGTTTGTGGCGATCAACGACCCCGGTGCCAATGCAGAAAGTCTGGCCCATCTGCTCAATTTTGACAGTGTTCACGGCCGCTGGCAGCATAACGCCACGGCTGATGGCCAATGCCTCAGAGTTGGCAACCACAGCATCCGCGTTACCGCCAATAAAACCATTGCGGAAACGGATTGGTCTGATTGCGACGTGGTGATCGAAGCCAGTGGCAAGATGAAAACCGTCGAGGTCTTGAACGGCTATCTTGAGCAAGGCGTGAAGCGTGTGGTGGTTACGGCGCCGGTAAAAGAAGCCGGGGCACTCAATATCGTCATGGGCGTCAACGACGATCAGTTTGACCCAGCCCTGCACCGGATCGTAACGGCCGCATCCTGCACAACCAACTGCCTGGCACCGGTGGTTAAGGTGATCCACGAGAAACTCGGTATCCGGCATGGCTCAATCACAACGATTCACAGCCTGACCAATACTCAAACGATCCTGGATGCACCCCACAAGGACCCTCGTCGCGCACGGGCCTGTGGCAGCTCCCTGATTCCCACAACCACCGGATCGGCGACCGCCATTGTCGAGATTTTTCCGGAGCTCAAAGGTCGACTCGACGGCCATGCAGTTCGGGTCCCGCTGACCAATGCCTCCCTGACGGATTGTGTCTTTGAAGTCGAAACGCCGACCGATCGGGACGCGGTGAATGCGCTGCTCAAAGAGGCGGCGGACGGCCCACTGGCTGGCATTTTAGGCTATGAAGAACGGCCATTGGTATCCATTGACTATAAAACTGACCCGCGGTCATCAATCGTTGACGCGCTTTCGACCCTGGTGGTCAACGGCAGCCAGGTGAAAATATATGCCTGGTATGACAATGAATGGGGGTATGCGAACCGGACGGTGGACCTGGTCCGAAAGGTCGGGGCTGCCTGAGCATGAGCCCTGCCATTCGCCAGTACCTGATTATCACCGGCAACTACTGGGCCTTTACCCTGACCGATGGGGCTCTGCGCATGCTGGTGGTGCTGCACTTTTTCCAGCTGGGGTATTCGCCGCTGGAGATTGCCCTGCTATTCATTTTTTATGAGATCTTTGGGGTGATCACCAATCTGGTGGGCGGTTACCTGGGGGCCCACATGGGCCTTAACCGCACCATGAATATCGGCCTTTTTTTGCAGATTCTGGCCCTCGGAATGCTAGCCGTTCCCGCCGCGATGCTGTCGGTACCCTGGGTTATGGGCGCGCAGGCGCTGTCAGGGATTGCCAAAGACCTCAACAAGATGTCGGCCAAGAGCGGTATCAAGCTGCTGGTACCGGGCTCGGAACAAGCTAGGCTCTACAAGTGGGTGGCCTTGTTAACCGGTTCCAAGAATACTCTCAAAGGAGTGGGGTTCTTTTTGGGCGGCGCGTTATTGATGGTCTCTGGCTTTCGCGGTGCAGTGCTCATCATGGGTGTAGCTCTGTTAATTGTCTGGCTGGCCAGCCTGGTGTTGCTCACTCAGGAACTGGGCAAGAGCACCGCCAAACCCAAATTCAGCGACATACTGTCCAAAAGTCGGGCGATTAACGTCTTATCGCTGGCCCGAATGTTCCTGTTTGGTGCTCGGGATGTCTGGTTTGTAGTGGCGCTGCCGGTTTACTTGCATACCGTCTTTGGCTGGGACTTCTGGCGGGTGGGGGGTTTTATGGCCATTTGGGTGATTGGCTATGGTGCGGTGCAAGCAGTCGCGCCACGCCTCACTCATCGCAAAGCGAAGACGATGCCGGGGCGAGGTGTCGCTGTCTTGTGGGCTGCGCTGTTAACCGGTATTCCCGCCATCATCGCTGTGGGGTTGGGTACCGACCTGCCTGCCCCGACTGTGCTGGTCGGCGGCCTGCTGTTGTTTGGCGTTGTGTTTGCAGTCAACTCGTCCCTGCACAGCTACCTAATTGTCAGCTTGGCGAGAGCCGATGGGGTGTCTCTCGACGTTGGCTTTTATTACATGTCCAATGCCATGGGGCGGTTGATTGGAACACTGCTCTCTGGCTGGATTTACCAGGCCTTTGGACTGGAGGCGTGTTTGTGGGTGTCATCAGTGTTTTTGCTCATCGCAACGGTGTCAGTGGCTCAGTTTCCCGTGAATCAAAAACCTGACGACGATAATCCTTTGCCGCGCCCAATCGGTCGGTAGCCCTTGCCATCGTATTAGCTGTGCTGACAGGGCCATTCGCTCCGGTATTGCCAGAAACCCTATCGCGCCTCTGATTTCCGATGGCACAAGAGGCTCTCCGCTGTCCCTAACTTAGGCCAACAATTGCTGGATCTCGTCAGCATTGGCTACTTTGCCTTCAATAACGATCTCACCATCAATCGCCAGTGCCGGGGTGCGCATGATGCCAGCATCAATGATGGCATTGGTGTCGGTCACTTTCTCAATTTCGTATTCAAGCCCCTTTGCGTTTGCTGCGTCTTCCGCATTCGCTGTCAATTGTTTGCATTTGGAACAGCCACTGCCATAGATCGTAAATTTCATGGTTTGTCCTCGCTCGTGACATGACTTTAATCGATGGAATTACCACCAGTTGCCATAAACAAATCCGGTTATGGTGGCCATCACTACAACCAACGTACAATAAACCAGTGTTTTTTGCGTGCCCAGTATGGTGCGGATGACCAGCATGTTAGGTAAGGAGAGTGCGGGCCCAGCCAATAGCAGCGCCAATGCCGGCCCTTTGCCCATACCGGACCCCATCAACGCTTCAACGATAGGTACTTCGGTCAGGGTAGAGAAGTACATCAGTGCGCCCAACACTGAGGCGATGACGGTGGAGGTCAGTGTGTTATCACCCACGGCCATTGCGACCCATTCTGAAGGGATAATTCCTTCATGACCGGGACGACCCAGCGCAAAGCCAGCGATGAACACCCCGCCCAGAAGTAGAGGTAGAATCTGTTTTGCAAAATCCCAGCTTTGGAGGGTCCACTCGCGGTCTTGATCACGTAATGCTGCGATAATCATTAAGCCGGCAATGCCAACGGCAAAGGGCAACTCGGGAGCACTTGGCACGATCACAGCCGCAACCACAACGACAGCCGCCAGAATCAGCAATTGAGTCGCCGGCCAATGCCAGCGCCAGATCAGCAGACCCGCCAGAGCGGCGGACAGCAATGCCGTAATTTGCCACTTCCACTCGTAAATCTGCATCCAGACAGCGCTATCAGCCGCCGCCCAGTTCGCAAATACCAGCACTCCGACCATCAGTGCGAAAAAAAGCGCAATGGCGCTCATTGGCTTATCCGTGTCACTGCCACCAAATCCGCGAGTGTTCTTGACCACTCGTTGTGCCTCTTCCTTGCGATAGATCAGGTGCATGATGGTACCGATCACAAATGCAAACAGAATGGCTCCGACCGCGCGGGCAATACCGATCTCAGGCCCCAGCACCTTGGCTGTGACGACGACGGCCATGATGTTAATGGCAGGCCCTGAATACAGAAACGCAATCGCCGCACCCAGGCCCGCACCGCGCTTATAAATGCCACCAAACAGGGGCAGAACGGTGCAAGAGCAAACGGCCAGAAGCGTACCCGATACCGAGGCAACGCTGAACGCCACCGGCTTGGACGCCTCGGGCCCCAGGTAGCGCATAACAGCATCCTGACTGATATACGCCGACATGGCACCGGCAATCAGGAACGCTGGCAGCAAACACAGAATAACGTGTTCCTGGGCATACCAATGGGTTAAGCGAACCGCCTCCAGTACCGCATTATCAAAGCGCGCAGTTCCGGCAGGAATAAAATAGATCAGCAGGAAGGTGGCCAGCATAAAGAACAGCAAGTTGGCTTCACGCGAGTTGCTGGCGTACAACTCGCGCCATCGTGGTGAGTTGCTGGTGTACAGCTCGCGCAATCGCGTGTTCATCTAAACACTCCTTGAAAGGGACATAGTTGAAGCATTCCTGTCATGGAGACGAACACACCCGCAAAAGGATGCAGGAAAAATGTGTTTTATCGAGGGACGTGGCAGCAGACTTGCCCGTTTTCATCAAATCTGACCTGGCAGTTCACGACAATTTCCTTCCTCAACCGCTGCCGAGCCCGCAGTAGGCGGGATTTCACTGCGCTCAGCGTCAACCCGTACTGGTCTGCGTAACGCTCCTGGGCCTGACCTTGCAGGTCACACTGTTCGACAACACTCCGGTCATCATCAGTCAGGTGGGCCAAATTACGCACCAAACACTCTTCCAGCTGTGCAATGGGCAGTTTTTCATCACACTCAAGCGGCATGTCCGGATCAAGATCTATGAACGTTTTCGCGGTGCGAAAGCGGTCGGCCAGATAGTTGCGTGCGACTCTGAATAGCCAAGCCCTGGGATTTTGTACCTCGCAGAAAGCATAGCCTTGCAACACGAGCTTCAGAAACAGCTCCTGAAGCACGTCATCCGCTTCAGATGGATCCCCTGTTCTCGCCAGCAGGAAAGTGCGCAGCTCCTGCTCATGCGTATCCCAGGCGCTCAAGATGCAGATAGGCGTCATGTCAGGGAGCATTTCGTTGAGATGGGCTACGAGTGAAAGCTGTCGGCTTTTGTTTGCCCTCTTCACTGGTGCAATAGCGCTTCGCGGCCATTGCCCACCACGTCAGCTGACTGAATGTCTGCTCGCAATAACCTGTCCAGTCAGCTGCGTTCACTCCCTCGGCATAAGATCCGTCTTCCTTCAGCACCTCCTGCGCTTTGGGTATGTGGATCATCGCAGAGACAGGGAGACATCCAAGTTCGGACAGAAAAGTACGCATGTTTACCGCCGCACGCACACCACCCCATTGCCCTGCTGAGTAGGTCGCGATCGCTGACGGCTTATAAGAGAAGAGGGAGCTGCCGAAATGATTGAGCAGATTCGCCAGTGCGGGGCTCATCGCGTGATTGTACTCAGGACTCACCATCACATAGCCATCAGCCGTCTCAATCTGGTGAGCGAGCTGCTGTATCTTCTCAGGTGCCTTGCCCGGAGCATAAGAGAATAATGGGGTAAACGGATCGGATAAGTCATAGCCCAACGGATCAATCAAGACGACATCGTGGCTGCTTTGCGCTAATTGGTACACACAACACTTGGCAACACGCAGACCCAAGCGGGCCGGGGTCGGCGGTGAACTGGTTCGTACCGAGCCGAGAAAGACCAAGATTTTTAACGCCATTCAGTTCCCCATGAGGTTCAATGAGTTTAAGGGGGTTCACTTGTCAAGAAACAGACTCTATCTCATCGTGTGCGACTGACACGCCTACACAACACTCTTCTCGTAGGAACCCAATCACGTCCTCCAGATGCTGATACTGGGGCGTACAGACAATGGTGCGGCTGTGTTTCTCCTGTCGGATCAATCCGACCTTGGCCATGCGTGCAAGGTGATGTGACAGCGTCGAGGGCGGAATACCCAGCGCTTTCTGTATGTTCCCGACCGAGGCACCTTGGTGGCCGGCCTTAACTAAAAAGCGAAACACCGCCAGTCGGTGACTATTCCCTAGCTCAGCCAGGCTGGCTGCAACCTCTTCGTGTTTCATAACAGTCCTCAGTTCTACAGTTCTACAGTTCTACAGTTCTACAGTTCTACAGTTCTACAGTTCTACAGTTCTACAGTTCTACAGTTCTATAGTTCTATAGTTCTATAGTTCTATAGTTCTATAGTTCTATAGTTCTGGAATTATAGTTGACATACCTTCGAACTGAAACCTATTCTTCTTGTGTATTCAATAAGTCTAGAAGTATGGCGGCGTTCAATGTCCTCGCAGTTTCAAAATGCCCTGAGCGTGCTTGTTTTTGTGACCGTCGAACTATCGGCCTTGTTCATTGGCATTAGCCTGTTGGTCGCTGGTTTAGAGGGAAGTCTGCTGCTGAAGGCCAGAATTGACTAAAATCAATAAAAGCTCAGGTGGCGTTTGCACCCGTTAGCGGGCACGACAAACTTGGTCTAATCTTAACCAGAGGGCACCGGAAACCTTTAAAAGAGGCCGCATAGAACACCAGCGAGCCTCACACAAAAACAAACAAAGGATAACAATAATGAAACTGTCAAGAAGGCGGTTCCTCGCCTATACCGGCACAACCGCAGCCGGCTCTGCCGCGCTTGGCGGCAGCCTGCTACTGAACCCTGCCCACGCCGCCGAAGGCAGCCAGCAGCCCGGAAAGGTGATGTTGGACTACCCGGAAACCACCATCAGTAAAGCAGGTGAACTGAATGTTGGTCAGCCGGTTTCCTTTACTTATCCGGATACCTCCTCACCGTGCACTCTGATCAAAATCGGCCGCAAAACCCAAGGCGGCGTTGGCCCGGACGGAGATATTGTGGCCTACAGCATCCTGTGCACCCACATGGGCTGTCCCGTTTCTTACTCAGCCCAGGAACGCACCTTCAAGTGCCCGTGCCATTTCAGCGTCTTCGACTCCGAGCTCAATGGACAGATGGTGACTGGCCAGGCCACGGAAAACCTGCCCCGGATTCTTCTGAGCTACAAGGATTCAGATGATTCCATTGAGGCAACAGGGGTGGAAGGCCTGATTTACGGCCGCCAGTCCAATCTTCTGCCCGTCGCTTGAAGGAGGAACCGCTCATGTTTGAACACACGAAGGACCGGATCGCACTGCCGCCGGCCAATGCCCAAAAAACCCAGACCTGCTGCCATTTCTGCATTGTCGGCTGCGGTTATCACGTCTACAAATGGCGGGCCGATCAGGAAGGCGGACTGGCCCCCGATGAGAATGCTCTGGGACTCGATTTCCGTCAGCAGCTACCTCCCCTGGCAGTCACAATGACTCAATCCATGACCAACGTTATCCAGGATAACGATGGCAGTTATCACCGAATCATGATCGTGCCGGACAAGGACTGCAAAGTGAACGGTGGCTTGTCGTCCACTCGGGGCGGTCAAATGGCGTCCATCATGTACTCGCCTCAGACTCCAGTAGGCAGTCAGCGGTTGAAATACCCACGGGTGTTTGTCGGAGACGAATGGCGGGATACCGGGTGGGATCATGCGATCGCCCTATACAGTCATCTGACCAAGCTCATACTCGATGACGCAGGCCCTGACCAGTTGATGTTCAACCTGTTCGATCACGGCGGCGCCGGTGGTGGCTTCGAAAACACCTGGGGCACCGGCAAGCTGATTTTTACCGGCTTGGGCACAAAGATGGTGCGCATTCACAATCGCCCCGCTTACAACTCGGAGTGCCATGCCACCCGGGACATGGGCATCGGCGAGCTGAACAACAGTTATGAAGACGCCCAGATGGCCGACTGCATTTTCTCCATAGGCGCCAATGCCTACGAGACCCAGTCCAACTACTTTCTCAACCATTGGCTACCTAGCCTCCAGGGCCAGACAACCGACAAAAAAAGGGTCGCCTACGAAGACGGCGAAACCATCCAGCAGACCAAAGTCATCCTCGTGGATCCTCGCCGGACTCTCACTGTTGCCCTTTTGGAACAGGCTATTGGCAAGGACAACCTGCTGTTCCTTGATATTGAACCGGGAACGGATACCGCTCTGTTCAATGGACTGCTGACCTACGTGGTCGATCAAGGCTGGCAGGACAAGACGTTTATTGAGGCACATACCACGGGCTTCGAAGACGCTGTAAAAGCCAACCGTTTGAGCCTGGACGAAACCAGCCGGATTACCGGCGTCAGCAACGACCAGATCATCAAGGCTGCGGAGTGGGCTTACAAGCCGAAAGCCTCCGGTCACCTGCCTCGCACGATGCATGGCTATGAGAAGGGCATCATCTGGGGCAATGATAACTATCGCATCCAGTCGGCCCTTGTGGATCTGGTGCTGGCTACCCATAACGTGGGCCGTCGGGGCACTGGCGTGATCCGGATGGGGGGCCACCAGGAAGGTTACTGCCGACCGCCGTATCCGGGTGGTCGTCCAGCACCCTACGTGGACCAGGAAATCATCCAGGGCAACGGCCAGATGCTCACTGTCTGGGCGTGTAATGCCTTCCAGACAACCTTGAACGCTGAGCAGTACCGCAATGAAGTCCTGCGTCGCAGTGACATCGTCAAACAAGCCCTGCGTAAGGTACGTGGTGCCAGCCCGGAAAAAATGGCGGAGGTGATCCACAAGGCCGTGAAGGAAGACGGTGGCCTCTTCGTGACCGTGATCGACCTTTATCACACCAAGTTTGCCGAAGCCGCGCACCTAGTGCTGCCGGCAGCGCACTCCGGTGAAATGAATTTGACCTCCATGAACGGCGAACGGCGTCTGCGCCTTTCTGAGAGATTTATGGATCCTCCGGGGATAGCCAAACCGGACTGCCTGATTGCTGCCGACATGGCCAATGCTCTGCACACGCTCTACCAAGCCGAGGGCGACACCGAGATGGCCAGGCGTTTTGAAGGCTTTGACTGGCAAACTGAGGAAGACGCCTTCAACGACGGCTTCCGCCGTGCTGGCCAGCCCGGGGCACCACACATCGAAAGCCAGGGCGGCCCCACCGGTCATTTGGCCACGTACGAACGGCTGCGAGCCGCTGGTAACGATGGCGTGCAGTTGCCGATCAAGGAATACAAGGACGGCCAGCTGATCGGAACGGAGATACTGTACACCGACGGCAAATTCGATACCGATGATGGCAAGGCACACTTCCAGGCCGCGCCCTGGAATGGTATGCCCGATGTCGTGGAAGAGCAGCGCAAGAAGTACCGGTTCTGGATCAACAACGGCCGCACCAACCAGATCTGGCAGACGGCCTACCATGACCAACACGTGGAATTCCGCCGTGGGCGATATCCTATGGCCCCACTGGAAATCAATCCCGAAGATGCCAAGGATCTGGGCCTTGAATCCGGCGATATTGTCGAGCTGTTCAACGACTATGGCGCAACTACCGCCATGGCTTATCTGGAACCCGACATCAAGAGAGGCCACGTATTCATGGAGGCTATGTACTTTAACTCGGTCATGGGCGATCTGGTCACGCCATGGACAGATCGGAATATCATCCCGTATTACAAAGGAACTTGGGCAGACCTGCGTCGTGTCGGCCGGATCGAGGATTATGCTGATAAAGTAAGCTTCAAACGTCGACGGTACGTCTAGCTTTATGGCGCCCGGGCGGCGCTCAGAACCCCGCCCGGGAAGCCTTCTTTGCAGGATTTCAGTCATTGTCCCTGATGCCCATTCGGACTACAAAACCTCTACGACATGTTGACATAGTTGATAATTAAACCTTAACCTTATTATCTATTCGACAATTCTAGAAATATGGTGGCTCCTGATGTCCTCTCAGTTGCAAGATACCCTGAGTATGTTTGCCTTTCTCGCCGTCGAACTGTCGGCCTTGTTCATTGGTATTAGCCTGTTGGTCGGCGCCGTCCAGCGGCATGTCCCACCCTCCAAAGTGGAAAATTTGCTGAGTTCCACGCGGCGTAGGGGTTATTTTCTGGCTGCTGGCCTAGGTTCCCTCACGCCTTTTTGTAGTTGTTCGACCATTCCTATGCTGAAAGGACTGATCCGTGCTCGGGCCGGGTTTGGTCCGATGATGGTATTTTTATTTGCCTCGCCGTTGTTGAACCCCATCATTGTCGTTCTACTGGTGGCAACCTTTGGCTTGACCCTCACCGCTATCTACGTGTTTGCAGCGCTCATAATCTCACTTGGTGCGGGATGGTTGCTGCAAAAATTAGGATTTGAGCGCTTTGTGCGCCGTGAAACGAGTGGGCTAGCGTCAAGTTGTGGCGCAACGAATAGTTGTGCCATCAAACCGATTGTCGTTGCATCCGGCTGTGGAACCACTGCGGATAAGAACGGACCTGTGTTTTCTTCCTGTGGTCCTGATGAACAAGCAACCTCCCCATCCAACCGTCGTGGTGACAACCAAAACACTGAACCAGCTATTGGCAGGTACAGTGGTTTGTGGCGGGAAGCCTGGTCAGATTTCGTGAATGTTTTGCCGTATTTGCTCATTGGTATTGCGATTGGCAGCGTAATCTATGGCTTTATGCCCACCGACCTGCTGGTCCAGTACGCCGGTCCGGATAATCCGTTTGCCATCCCGGTTGCAGCCATTGTTGGCGTGCCGCTGTATATCCGCGCTGAGGCCGTAATACCGCTGGCAGCAGCACTGATGGCCAAGGGGGTCGGTGCAGGAACCGTACTGGCGTTGATCATTGGCAGTGCCGGGGCTAGCCTGACCGAACTGATTCTGTTGCGCTCTCTGTTCATGATGAAGTTATTGGCGGCCTTTGTGGCGATCATCTTTGCTATGGCGATGATTGCGGGTTACGCCACCTTTCTGTTTTTCTGACCAATGCGCATGATGAATAGTCTTCCAATTGACGTCAGAAGGCTGCCTGAGTACCACGTAGTGACCTCTGACCTACACGATGAGGATCTACGTCTTCGGCTTGAGGCACCCAAGCCCATTGCCTGCGAGGTATGCTGCGTAAAGGGCGAGTTCGTGCGATCAGGTAAACGTAATATTCCCTGCCGTGATCTGCCCAGCCACGGCAAGCGGGTCACTCTCTGGGTGATCCGTCATCGGCACAGCTGTTGGACCTGCAAGGCCATCCGCCGACATGGCGTTCTGCCCACCTGCCTGAAGAAGTTTGGAGCGATCCGTTCAGGCCGATCGGCAACTGGCGCGAAGAGATCATGACCTACTGCTAGAAGGACATCCCCGTCACCAACATTTACACGGAGTCCATCACCCGCATGGTCAAAGATAAGAACCGTAAAGGTCGAGGCCATCCCTTCGAGGTGATCCGGGCACGATGCTCGACACCACGAAGCTAAAGAAGAAGGCCCTGGCTGCGAAGGTCATTCCATATTACAAGAAAACTGACGGTTATGGGCCGCCGGACTTCGCAACGGCAATCAACTACCAAGTAAATCTATCAACCATCTAAGGGTGGTTTTAGGTTGGCGGGGTGGCGGAGCCACATCAACCGTTAAATCCGGATATCCAAATTAAAATGAGTGAGATCTATGATGAATCAGGTGACCCCGAACAGTTTTCCTCACGGAATTATCGCTAAAGGCCATATAGACAAGAATTTTAAATTCCATATTCTGTCGGGAAAGGCTTTAGCTTTGCTTCAATCTCAACCGGCCAACTTATCCGAGTCCCAACAGCGAAGCTCAAATCGAGCACTGTTTTATCTCGAATGTTTTCTGTGGATTATCAACCACCCTCCTATTACAAGTGCGTTGGACCTTCGAACAAGCGCATTTCTTAGCGTTCAGCGCCTTTTCTATGGTGCTCTTTACTCTAACTGCTTTCTTGTTGTTGAAATCAAGCTCTCAGGCAGGCGGAAACTAGCCGCATGCTTCTTCAAACTTTTAGCTGAGCTCTCTAAGTCGACTCCGGTGAAGATTTTTGAACACGCGAACCTCACAAGTAGCCAAGCCAAGGACTGCATCACTCAGTTTGAGTCCCTTCAAATTGACCCTGTTCGTGTATCCAAACTCACGGGGTGGCACGTTGCGGATCGAAACGCCAACTCATTTAGATTAAAGATGGGCGCTATCTTCGACGTACTGGGTCCTGGCTTTACTAACGAGCTACATCAAAAAATTCAGGGACACGCACTCGTCCATAGTCACTATGGAAACTACGCTAGTTTGACTTCCCGGTTCGATGATTTTGTGTGCTGGTATAGCGAAGATCCAGAAATCAGACAGCCTTTAAGCCCCGAAGTGCTTCAAGACCCAGTGTTTGTTTATGAGCTTTTTTGGAGTTTCCAACGCTGGCATTTTGAAGGCTATACCGAGCGTAGCCAGACCAAACCAGTGAAACGGGTGTTGGCTAACCTTCAGAGACAATGGATCAGAGTCCTCAGTTGGGCAAAATCTGTTCTGGTCAAAAGCGGACTAATTAGCTCGCCAATCGGCGATGTGTGGCCTCAAGGGAGCAAGAAGTTAACTCAACCCCTCCATGAAGTAGGCCACCATCGTTATGCTGATGGTGAAGCCCTTGTGTCTCAAAAGCTCTTGACCCAAGTCCCTCTTTCGGTCAATGACAAGGAGGCCACAGAGCTTCTATTCAAGAGGATCGAAGCTGATTTTAACACGGTTGTTCGATGGGCTAGACGACAGATTGACAGCACCTCTCAACGTATCAATGCCATCGATTTAGCCTGTGATCAAGGGGAACTGATAGCCCTCGGCTCGCGGCTATCCAAACAGGCATACGGCCAGCCTGCGGCGGTGATGAGCAGCCTGATCAAGACAGTGGAAGAGACCCATAACGGATTTACAATCATCGACAGCTACATGCGCAGCCACTTGGTAAGTGCAATTGGGACTTCTTTTTCAACATCGGAGTTAGCCACGAACCTGGCTTTACCGACCAAGTATGCGATTGCGCCTTTCGCTATTTGGCTGGTGGCACGGCACCCCGTTCTGACCGATGCGTCTTTGTTGGGATGTGAGCTCTTCGACCGAAACGGTAAACGAACTGGGTTTGTCCAAACCGACTCCGGACCTGTGCTTGTAGTAAAGAAAAATCGAAAGGGGCGACAGCAGGAGGTTGTGCTGAGCGATGAGTCAGCCTCTGTGGTGGAACTTCTTATCAAGATTACAACTCCTGTCAGGGGCTATCTCAAGGAGAAAGGTGATGATGGCTGGCGACGATTGTTTATCGTTGCGGGAGGTCAAGGCTTTCAGGAACCCTACGTCTTTACAAACCAGATTGGTTTCGCAAAGACGCTCCGACAAAAAGAGTTTGTACGCGCCCATAGCGCAGATTTGGGGGAGCTAATTACACCATTGTCGTTAGCGCGAATAAGGGCTACGGCAGGCGTTTTAGTCTACCTTAACTCGCTGAGCATAGAGAAAATGGCAGAGTCGTTAGGTAACTCGAAACGGATCACCATGAATCATTATCTGCCACCCACCATCATGCAGTTTTTTCAAGAGCGATGGGTCAGAATCTTCCAAAATGCGGTGATTATTCACGCCATGAAAGACTCTAAATACCTGCTCGATGCGACCGACTTTAACAGCATGGATGAATTGGATCGGTTTCTTAAAGAGCATGCCCTTCGAGCTCTTCCTGAAGATGCTGGTTCACAAACCAGCTCCGTTGAGAAAACACCCGGTGCATTGGAATCAGAGATCGTCATTTCTCTTGATGAGAGAGTTCTTGCAGTGCTTCTATCGTTAAAAATGACCGTTGATAAAGTGGGCTTGCGTGCAGGTGGAACTGCTTTGTACTGGAGCGAATTCGCAACGAAGGTTGCGGCTCATATCGAATCTGACGATTTTGCAGACCCATACGTTCGCAACTGCCTTGAAAAAGCTAGGGGGTTAGCGAATCAGCAACAATTTGAGGGTCTAGTCAGTGGATGATCGCAACTCATTGCCGAGTGAGCTGAACTTTATAACTCGCCTTCCCAGCGCGGATGCGGGTCTGTTTCGAAGCGCTGAGTGGCTGAACTCGAAATTCGAAGATTCAGTCTGGAATGTTCGGATTGCCCAAAACAGCAAGAAAGATGTTGTCATAGATTTTAATATCAGACTGGACGATGGACTGCTTCTCACCGATCCAAAGCATCAAGTCCTTCTGGAGAGTATAAAGTCTTTCCTATGTCTCTCAGCCCATCCAATGGCCGCAGGAGGTGCCCAGCTTTCACCCCGAACCGTAGAGATTAGAGTCCGAACGACTATAGCTATTGTCGATTACTTTCTACTAAAAGCTGCACGTCTTCAGCTTGCATCGCATGGCTTCAAGCTAATCACGCCACATGACATAACAGAGTTCATGGTTGCGTTGGCCGCTAGTCAATATACGAAGACCAATCTCTACGGCGCACGTGAAGAGCTTCGGGATTTCCTTCGTCTCAAAAAGCATCAGGTAACAGAAGAGGAAGCAAAGAGCGTTCTTTCCCAGGTTCCCGGTATCGCTATTGTTGATGATATGAATGACGACAGTCTTTTCTTATCGCAATCGGAGATTGTTGCCGTCCGAATTTTTCTCTGGATCAATGGTAATTACAAACACATACGCATTGTAGCCGGCAGTGACGGACATTCCTTCTTTCGTCATCAGGTTTCTATAAAAAAAATCTTCTCTGAAATTTATCATGAACGGACTCTAGTAACGCCCAAATTCTTAGGCTTGGCCCTAGACGAACTCCACTTTAGCCCATCGGAAAAAACCCTTCGGGAGTACCCGATGGTTCCGTCAATGGTGATGTATGACGACCCTCTGCCCTCTGAGGCCGGAGTTGACCTATACAGACAAGCTCTTAAGCGGATGGAGCTCCTCAAGCTCTGTGGGCTGAACCATATTAGCCAGCACTCGCTTTCAGCATTAGACAATAAGGCTTTTCTCAGCCAGATAGCGATGAAAGGAAAGGGCCGATATCGATCGCTGCCCCATGAGGTCATATTCTCATCGTTCCGGAACGCAGTAGAATTCTACTTCGATTTAGGTCAAGTATTGATCGACGGTTATCTGTGTCTCGCAACAGAGGCGGACGCAAGAGGTTGTACGGTCGGAGATTTGAGTCAATCTGAAACAAGAGAGCTTATTCCCAAAAGGCTGAGAGAAATCGGAGTACGGACCTGGGATCTATCAGCAGATTTTCAAGGGATAAATCGTGGAGGCGGAAGTGCTCAGTTTTTTAAACGGTTCAGAGCAAACGAAGGACTGATCCAGCTGATCGAAGTGCTTTATGGTGCGATCTGGATAATCCTCGCTGCTCTAAGCGCTAGACGTTCTGGAGAAATCATGGAGCTGGGGGTAGGTACCTGTCTGGTTGAAAGGTCTCATGGTTCCTACTTGCAATTTTCTTTACGAAAACGAAACTTCGGCAAGATTCGTGAAACGGTCCTTCGTCCCATTCCTCGTGTCGCTGCCCAATGTATTCTGAGCCTGCGTACCCTCCATCAAAATCTTTCGTTGCTTAATTCGGTTAAGTCCACAGATAGGCTTTTCAGCAAGCCTCGGCATCGTGAGGTTGGGCTGTCTGCAATGAGTGGAGCGGACGCAGCAAAGGTACTGAACCGTTTCTCCGACTATTTCGAAGTAAAACAGGACTCTACTGGGCGACGTTATTACATCCGTACCCATCAAATGAGACGCTTCTTTGCCATGACATTTTTTTGGAACGGTGGGTTTGGTGGCCTAGACACGCTCAGATGGTTTTTAGGACACACAAATGTCGAACACGTTTATCACTACATCACAGAGGCCGTACCAGGAGAAGTGCTACAAAGG
>Ga0314774_1001115_pt1 | contig 18274 bp, 16 predicted proteins | sample MetaGCBIA2018_FD_204515 | JGI IMG/M metagenome (GOLD analysis project Ga0314774, IMG submission 204515) | Cryopeg brine microbial communities from Beaufort Sea near Barrow, Alaska, United States - CBIA 2018 | ecosystem: Environmental > Aquatic > Marine > Coastal | place: USA: Alaska | collected...
TATGAATTTGATGACTCCATAGCGATTGCTATGTACGAAAAATATCTTACCGAGATCGTAGCTCCCAAAATTCCTGAAAACGGAAAAGTTATTATCCACGGTTATACCGATATTATTGGAGAAACAGTTAACAATCAAAAATTATCTTTGGCACGTGCAAACGATGTTAAGAAAATTCTTGAAAAAGCAATGTCAAATGCAAAAAGAAGTGATGTGACATTTGAAGTACACGGATCTGGTGAGGATGAAGGATTAGCTCCTTTTGGAAATAATCTTCCGGAGGAACGCGCTTATAACCGTACGGTTGTAATCGACCTTATTCCGGCCAACTAAGTTTTCTTTTAGTTAACAGGGAATTTCTTTTAAAAAAAGGATATGGTTTAAAACCATATCCTTTTTTTTGTTTCCTCGAATTTTTAATTGATCACATTTCATCCCCAAAATACCGGAATTTAAAAAAATGGAAAGCAGGTATTATTATATCAGAATTACTAATGATATTTCCTGCTTTAATATTATAAAATTAGTATTTATTTGTGTTTTTCCATATTTAAATCTTAAAATTCAGTTAAAACAAAATAAAATGTGGGAATTATATAATATAAAACAATAATTATGTAACACTTTCAATCATCAAAAGCCTGTCTTTTACAATGTGATAATAAAGTCGCAAAGTAATTGTAACTATTTATGAAACTTAAACTAATATTACCAGCCTTAGCAATCGTATTTGTTGGATTAATGTCCAGTTGTGAAAAGGATGAATTGAATGACAATTCAGCTGATATGAATGCATCAGTAGAAAATACAGCAGATCTATCTAACGATTCTTCAAAAAAGAAATCAGACGATACAAAAACACAAGGAACATTGAAAGTAGTAGATCTTGGTGTTGCAGGGAATTTTGCAATTCTGTCAAAAACAGGAATAACCAGTGTATATAAATCTTCTATTACAGGAGATATTGGAACAAGTCCAATTACTGGTGCAGCGATGGTTTTAGACTGTGGAGAAGTGACAGGGAATGTGTATTCAGTAGATGCCGCAGGTCCTGCTTGTATAACCACAAGCGCAAGCATGTTAACAACAGCAATAAGTAATATGCAAACTGCATATACTGATGCAGCCGGACGTAATACCCCGGATTTTGTAAATTTAGGAGCCGGAAATATTGGAGGAAAAACCCTTACTCCCGGACTTTATAAATTTACAAGTTCAGTTGTTATCCCAGCCGATATTGCACTGGAAGGTGGACCGGACGATGTTTGGATATTTCAGGTTTCCGGAAATCTTGATATGAGTTCTGCAGTGAATGTTACCTTGAGCGGTGGTGCACAAGCCAAAAATATCTTCTGGCAAGTTGCCGAGGCGGTTACTTTTGGAACAACCAGCCATTTCGAAGGAAATGTTTTAAGTCAAACTGCCATCCATTTAAGGACTGGCGCTTCAATAAATGGAAGGTTATTGGCACAAACTGCTGCAACTCTTCAAAAGAGTACTGTTACCATGCCACAGTAAAAATATTAAGTGCTGAAATTCAGGTTGAAATAACAACTATGGAACCAGTTTAATTCAGCACTCTTTTTAATTCACAAAAAAAGGATTTGGTCTAAAAACCAGGTCCTTTTTTTTGTTTCTGTATTTTTAAGCTGATTCCATTTGTCGGAAAAAATTAGTTCCATGAATTGAAGCATAGCAAAAAACTTTCCTTAAAAGAGTTTTATTAAGTTTTATTGAGAGATCAGTTTCCAGCAGATAACAAATCCATTATTAATGGAGTGTCGTAGCTCGCATCATATTGAAAATTATTAGTCATCTCGTATTCTTAAGCTAATTTTAAGAATTTGCTAATCCAGCCTTAATTCAGGATAGGCCACCTTTGTTTTAAATAATTATAATGTTTTCCGCAATTCATAATCGCACTATGGAAATTCACTTTCCTTTAGTTAGAAATCGCAAAAAGGATAGTAAAATGGGTATTATAGCAATTCTGAAAATACAATATACATTTAAAATTTAATATAAAATGAAAGTTGCCAACTTGTTGGAAGCTTGAAATTTAAAACTTTATAATTTCTTAAAAGTTCAATAAATTAATTTATGAAAAACAGAAACCACTCCCTAATTTTCGGAATTATACATTGGGCTATTGCAATTTGTATAATCATAATTCTAATTACTATCTTTTTGAGGTTGAACTGGATGAACAAAAACCACCTTGCCGGGATTATTCAGAATTATCTCTCCACTACAAATCAATCCTTAACCCAGGATCAACTTATTCAACTGGCAAAACAAATAAGGAAACCAATGTGGAATTGGCATATTTACATTGGTTATGTGTTGGTTGGGCTCTTTAGCATTCGGTTTTTTCTTCCACTCTTTGGCACGATGAAGTTTAAAAACCCTTTTAATAAAGAATTAAATTTTAAAGAAAAATTTCGGTTTTGGATATATATTGTTTTTTATATCGGTATAATTCTATCATTAACTACCGGTATGATTATAGAATTGGGGCCAAAAGATTTAAAAAAACCAATAGAATCGATCCACGTGCTTTCCAATTATTACCTGATAGGATTTATAGTACTCCATTTGGTTGGCCTACTATTATCAAAATTATCGACCAAAAAGAGATCAATACCAGAAAAGTAAGGAGGTTGTACTGGACAGAATTAACATTGTATAAAAAAATAATCGCCTAATAGACCAGGGAAAAATTGAATTATAGGAAAGCCGTGTGCTTGTGGAGATGAAATATTCGAATAAAAGAAATTTTTGAACTGATTTTGAAATTTCAATGGGCTATGACCTTGAGTTGGGGAAGAAGAAGATTTTAAATTAACCAACAAAACAAATCTAATTATGAAAACCTATATCTGGAGCTTACCGACAAGACTTTTTCACTGGTTATTAGCCATTGGTTTTACAGTTGCCTATATTTTAGGGGATTTTGATAATCTTGAGAATTGGCATTTCGCTTTTGGGGCTTTAGTTGGAGCCTTGATATTTTTTAGACTTTTATTTGGATTATTTGGTCCAAAATATTCAAATTTTAAGGATTTTCCCATTGCATTGAAAAACCAGAAAGAATTTATTAGGTCCTATTTTTCAAAATCGAAGACCTATGTTGGCCATAATCCGGTAGCATCAGTAGTTATGTTGTTAATTCTTATTATTGGGATTTTATGCAGCATTTCAGGTTACTTATTGTACGCAGCAGAAAACAATGTGTTGAGCAGTGGAATTAACGAAGGTATTCTCGAAGAATCACACGAATTTTTGGCAAATATTTTTTTGGTTTTGGTAGGTATTCACTTATTTGGAGTATTATCTGACACCTTATTTCACCGCAAAACCGGGACGATTCAATCAATTTTCACAGGAAATAAAAACATCGAAAGTAAAAACATTCATTTGAATGGTTTTCATATAACATTTTCCTTGCTATGGTTTATAATTCCAGCGATTGTTTTTTATCTGGCTTATGGACTGCAAAATAACGAGACAAAAAAGGAAAATAGAATTGAAAGCAGGGAATATCATGGTGATGATGATTAACATTTTTTTTTAAAATAGCAATACAGAGGTTGTTTCTATAGCTTTATTATGCAGATTTTAGCTGAACTTCCCCAGGTTCAGAGAAACTAAATATTCTGATGTTTTAATCAAGCCCACTTTTTTTGCACTTCTTTAAGGGCTTTCAATTATGTACCTTTGTATTACTGAAGGATATGCAAAATGTCTAAATGATATTAAAAGTTAGAATTCAGGAAATTCATAAATCAATAAAGAACAATGAGTCTTATTTCAAACGCTGCTTCTCACGAAATTAAAGGTTCTGCTAAAAGCCAGGCTTCTGAATTGGAAATCTATTTTCAGCAGTTCAGGAAACATATTGTCGGGATAAATCAAACCTTTCAATCTCCTTACGGAGAACAGGAAATTATTTATACCGACTGGACTGCCAGCGGAAGGTTATATCGGCCCATAGAAAATAAAATGCTCAATGAGATAGGTCCTTTTGTTGCCAATACTCATACGGAAACCTCAATTACCGGTTCCGTGATGACATTGGCCTACCATAAGGCGAGAAACCTGATTAAACAGCATGTAAATGCCGGTATGGATGATGTTTTAATTACCGATGGAACCGGGATGACGGGGGTGATCAATAAGTTTCAGCGTATTTTGGGACTTAAGGTTTCAGAGAACCTAAAAGACTTCACCAGTGTTCCGGAAGAATTAAGACCCATAGTATTTATTACACATATGGAACATCATTCCAACCAAACTTCCTGGTTGGAAACCATTGCGAATGTGGAAATTATCCCTTGCCAGGACTCGGGTTTGATATGTTTTGAGAGTTTTGAAAAATTGTTGATCCAATACAAAGACAGGTTAATAAAAATAGCCTCCGTGACCGCCTGTTCCAATGTGACCGGAATTAGGACCGATTATCATAAAATCGCAAAAATGATCCACTCTCACAGCGGTTTATGTTTTGTGGATTTTGCCTGTTCCGCGCCTTATGTAAAGATCGATATGCACCCTGAAGATCAGGAATCATATCTTGATGCTATTTTCTTTTCCCCCCATAAATTTTTGGGAGGTCCGGGAACTTCTGGAGTTTTAATTTTCAATAAAAAACTCTATAAAAACATGATCCCTGATAATCCAGGTGGCGGAACCGTAAATTATACAAACCCCTGGGGAGATCGCGATTATATTGATGATATTGAAACCCGGGAAGATGGAGGTACCCCTGGCTTTTTACAAACAATTAAAATTGCCCTGGCCATTGAGTTGAAGGAAAAAATGGGGGTTGAAAATATCCTGGCCCGGGAACATGAAATCAACGAACTGGTATTTGAGAAATTGACGAAAATTCCAGGTCTGAAAATACTCGCCGGGCAGCATAAAGACAGATTGGGTGTTTTTTCGTTTTATGTTGAAAACGCTCATTTTAACTTGATCGTAAAACTGTTAAACGACCGGTTTGGGGTGCAAACAAGAGGTGGCTGTTCCTGTGCAGGAACCTATGGACATTTTTTACTGCATGTAGATCAGCTAACCTCAAAAAGCATTGAAGAAAAAATCAATGAAGGTTGTTTAATGGAAAGACCGGGTTGGATCCGAATGTCCATTCATCCAACTTTATTGAACACTGAAATTTTGTACGTATGTGAAAGTATAAAGCAGGTTACAGAAAATTTTCAGGAATGGGGCATGGACTACGAATACAACACCTCAAAAAATGAATTTATTCATAAAACCGCCGGGCCAATTGAAACAGAGATCGTAAATAATTGGTTTGAGTAATGGAAGAATTTAATCGTTGAGATTGAGAAGACTGAAAGCAGGAATAAAAGGAAATGCATTTTTGGATTGGTATTTGCGACTTAGCTCAAATCACCTTACAAAGATAACCCGGGTTTAATAGCTTTTGTACTGATACAAACCAATTGAAAATATTTAAAAAAAAAATGAAAACTTCATTTTACCCTATATTGCTGCTCCTTTTTTTTATCGGTTGTGAGAATAATACTGCAAACGACTGTACAGATCAGGCTTGCACTGAGGAATTCAGAACGATCACGGTAACCATAAAGGATTCTGAAAATAATCCTGTAGTACTGGATAGTTTTAAAGTTACAAACCTGGAAAATGGAGATGATCTCACCAGGGAACTTAATAATTTTGAATTTGAAGCAATGAGGAAAAAAGGGGTTTATCCTTTATTTGGGGATGAATATACCCGGGATTTTAGCAACAAGGAAGTCGAAATAAATTTTAAAGGATATATTGACAACCGGGAAATTATAAACTCAGATTATAAAGTTGGAGCAGATTGCTGTCATGTAATTCTCATTTCAGGAAATCCTGAAATTTCAATTTAAAAAACCTCCACGGAAATTTATAGTTAAAAAATAAGCATCAGCTTTGCTGAACCGTGATTAATTGAGAAGTGTTAGAACAAACCCGCACATTACAACGTGTAATGAGTAAATCAAATTAATAAAATAAACGGATGAAATGAGCATAATGGAAACTCGATGCAATACAATGCAGTTATGCGAATTACATACCACCAATAAAAAACAATAAATATAAACAGATGAAATATCATATAAAAATTAATAGTGTAAACGTCGTTGATGAAATTAAAGAATATTGGACAAACAAGGATTATGTTCAATTGTTGGGAAAATTTAATTATCCCGATGCCGAAGATTCCAATACCGAAAACTTAAGGGAGTTGTTATTTATGGCAATTTCCGATTTTGAACCGGGAGAAGCTGCTATTATTGTGCTGGAATACAAATTGGGCGATCATTTAGCTGCCGGTCAAATTGAACAGATCTCCAATGATATGCTCATTGATACTGTATGTGAGGAATACCCGGAGATGGAGCTGCAAAGCACATTATTTCACATCAATCAATTGCTTTTTAAAGCTTACAACGGTAAGTTTCCAAGCGCGAGCGCTACCATAATCGATTGTTCCATAACCCCTTTGGATAAAAATACGGATGTTAAGCTAACCAAAGAAATGGTGCTGAGATTGTTTAACAATGGCCTGTCAGACAGGAATATCATTAAACGCTTATTTGAAGAGCAAATGAATCAAAGGGCTGATTTTCCTGAAGCCGAAAATATTATCTGGGATTTAAAGACTTCTGATAATATCAATTTTAAAATCACTACTTCTGAAAACCTGTTAAAGAAGCAAGAAGTTGCGTTTACTGAATTTGATGGTGCTCTTGAGGATACGGTGGTAAACGGATAAGAAAAAAGAATAAAGAAAATAGAATAAAGAGAAAAGAAAAACATTCGTGCATTCGTGGCTTTTACAACCTCAAATTCATAGTGTTAATTGTATAATAAAAATTTAAATGCCACTGAACTTTTCAGTGGCATTTTTTTAAATATTTAGTCAGATCCTTTCCTGTTTATTTCCAAATAGATTACTTTCCTTTTTAAACCCATCGCCGTTTTATTTTCACACATTGCTCATATTTAAATTGTTTGAAATTCAGTAACTTAAATGAATAATAGGAATTGGAATATATTTTTTCAAGATCCTTTATTCATCGGTTTTATGAATAAGAAGAGCAATATCGGCATGCATAAGCACAACGGGATACTAATTGAAAGTATATCTGCGGAAGGGATTGAAATTGCCGAGCGCAAAGGCCTGGGGCATCCTGATACGATTTGCGATTTGATCACCGAGCAGATTTCCGTTGAACTCTCCAAATATTATTTGAAGGAATTTGGGGCGATCATGCACCACAATGTAGATAAAGCCCTTTTAATTGGAGGACAATCCCAACCCGGTTATAAAGGCGGAAAAATAATACTTCCCATTTCTTTGATATTTGCAGGTAGAGCTACGTTCCAGATGGAGGATAAAAAAATACCGGTTGAGGAAATTGCGGTAGAAACAGCAAAAAAGTGGTTGAAAGAAAACATAAGGAACCTGGATACATATACCGGTATTGAAATCACTTCAAAAATCAGGATGGGAAGCAATGAACTGGTGGAATTGTTCAATCGTTTTGGCAAAGGCGAGATCCCATTGTCCAACGATACCTCCTTTGGAGTAGGATATTTTCCAACTTCAATTCTGGAGGATACAATCATTGAAATTGAAACTCTTTTAAATCGCCCCGAAACAAAAGAAAAATTTCCTTTCGTGGGAGAGGATATCAAGGTGATGGGAGTGAAAAATCCCGATAGAACCAATTTTACCATCGCAATTGCCATGGTCGATAAATATATTTTCGACCTTGAGGATTACGTGTCAAAAATTAACCTGATCAGGGAATACATTCAAAGCAGCCTGAATTTAAAAGATGTCATCATAGATATCAATACGGCCGATGATTACAGTCGTGAAAGCATTTATCTGACGGTAACGGGGACAAGTGCCGAAAACGGAGATGACGGGCAGGTGGGGCGCGGCAATCGCATCAATGGATTGATAACTCCTTATCAGCCTATGAGCCTGGAAGCCACCTCCGGAAAAAACCCGGTAAGCCACATCGGGAAAATTTACAATTATTTTGCCATGGATTTGAGCCGATTGATCGTGGAAAATAATTTTTCCGAAAAAGCAAATGTTTTTATAGTATCACAAATCGGAAAGCCAATAAATGAACCTCAATTACTTCATATCAAATTGAAGAATATAATGGCTGATCCCGAGAAAATCAAGGTTTTGGTATTGGAACAATTGAAGGAACTTCCACAATATTGGAAAAAAATAATTTTTGAACATGAATTCTTGATATCCCCTAAAATAAAAATTTGATAATAAAAAAATGGGAAGAATACATTTATTCGAATTTGAAGACCTGGATTGGTTTCCTGATTTCCTGAGGGATTACGGAACCGACTTTTTACAGTTTATATCCAACCTTACAAATATGTTTCATCCTGTTGTTCCAGTCCTACAAAAAGTTTTGGAAAAAAGCGGGACAACTAAAATCATCGACCTGGGCTCTGGTGGGGGAGGCCCAATCCTGAAATTAAATAAAGTCCTGAAAAAACAAAATCCCGGCCTTAAAATTTTGCTCACAGATAATTTTCCAAATATAGATGCACTTGAACTCGCGAAAAAGAAAGCTGACAATATCTACTTTATAAACACTCCTGTTGATGCGCGGAATGTTCCCGGTAACCTGAAAGGACTTAGGACCCTTTTTCTCACTTTTCATCACTTTGAGCCGGAGGATGCCAAAAAAATATTACAGAATGCCGTGAATTCCAAAAATGCCATCGCCATATTTGAAGGACAGGAAAGAAGTTTTGCGAGTTTGCTGGTTATGTTTCTATCACCTATTTCGGTTTTATTGACCACTTTATTTATAAAACCTTTCAAATGGAGCCGGCTATTATTCACTTATGTAATTCCCCTTGTTCCGTTGTTTGTATGGTGGGATGGAATAGTTTCCTCCCTTAGGACCTATTCTGTGGAGGAAATGAAAAACCTGATAAGCGAACTCGATAATAAGGATGATTTTGAATGGGAAGTTGGCAGGATTAGGTCTGGACCGGGATTTATATTATACCTGCTCGGAGCAGAAAAAAAAATAGAAAGCCCTGTTCTGGCTGAACCCGAATTAATGCTGGTTTCAATGGAATATTAATATATGTTTTTCGGACTGTTCAGAATAAGATTAGGACCCAAAATGAATAATGTCGGTTTTCTTTATTCCAACTCCATTAAAGAATAAAGGAAACTTTAGCATAAAAAATACGAGAATATTCAGTTTTGATTATTTACAACTTCATCCAATAATATTTTCTAAATTTACTAGTGCATAAGTGGCTTAAAAGAACGTCTTATTAAGTTTAGCCACGAATAAAGTTCTTAATACTTTGTCTCCTTTTTTCAATTAAATTTTTCTGGTTAATTCTTATTTTATTGGTTGATTTTCAGTAATTTAGAGGAATATTTTTGAGGTCATAAACAACTGTTGTAATGAAACCAAAAAGTGTGATTTTCCTCTTGATTCTAATTGTGATTTCAGCTTGTTCACAGGTTGCGATCACGGGAAGGGAAAATATATTTAAAAATAAAACCTTTGTTCATCTTTATTTTGAAACGGAAGAAGAGTGTATCGCATCTCAACCTGAACCCGATTTTTTTTACAATTGTCACCAACAACTGGATTTTTTAAAAGACAAAAAGGTTCAAATTATGTTAACCGACATTCTCTGGAACGGGGAATATAAATTGGAAGGTGATACAATAATTTTGACTTTTGAACCCAATAATGAGATTCCGAACGGGGAAATAATATTTGAAATATTAAATCCTACTAAACTCTTAAAAACCGATGACCGCACTATTTGGAAAAAAATGAACGGAAATTCAATTTATAATTGATTCCGTCAGGTATTTATAAAATTTTGTAAAATTGTTGTTTACCTTAAAAGTTGAAATTGTAACTTGAATCAGCTCTGACAAATAAATAGGAGTTCCTTATTCCTCCTTTCAAGCAGACTGATAATTGAATGAAAAAATATCCCTTAGCACTCCAAAAATATTTTATTCATGCATTCGTGGCTTATTTTGGAATTTTACACTTCTTAACATAAAGTGAATATTTTGGACACAAAAATCAAAACTCAATATTTTTTTTAAGAAAAATCCCTCCGGCTATGGGAGGGATTTAATAAATATATTTAGGTAGGTCAGCTAAACCTTGACGATCATTTTACCTTTATTTTTCCCTTCAAACAGGTCTAAAAAAGCTTGGGGAACATTGTCAAAACCTTCAACTATCGTTTCAGAATAGGTGAGTTTACCTTCTTTATACCAGGAAGTTAAATGGTTGATGGCCGGCCCGAAATCTTTCACAAAATCACGAACGGTAAATCCCTGCATCAAAACGCTATTCTTGATAAGAGTTCCCTCATGTCTTGGCCCCATGGGTATTTCTTTTTTGTTGTATAAAGAAATGGCTCCACAAATTATTAACCTGCCATTTTTATTAATATTGGCCATTGCAGCATCCAGAATTTCCCCGCCCACATTGTCATAATAGACATCAACACCATCCGGGCAGGCCTCAGCGATTGCTTTTTTAAGATTATCGGTAGTTTTATAATTGATACCTTCATCAAACCCAAATTTTTCTTTTATTCGCTCAATTTTTTCATCACTCCCGGCAATTCCCACGACCCTGCAGCCTTTTATTTTTCCAATTTGACCTACCACACTCCCAACGGCCCCGGCAGCGCCAGAAACTAAAAGGGTTTCCCCCTTTTTTAATTTACCTATTTTTTCAAGGCCTAAATAAGCCGTGATCCCGGTCAATCCCAAAACTCCTAGAAAAGCGGTTAGGGGAGCGAGTTCTTTTTTTACTTTATTTAACCCGTTTCCAGTCGAAGTTTGAAATTGCTTCCATTTAAGCATTCCGTTTACGTAATCTCCTTTGCTGAAATTTGGGTTCCGGGATTCTATTACCTCAGCAATAATTCCGGATTCTATGGGTTCATTCAATTTAAAAGGCGGAATGTATGATTCCTCATCCCGCATCCTTCCGCGTAAATATGGATCTACCGAAATGTATTTTGCTTTTAACAAGATTTCACCTTCTTTCGGGCTTGGCTTTTCTTCTTTTATAAATTCGAAATCGTGTAAAGTAGGTTTGCCTTCTGGCCTGTTTTTAAGTAATATGGTTTTATTCATTTTGAAGCTGATTATTTTTTTAATTTAACGTTGAATTTACGCCTAAAAACGCAATTTTTATAAAAGAATTTGGATTTATTTTACAGGAAAAATCCCAATGCGTTAATTTATTCTTTTCCGAAAATATTAACCATGATAAAGATCATAGCGGCTACCTTTGCATAAATTGAACAACTATTGTTTTTGATTAAATTTAAACTTTTTTTTTCCGGACTTTATCAGGAAATCTTCCAGTTTTTGAAAAGTACTGATTTTTCAAAGGGATTTATCGTGGCAATGGCAATTGCTATTCCTATAGCTCTGGGTGTTTCCCTGGGGATCTTTGAAATAGGCCTTGCCCTGGCTTTAGGAGCTTTGTTGAGTTCTCCAAGTGATATAAGCGGCAGTTTCAGGCATAAAAAAATCGGAATTTTACTTTCTGCTCTAATTGCTGTTATTGCTAGTCTTATGGGCGGTTATCTCGCATTCGACACCTGGTTGTTACTTCCTGTTTTAGGGATTGCCATTTTCGGGATTTCGTATCTGTCGGTATATGGCTTTAGGGCTTCCCTGATCAGTTTTTCCGGATTATTCGCAATCGTTCTAAGTTTCGCAAATATTTCCAATGTTCTCGAGATTTATGAACGCGCGTTCTTTATTGGACTCGGTGGGCTTTGGTATTTGCTGCTTACCGTAATCCGTCAAAAGTTAAATCCGAAGCAACAAACCGAACAATTTTTGTCGCAAAGCCTGGAGCTTACAGGACAATATCTGGAAATTAGGGCCAAACTCCTGGATCAGACAGCGAACCGGGAGGAATTGCAATTGCAATTATTGAAGATCCAAGGCGATTTAAACGAAAAACACGAAATGCTGAGGGACATCCTGATCTCTTCCAGGAAATCTTCAGGAAATTCCAATTACGAGCGTAAACGACTGCTGATCTTTATCCAATTGGTGGATGTGCTGGAACTGGCGATGGCGAATCCCGTGAATTATGAAAAAATGGATTTGTGTTTTTTTAAATACCAGGAACAAGTCGAAAAAATCCAACAACTTATTTTTGCCATGGCAAATAGGTTGAAGCTTATTTCCGCGGCGATGCTAAACCAAAAAGGTTTTTCTAAAAAGGAATCCCTGGAAGCTTCCCTGAATGTTTTTAAAGAAAGTTTGGAATCCTTTAAACTGGAAACGGAAACCCAAATAGATGAAGGTTTCCTGATGCTTCAGAATTTATTCGATTATCAGGAAAAGCAGGTTCAGAAAATTCAAAAAATAGAGCGCCTATTGGGCGATCCGGACATAGGGAAACTGAGTTTTATCAAAAAAGATGAAGCTGCACGATTTATAACAACTCAGGAATACGATCCAAAAATCCTGTTGGAGAATTTTAATTTGACATCGCCTATCTTTAAACATTCCTTGAGAATTGCGCTTGTGGTAATGATAGGTTATTCCATTGGGGTGTATTTCTCGCTTCAAAATTCCTACTGGATCCTTTTGACAATAGTGGTGATAATGCGCCCTAATTACGGTCTTACAAAAAGCCGCTCAAAACAGCGGACATTTGGAACTCTTATAGGTGCGGTAATTGCCGTGGGAATTGTTTTAATTACTCAAGACCTTGTAGTATATGGAATCCTGGCAATTATTTCGCTTATCCTTGCTTTTTCTATGGTGCAAAAAAACTTTAAAACCTCGGCTACATTTATTACCCTGAGCGTTGTTTTTATCTATGCCCTTTTACAGCCGAATGTGTTGGATGTAATCCAGTTTCGGGTTGTGGACACGGTTATTGGTGCGGGGCTTGCCACTTTGGGAAACCTTTTATTATGGCCTTCCTGGGAGTTTTTCGGTATTAAATTGGTTATTTCAGAGAGTATTAAGGCAAATAAGGAGTTCCTTAATGAGATAGCCCGCTATTACGAAAAAAAGGGAAAAGTATTTACTTCTTATAAGCTGTCCCGAAAACAGGCGTTTTTGGCAACAGGAAACTTGAATTCCGCTTTTCAGAGAATGACGCAGGAACCTAAATCGAAGCAGAAAAATCTTGAAAAGGTTTATGAACTGGTTGTATTAAATCATACATTCTTGTCTTCCCTGGCCTCAATGGGCACATATATTCGAAACCATCCCACTACCGAGGCCTCTGCACATTTTAAAACTTTTGTGGAGCGTATAAACCAAAATCTTGAAAGGGCTATTGGATTATTGGATAATCAGGATTTAGAAGAACTATCTGAAAATTCAAAACAAGTGGAAGCTCAAAAATTTTTCGATCAAAAACACCGTGATCTAACCCAGGTCTCAGAAAATTTTGATCCTTCAGAAAAATCAAATTCCAAAACTGCTGAAGAGCTCCTGGAGGTACAATTAATTATTGAACAGTTAAAATGGCTGATGGATATTTCAAACAAGCTTCAGAAAATCATTGCCGAAACCAGGTTTCAATAGCTATTTTAAATGAGTAAGAAAGACTTAAAAGAATATCTGAAATCACTTGAAAAAGATCGGCTGGAGGAACAAATTCTCGAGCTTTATGACAAATTTGACAATGTAAAGACATTTTACAATTTCGCCTTTGATCCAAAGGAAGATAAATTGATGGGGGAAGCCAAATTCAGGATTTCCAAAGAGTATTTCCCTCAAAACCGTCGAAAGGCAAAAGCCCGGCGCTCTGTTGCGCAAAACCAGATCAGGCATTTTTTACAGCTGGGTGTGGATCCAGGTTTAATTGCCGATGTGATGCTCTTCAACATTGAGGTCGCGCAAACTTTTTCTTCAGATAAGCATAATGTTGCGGAAGCCTTCAGCAAAAGCATGTTCAGGTCCTTTGAACAGGCGGCAGATTACATTCATCAAAATGAACTTACCTCAGAATTTATCAAGCGCATTTATAAAATTAAGGAGGAGGCGGAAGTGCAAAAGTGGCCGAACCTATACCAGTTTGAAAAATTGACAGACCAGTTCGATTAAAGCCCGATTAGAACCCTCAAATACCTATATTTGAGCTAATGAAACTCAATTTTCTATTACTCATTTTTCTTTTTTCCAATCCTGTTTTTTCTCAGTTGGGATTTTGCCCGGGAAGTAAAGGGGATGCAATTTTTCATGAAGATTTTGGTTCGGGTACTTTGCCGGCAGGAACCACAAATTACGCGTATGTTACCGGTGATCCCAACGATGGAGAATACACAATTTCTGCCCAAATTGGTCAAAATAATGGCACCTGGCATTCTTCTTTGCCAAAAACAACTATTTCCAATGGCAGGGCACTTATAGTAAATGCCAGTTATACATCCGGACAATTTTACAGTACCCAAATCACAGGACTTTGTGAGAATACCACCTACGAATTTTCAGCATTTTTGATGAATGTTTATGATCCCAAAAGTTTGGCCTGTTTAGTTATTGATGGAGGGATCCCAATAAATGTTAGGTTTCAAATTTGGGATGAAACTGATACAGATTTGCTGAAAGAGGGAAATACCGGGGACATTTCGTCCAGCAACAGTCCTGTATATAAGCAATACGCGCTTACCTTTCAGACCGAACCGGGACAGAGCTCTGTTATTTTGAAAATGTTTAATAATGGGGTTGGCGGTTGCGGAAATGATCTCGCCATTGACGATATCATTTTCAGGTCCTGCGGCGATTTGACCAAAATCACCTCCCCGGGAAACAGCGAACCCGGAATTGTAGTTTGCGAACCCGATGCTCCGGTTAGCATGACCCTTACTGCTATCCCGGATCTATCGGTTTATACTCAGCACGCATTTCAATGGCAGGAAAGCAATGATAATGTAGATTGGCAGGATATTTTGGGAGAAACCAATCAAGATTTTAGCAGCCCGTCTTTACATTCATCCAAGTATTATCGGGTAAAAGTAGCTGAAACTGCTGTTAATTTGAACGACAATTTATGCAGTTCGGCTTCTGAAGCTTTTTTTATCAATATTGTAGAAACTCCTGAAGCTCCTGTAAGCAATGGAGATGTGGTGGTTTGCAGCGATGTAGTAATTCCAGCACTCTCTGTACAGGTTGAAGCCGGGGAAACGGTAAACTGGTATGATGCAGAAGTAGGAGGAAACCAAATTGCTGCCGGGACACTTACATTTACTCCAGAGAACCAAGGTTCTTTTTATGCTGAAGCCTTTAAAACAGGATTTAATTGTACCGGAAGTATTCGTACCTCAGTGAGTTTAACAATAAATGAAACTCCACAAGTACAGGATGAAGTTTTACAACTTTGCGAAAACGGGGAATTGTACCTGGATGCCGGTGTAGAAAACATGAATTATGAATGGTCTACCGGGCTAACTTCAAGGGGAATCACAATTTCAGGACAAGGGAATTTCAGCGTAATTATAACCACAAATGACGGTTGCAGTGTTACTAAAAACTTTGAAATTCACACGGTTGATGTCGCAAAAATAGAAAGAATCATTTCAGAAGAAAATACCGTGATCATAAAACCTGCAAATGCCGGGGAATTTGAATATTCATTGGATGGAACCACTTTTCAGCTTTCAAATACGTTTCAAATGGCCCCGGGGGGAGTTTATACAGCTTTTATGCGCGATTTACAGGCTTGTAATACCGTTTCAGAAGAATTCCCGCATATTGTAGTGCCAAAATTTATTAGCCCGAATAACGATGGTTTTAACGATAGGTTTGAATTAAAAGGAGTGGAATATTTTAATTCTTCAGAAATAAGCATCTTTAATCGTTACGGAAAATTACTGATTACAGGAAAGGGCCAGAATTTTTCCTGGGACGGGACCCTTAATGGTAAAGATCTTCCAGGTTCCGACTATTGGTACGAGATAAATATTGAAGATTATAAAAGAATAAAAGGCCACTTTAGTTTAAAAAGATAACTTCAGAACGATCTGATCCTTTGTGAATTGAGAACGATCAAGACCATAAAAGTCATAAGGAGAAGAATAATGGAGGAAAAATCCACTCCCATATCTATCAAAAAACCCACAAAAAGAGGGCCTAGCGCGGTACTAATTACCATAAACATGGTAAATATGCTTCGGATAGCTCCCAGGTTTTTGGTGCCGTAAATTTCGGCAATCAGGGAAGATTTTACGGTGCCGGAAAGCCCGACGGTAATCCCTGCCATTATCAAAAACATAAAAGCTCCCATAATACTGTTCATCAGGGCAAAAGGAATTAATCCCAAACTCATTGGGATCAAATAAAATCTAAACATTTTTTTAGCAGTGTATTTATCTACCCAAAGTCCGCCAAAAAGGGAAAACAAAAATCTTGTAAGTGCATAAACAGTAAAAAAAGTAGCGTAAAGCTGCAAAGACCAGCCTTTGTTTTCAACAAAAACATATTGATAAAAGAAGATTGCGGTAGACACAAAACTCAGCGCGAAACTTGCCGGCATCATAACGGCAAACCGTTTGTCAAACACCACCTTTTTATAATCTTTTATCAAGCTTAAGCTGGAAGGCCGGCCTTCAGTAGAAAGTTGTTTGTCAAAATCGATTAAATTGGTAAACTTTAATCGAAGCAAATAAATTAACAAAGCAACCCCACTGCCTATTGCCGCGATTCGCCAATCAAACCAACCAATTACAAACGCGATAATAAGTGGTAAAATAGCCTCTCCCATAGAATATCCAAGAGATGAAATACTCAGGGCTTTTCCTCGGTTTTCATCGTAATATTTGGAGATTATCGTCATACTTATATGGGATAAAAGACCTTGTCCTGTTAATCGCAATCCAATTAAGGCAATAAACAAAAAGACAATATGATATGACAAACCAAGTAAAATGCTGGACAGCGCTAAACCTATGACGGTAAAAAAGGTTACTTTTTTGACAGACTTATGATCTACCATGTGCCCCACCGTGAGCATTATAAATGATGCAACTATGGTACAAATAGCAAAAATAGCCCCGAAAGTACCTACGCTAATTTGAAAAGAGGCTACAATTTCAGGGACATATAAGGAGATAAGAAAGGTTTGTCCAAAACTGGATAGAAAGGTGAGTAACCATCCAAAACTTACTTTTCTAAAATTATTTATAAAAAATCTGTAATAGTCAATCAATATAAAGAGCTTTAAATAAAACGACGAAGTTAAGGTTGCTGGTTATTTTAAATGTTATTTATGTTTTTAATTTTAATAGGCCATAATACAAAAGCCACCCTATAAAGGTGGCTTAAGAAATTAAAGAAGATACATTAGGGTCTAACGCATTTTCCTTTTTGGTTCACTTTTAGGTTCTTGCTTTTTAGGGGCTTCCTTTCTTGGTTCTTGTTTAGTAGGCTGTCCTTTTTTAGGATTTTGTCCTTGTGGCATGATAAATAAATTTAAATGGTTAATAATAGAACTAATTTAAAACAAAAATAAAAGTATAATAAGCTGATTAGTAATTTTTTAACACTTATATCATGTTAAAATTTCTATGTGATTTTTTTATTAAAATTATTAATTTTCCTGTGATTATTTTGTTCTTTTTCTGATAAAAAGTACACTTCGGTTGCAATGCAATTGCGTAAATTTGAAATTCAAAAGTTATAAAGTGTTATTATTTGGGTTTCTTTCGACTCAACTCCTCATAGCTTTCCGAATTGATATATAATTGAAAATAAATTTATAATGAACCGAAAGGAAATCATCCGAAAAATTCAGGCTCAAAAGCAATTGCCCAACCTGAAATATTCCGTCAAGGAAAAGTCCGAAGCTTTTACAAAAAGGTTATTTTACACCCTATTTGATGAGGCTACCCCGGTAGAGGAGAATATAAATGGATTGGAACAGGATTTTCAGGAATTGGTAACATTGGTTTGCTGGGAAGCCGGCCAACCTTGCGGCAAGATCTGGAATGCCTACCTGGATTCACTTCCCGGGATTTTAGAGAAATTGAGTTGTGATGCCAAGGCTATTACCCAGCATGATCCGGCAGCAAATTCCCTGGAAGAGGTTTACCTGGCTTATCCGGGCTTTTTTGCTATTGCCATTTACAGATTGAGCCACGAATTATATAAATTTGGATTGCCTCTTGTCCCTCGTTTAATGGCTGAATACGCCCACCGCCTTACCGGAACCGATATAAATCC
>Ga0314774_1001116_pt1 | contig 18234 bp, 20 predicted proteins | sample MetaGCBIA2018_FD_204515 | JGI IMG/M metagenome (GOLD analysis project Ga0314774, IMG submission 204515) | Cryopeg brine microbial communities from Beaufort Sea near Barrow, Alaska, United States - CBIA 2018 | ecosystem: Environmental > Aquatic > Marine > Coastal | place: USA: Alaska | collected...
CAAGATCTCACTCATCGAACGCGGCACCATTCGCGACACCCGATTCCTGCACCGCTACCAGGCCTGGCTCAACGAAAACCAACCCCACCAAATCGCAGCTTGACAACTATAGGAGCATCAAATACCGCTTCCGCAACGTTTTCGCTCCGTAACGCCATCACTGTGGGGACTTAGACTATGAGCCTCGCGCCTAGTTGGGGGATTTTCCATGAGTTCGTCTGAGTTGATCCGGGTTCGTCACGCGACGAGGACCCGCACGCACCGCGTCCTGCGCGGCTTCGCATGGACCCTCGCCGCCGTCGCCGGGTTCGGCCTGGTGTTCGCCCAGACGTACAAGACGAAGCTCGAGGCCGAGTTCGTTACCGAAGACATCACGCCACTGCTCGGCCCCGACCGTCCTGCCGCGCCGCAGAACCCCGTCGACGGCGCCTCTGGCGTCCCGGTCAATATCCTGCTCATGGGATCAGACGACCGCAGCGGCGAGAATGGCGTCCTCGGTGGTCAGGAAGCCGGCAAGCGCAACGACACCACGCTGATCATGCACATCTCCGCAGACCGCTCGCGTATCGACGTCGTCTCGATTCCCCGCGACACAGTGGTGCGCATCTCGGACTGTGGCAGGTCGGATGGCACCTCCCAGCGCGGGTGGACCGGCCTGTTCAACATCGCGTTCGCCAACGGCGCTCAGAATGGCTCGGACGCTGATGGGGCTGCGTGCACGATCAAGACCGTCGAGGCCCTCACCGACATCTTCATTGACCACTTCGTCGTGGTGGACTTCGTCGGATTCCGGGACATGGTCGATGCCGTCGGCGGCGTCCCCATGTGTATCCCCGTGCAGTATGCAGACCCGTACTCGGGCACGTACCTCAACCCTGGCGGGCAAATGCTCGACGGGAGCCAGGCGTTGGGGTATGCGCGCATGCGCAAGGGAATGAACGTCAATGGTTCGGACTTGGACCGCATCGACCGCCAGCAGGAGCTTCTCAAGAACCTCGCGAGCAAGGTGCTCAGTGCCGAGATGCTGTATCGGCCCCAGGACCTCACCAACTTCGTCAAGGCCGTTGCGGGCTCGATGACCATGGACAAGGATTTTGGCGACTTCAACACGCTGACCGGGCTTGCGTTCTCCATGAGGAGCATCAACCCCAACACCGACATCACGTTCGCCACCGCGCCGGTCATCGGCGACCCGACCAATCCCAACCACGTGATCTTCAGCTCGAAGGCCGAATCCGTGTGGCAGGCGATCATCGGTGATCAGCCCATCGCTCCGCTGCTGGACGCTCAGTCAAGCGCTCCGGTGAACGACTCGACGGTCGCGACCGGCACAGAGCCCTCCGCGGCACCCGCGGGCGGCTCCAATGCTCCCTCGCAGGACGACATCCTGAACGCCTGCACGACAGGATAGGCGACTGCCACGAGGGGGCACATGGACACGCCTGTCACCAGGCACGCCACAAGGCGGCGGCGCCATTACGTGTTCCAGGCAACGGCGTGGACCCTCGCCGCTGTAGCGGGATTCGGTCTGGTTTTCGCCCAGACGTACAAGACGAAGATTGAGTCCGAGTTCGTCACGCAGGACATCACGAAACTGCTCGGCCCTGATCGGCCGGCGGCGCCACAGAACCCCGTCGACGGCGCATCGGGCGCCGACGTCAACATCCTCCTGATGGGTGCCGACGCGGGCGAAGACCGCGAGGGTGCCCGCAACGAGGCTGGACCGACCGGTTCAACGTCGCGTTCGCCAACGGTGCCGCGCACGACTCCTACGCCGACGGAGCCGCGTGCACCATCAAGACCGTCGAGTCCCTCACCGACATCTTCATCAACCACTGGGTGGTGGTGGATTTCGCCGGGTTTGAAGACGTGATCAACGCGGTAGACGGGGTGCCCATGTGCCTCCCCAACGCCGTCACGGACGCCTATTCCATGACCAATCTTTCCGCCGGACCTCAAGTTCTTGACGGGACCCAGGCACTCGCGTATGCGCGCATGCGCCACGGCACCGGCCTCACCGGTTCGGACCTCGACCGCATCGACCGCCAACAAGAACTGTTGAAGAACCTCGCAAGCAAGGTGCTTTCCGCCGAGATGCTCTACCGCCCTCAAGACCTCACCAACTTCGTGAAGGCCGTTGCGGGCTCGATGACCATGGACGACGGTTTCGGCGACTTCGACACCCTCACGGGGCTCGCGTTCTCCATGCGAAGCATCAATCCCGACACCGACATCACGTTCGCGACCGCGCCGGTGATGGCCGATCCGGCGAACCCCAAGGTAACCGTCGTGTTCTCCAGTAAGGCGGCGGCCGTGTGGCAGGCGATCAAGCACGATCAGCCGATCGCACCCCTGCTAGACGAGCAGTCCAATTCGCCAGCCAACGATGCGGGCGCCTCTGCCACGGAGCCCACGGCTGGCGCCGCAGACTGCGGTTCTCAAGCGGCATCGGAAGAGGACATCCTGAACGCCTGCACCGCAGCCTGAACTCTCGCGCGCCAGGCGCCTACGACTCGCGCAGCCGCGCGCCCTTCGCCTCGGCGGTGGCGCGCAACTGATCTTGGAACGCGCGCATGCGCTCGCGCAGCGCGGCCGCTTCCGGACCGTCGCCCGCACCCAGGATGCGCGCCGCGAGCAGCCCGGCATTGCGGGCTCCTCCGATCGACACTGTCGCGACAGGCACGCCCGCGGGCATCTGGACGATGCTCAAGAGCGAGTCCATGCCGTCGAGGTACTTGAGAGGCACCGGAACGCCGATGACGGGCAGAGTTGTCACCGAAGCGAGCATGCCCGGCAAGTGTGCCGCGCCCCCCGCGCCCGCGATGATGACGCGCAGGCGCCGCTCCTCGGCGGTGCGACCGTACTCGATCATCTGTTCCGGCATGCGGTGCGCGGACACCACATCCTTCTCGTACTCAATCCCAAACTCGTCCAGGGCCGCGGCCGCTTCACCCATGACGGGCCAATCCGAATCCGAACCCATGACGACACCCACGCGCACGCTCATGATTGCTCTCCATCCCTGATCATGGCCGCGACGCGCGCCGCCCGTTTCCTGACATCGTCCACGTGCGTGCCCATGACCGTCACGTGTCCCACCTTGCGACCCGGGCGCACGCCCTTGCCATACAGGTGCACCTTGGCTCCGGGGTCGGTCATCTCGGGCCACGCCGATTCCAGGACCGACCGTGAACCGCCCAGCACGTTCGCCATCACCGTCACGGGCGCGAGCGCCGCGGTATCGCCTAGCGGCCAATCCAGCACCGCTCGCAGGTGCTGCTCGAACTGGCTCGTGACGGCGCCCTCAATGCTCCAGTGACCGGAGTTGTGGGGCCTCATCGCGAGCTCGTTGATGAGCAGCCTTCCGCCCACCTCGAACATCTCGACCGCGAGCATCCCGGTCACGTCGAGCGCTTCGGCGATCGTGCGGCCAATGGCTTCCGCCTCGGCCTGCTCGGTGGACGTGAGCCCGGGGGCGGGTGCGATCACCTCCGAGCACACCCCGTCGCGCTGAATCGACTCAACGAGCGGCCATGCGCGCACCTCACCCGACGGCGTGCGAGCCACCTGGATCGCCAGCTCGCGGCTGTAGGGCACCTTCTCCTCGATGAGGAGCGACGGACCGCCGTCCGCGGCAGCGGCAAGCCAGTCGTCTGCGTCTGCCGGATTGCGGACGATGCGCACGCCCTTGCCGTCGTACCCGCCCCACGACGTCTTGAGCACGCCCACGCCGCCGTGGACCGCGAGGAAGGCCTCGACATCGTCCTCGGTCTCAACGCGGCGCCACGCGGGCATCGGCAGGCCGAGTTCCTCGAGGCGAGCGCGCATCGCGATCTTGTCGCGGGCGAACAGGAGTGCCTCGCGGCCGGGGCGCACGGGGACACCCATCTCGGATGCCAACTCGAACACGGCGTCGGGAATGTGCTCGTGCTCCCACGTGACCACGTCCGGCCGCGGTTCCGCCAGCAGCTGTCGCATCGCGTCGGCGTCACCGGGCAACCCGACAACCGTCTCGTGCGCCGCGAGCGCCGCGGACGCCTCGGGTGACTCGATGAGCACCCGCAGGGTCACGCCCATCGCGGTCGCGGCCGGAGCCATCATTCGGGCGAGCTGCCCTCCACCCACCACTGCCACGCGCGTCATGCGACTAACCTACCGGCCACTACGCTCGTGCCTCATGAGCCTCAGCGTCCAATCCGCCGTGGCGCGCCTGATGGAGTGGGTGCGCCAGCGCGCCAGCGTGCTCGCGCGGTTCGGCGTCGTCGGTGTCGCCGGCATCGTCGTGAACTTGGGCGTGTTCAACGCGCTGCGCCTCGGACCGTTGGGGCCCGACGACTCGGTCGGCGGCGACGACGACCGAGTCGTGACGGCCAAAGTCCTTGCCGCGGTCGTCTCGATCCTGTTCGCGTGGGTGGCCCACCGAGGCTGGACCTTCAAGGGCCAGCAGCGCCATCGTCCTGCCAAGGAACTGGCCCTGTTTGGGGCGGTCAACGCCGTCGCCATCGTCGTCGAGGCCGGTTTGGTGGCGCTCACTCACCACGGCTTCGGGTGGACGTCATTGCTGGCAGACAACGCCTCATCGCTCGTCGGGATCGGGCTGGGCACGATCGTCCGCTACTTCGGATTCACCGCGTTCGTGTTCCCTGGCGGCGACCAGGAAGACCCTTCCGCCTAGGAATCGCGACAGCGGCGGGATCGCGAGCGCCGATGCGGCACCACATTGTCAAGGTCGACCATCTGGGGAACGCCCTGCAGAAACACCGAGAACACGGCTGGCGTGCGGTGTGACAATTCGAGTCGTCCGCCGTCCGCAGTGACGAGGTCGCGTGCCAGCGCGAGGCCCAAGCCGGTGCCCTTCCCGGAGGTCACCGACCTTTCGAAGATGCGTGGCGCCAGGTCCTCCGGAACTCCGTTGCCCTCATCCCGCACCTCAAGCACGATCGCGTGGTTCTGACCGGATTCACGCGCGACGACGGCGGTGGTGCCATCGCCATGGTGCAGAGAATTCTCGATGAGGGTCGCGAGCACTTGCGACAGTCCCCCGGGCGTGGCGAAGACGGTGGCGTCCGTGGAAGCAATCTCCAGCTTCCTCCCTGCCTTCGCAAAGGCGGACTCCCACTCGGCGCGCTGCTGGGTGAGGACATCCTCCAGCGCCACCAACTCCGTGCCCGAACCCATCGCCCTGCGCGTGCGCCCCAGCAGCTCGTCCACCACGCCCACGAGGCGATCGACCTGTTCGAGAGAGGCCTCCGCCTCTATCCGCACCTCGTCCTGCGTTGTGGAGGCGGAGATCTCCTCCAACCGCATCGTCAGGGCGGTGAGCGGCGTCCGCAATTGGTGTGATGCGTCGGCGGCAAACTGGCGCTCGGCAGACAGACGCGCCGCCATCCGGTCCGCACTGCGCCCCAGTTCCTCGGCGACGAGGTCGATCTCCTCCACGCCGCTCAATTCGATGCGTGGTCGGGTCTGACCCGAACCGATCTGCTCGGCGGACGCGGCCAGGTACACCAAGGGCGCGGCCAGGCGATTGGCCTGCCACGATGCCATGACGGCGCCCGCGAGAACAGCGACGCCTCCGACGACGAGCACCAAGCCGATCGCCCTAGCGGCCTCCCAGAACACGTCGCCCTGAGCGGTGGAGAGCAACACGATGATGTCGGAATCCGTGACGGCGCTCCCGCGGAACGATGGCTGGGGTTCTTCTCCCGCCGTCATCTTGGTCCCGTCCGGCAGGCGCACGGCAATGTGACGCGGCGCCCCGGACGCCGTGCCGAGGAAGTTCTCAAGAATGGACTCGTCGATCGTCTCGCCCGAGCTGTAGCGCGCCTCGATGGCGCGGGCAGCCGTGGCGGTCCGAGAATCCAGGTCTCGCAGGGCGTCGTCCCTGACGAGTTGGAAGGCGAATACCCCCAAGGGGATGCCCAGCAGCACCATGGCCACCGCCAAGGCGGAGAGCGTGGCCCCTAGGACGCGGCGGCGCACCGCTCAGTCGTTCTCGAAACGGAAGCCCATGCCCCGCACCGTGGTGATGAAGCGCGGCTTCGCGGCATCGTCGCCCAACTTGCGGCGGAGCCACGACACATGCATGTCGAGAGTCTTCGATGGGGCGTGCGGGTCCGCGTCCCACACCTCGCGCATGAGCTGATCGCGCGACACGACCGAACCGGCATGCGCGACGAGCACCTGAAGAAGATCGAACTCCTTGCCGCTGAGCTGGAGCTCGTTGTCGTCAAGATATGCGCGGTGTCCCGAGACGTCCACCCTGACGCCCCCGGCGGAGACCTCTCCCGCCAACTCGGCGTCGGCACGGCGTCGCAGCAACGCGCGCACACGGGCCAGCAATTCGGCAAGGCGGAACGGCTTGGTGACGTAGTCATCGGCTCCGGCGTCGAGGCCGACCACCAGGTCTACCTCGTCCGCGCGCGCGGTGAGCATCAGGATCGGGACGGTGAGCCCTTGGTCCCTGATACGCCTGGCGACATCCACGCCGTCGATGTCGGGAAGCCCCAAGTCGAGAATCACCAAGTCGGCCGAATGAGCGGCCCCCACCCCGCCTTGACCGGTGCCGTGCCACTCCACTTCATAACCCTCGCGCCCCAAAGCCCGGGTCAAGGGTTCTGAAATGGTGGGGTCATCTTCGACCAAGACTATTCTCGCCATGGGGCAACATTACCCGCGCCGGCCGACTTTGCAACGCCGAGCGGCACCGCACGTAACGCCGCCGGATTGATAGTGTCCGGACGTGGAGACTGCGCCCGACGCCCTGCGTACGCGAATACGGTCCGTTGTCGACCCCTTGGGACGCTTGGGATGGAGCGCAACCCCCGAATTCGTCGTGGTGGCGCTGGTTGCCCTCGCCGTGGCCGCCGCCACCACAGCCTCGCTGGGAATCCACCGCCCGTACACGACCGTCCCGCTCGCAGCGTTGTTCACATGGGGAGCTTGGCTGGCGGTCGGGCCACGCGCCACACAAGACTCACCCAAAGCGCGCCTGGCCAGCAAATGGGCGCTCCTCGGTGTGGTGCTCTGGATCGTCGTCGGCATCGTGCTTTCGGCCGAGTACCTGATCGTCACGCGTGACCCTGGCTTCCTCACTCTGACTGGCGTGTGGCTCACCGACCACGCGTCGTCAGACATCCCCACACTCGGCTCCCTGCAGGTCGCCGATCTGCAACAGAACATGCTCGCCGACGCTTGGCAGGCCTGGAACCTGCGCGGCGACGTGGTGCAACCGCAGGGAGCGAGGGCCTTGCCGGCCCTCATCTCGGTGGGCGGCTGGATTGCCGGAGTGCCCGGCGTGCTGGCGGCGAACGTCGTCGTGGGTGGCGTCGGCGTGCTCGCCCTCTACAACCTCGCTCGTCGATTCCTTACCCCGTTGGCGGCGCTCGCCCCCGCCGCAGCGCTCGCGTTGACGGTGTCGCACCTGGGGCTGTCGCGCTCCGCGTACTCCGAGCCGCTGACACTGCTACTGGTCATCGCGGCGATCCACTGGGCATGGCGCGGCCTCGAACACGGGCGCCCGTGGGCGTTGATCGTCGCGGGCGTGGCATCGGGCGCCACGGCGCTCGTGCGCATCGACGGCGCCGTGTACGCGCTCGGCGTGCTTGCGGGGGTCGCACTCGCCGCCGCCTTCAAGGGCCCTCGGGCGCGCTCGGGGTTCATCGTGTTTGGGGTAGCGCAGGGCCTGATGGTCGGCGCCGGGTATGCGTCGGTGGCGCGCTGGAGCACCGCCTACCTCGACCGACTCGGCGACGAAGCTCGACTCCTGAATGTGGCGTACGCATCCGCCTTGGTCCTGTTGCTCTTGTGGGCCGCCACCTGGTCAAGCGTTGCGGGAGCGCGCATGCGCCACTGGTTGGACGCGAGACGCACGTCTGCTGCACGCGTGGCGGCGATGGTGACGGTCGGCGCAAGCGTGGTGCTCGTATCCCGGCCACTCTGGATGACAGAGCACCGCGGCGACACCACCCAGACCGACAAGTTCACGAACAGCGTCGTCGGATCATTCCAGCAGGCGGAGGGATTCCCCGTCGATCCGACCCGCACCTACGCCGAACACACCGTGACGTGGCTCAGCTACTACCTCACCTGGCCCTTGCTGGCACTCGCCGCGGTGGGAATGGCCGTGCTGGCCTACAGGGCCGTCTCGGCGCGGTTCGAGTCGTGGGTGTTCCTCGGAGCCGTGCTCACGCCCACCCTGCTGTACTTGGTGCGCCCTCAAATCGTCCCGGATCAGCTGTGGGCAATTCGTCGGCTCGAGCCCGCGACGCTGCCCGGCCTGGCCCTCGCCGCAGGGGTAGGTGCGTGGTGGCTCGCCCACCGCCTTGCGAGGCGATGGCCACACTTGACGCGGCAATTCATCGCGACCTCGGCGGTCATCCTGGTTGCCGCACCCGTGACCACCTACATCAGCATCCGGCCGTCCGACGATGATCTCGTTCTCGCCGCCGTATACACCTACGTGAGGGAACAACAGGGTTCGAGGGCACAGATCGACGCGCTCTGCGACGTCGCGGATGGACGGCCCATCGTCCTCGCGGGTACGTCGTCCCACTTTGGGTCGCTGCGCGTCATGTGCGATGTTCCCGTGGTGCTCGCCCTCGAAGCCCCCACGCCCGAGACCTTGCGGCAGGCCACTGAAATCTGGGGCGAGGCCCCGGTAGTCCTCACTCAGGAAAGCGCCTGGTTCTGGGATACCGCGCCCACCCCCGTCGTCACGTCGACGACGTTTCAGGGCGAGTATGCGCTCCAACACATGCCCCGACACCGGTCGACGAGGGACTTCACCTGGTACGGGGGCATCGTCAACGCCGACGGCAGCCTGACGGCGCTCGACCCCAACGGTTCACCCGCGCCCTAGACCGGGGTTCTCCACAGATCCGCTGGGGGGACGACGCGGACCAGGCGAGATATGACACGGTGCGACCGTGCACCTCACGATCGATCGCTCGCTGACCGACACTCACGATGTCGAGATTGACGCTGCCATGGGCGCACGTGTATCCGAAGTGCTCGACGGCAATACGTCGAAGCGCGCGTGGTGCGGCTCGACACTTCTCGATCCTGCTCACGAGGTGGGCATCCACCCGCTGCTTCACGGGGCACGCCTCCGCGACGGTCCGGGGCCGCACACCACCGCCCCTTCCGGGCTCCATTTGGCCGCCATCGCGGGTCCCGATGCGGGCATCGTCATCGAAATCGACGGTCGTGTCGCGGTCGGTTCGGCTCCGGGCCGCCACGAGATCCGGGACGATGCGATCGACCCCACACACGTGCTGGTCGGGCCGGCGGCGGGCGCGGCGCTCGCGTGCACGGATGCGGGTTCAACAAACGGCACCGGGTGGTGGCGCTACGACGGCCAGCGCTGGTGGTGGTCGGGGCGGCGACGCCGTTTCACCGCCCGCCAAGGCGACATCCTGACGGCGGGAAACACCGCGCTGCAGGTGCGAGGGGCCGCCAGCACCTCGCGTCACAGGGACCCCCCGCGGTTCCTGTTCGCTGCGGGGCGGCTGCTGGCCCCGCAGCCGTGGTTGCCCTCTCCTCCCTGGTCTGGGTTGCCGGACCCGACGGGCGCCGCTGGGTGGACCGGTCCCGTGTGGGTCACGGGGTCCCGCGCCCGGGAGGCGGCACGCGCGGTGATCTTGGCGCGCGGAAGGCGCCCCCGCCTCCTTCGCCCTTCGACGAGGATTGGCTCCGGTGGTTGCCAGACGCCCTTCCCTCAGACGGTCCTGTGCGATGCGGCCCGACTGCGCGAGTACCCATGGACGTGACTCTCGAGGCCCATGCCGGCCTCTGTCGCTTCTCAGGATCGCCCGACACCGCAGAGCGCTTGCCGATGGCGGTGTCAGAAAGCACCGCCGATGCCCTTGCCCGTACGCTCGCGGGCGCGGCGGCGCTTCCCTGGCCCGATACCGTGCGGTGGGCCGATGTCGACCGGCCGCACGGGCACATCCCGCATGTGGCCAACCTGAGCGTCGCGTTGGGCGCCGCCTGTTCGCCCGATCGCGAGCCGTGGGTCGTCGTGCTCGACGGGCGTGCCCCGCATCTGTTGGCTGCGGGCGTCCGCACCGCTGGCACCTCGACGCTGCTGGCGACCCTCGTCGGCGGATTGGCCCACCACTACGACTCGCGTCGCCTTCGGATGGTGCTGATCGGATCCGGCACGGACGGGCCTCTCGCGCCATGTGCGAGCCTGCCTCACGTCACGAGTGCCACGGCGAGCGCCGACGACGACGAGGCCTTGCGCGTCTTGGACGCCGTGGTGAAGCAAGCGACTCAGCGCCGGGACGCCCTCCACGCTTCGGGGGCGCCCGATTGGCGGGCGTGGGAGGCGTCCGGCAACGCCCCCGGTCGGCTCCTGGTGGTGGTTGACGACTTCGATCTCGCCACCGGTCGCTCGCGCACCGCCGCCGCGATCGAGGCGTTGACCACGTCTCCGGTGTTTGTGGGCATGCATGTGGCGCTGGCGACGCACCGTCCCGCCGGGGCCATCACGCCGGCGCTGAGGTCGTCGTGTCGGCACACCGTGGCGCTGCGCTCGGCGTCGGAGTCCGACTCGCTGGGCATGATCGGCGTGCCCGACGCGGCGACGCTGGACACCGTTCCGGGAAGGGCAGTCGTGAGCGTCGACGGGACGCGGAGGGTGGTTCAGGTGGCGCTTCCCTTCGCCGACGCGTCCCCGCGAGTGCGCCGTGCGGATGTCGAGCTCGCGCCGGCGCTCCACCTGGCGGAAGCCGTCATGATGCGGACGCGTCAGGAAGGCTCTGCACCACCTGTTCTGCCATAGGCGGCCTGCCTGCGCACCACCGCGACAGCGACCACGGCCGCCAAAAGGATCAGGGCGGCCCCCGCCAGCGGCCATGCCGTGATCAGCCACACGCCAACGCTCGCCTGCATGAGTTGCCAAGCGAGCGCTCCGCTCAGAGCGAACCGGCGACGCTTGGCGAAGCCCCACGAGAAGGTGCCCACCCCGAAAGCAAACACGGCCATCACGCCGCCGAGCGCGGCCGCCATCCCGGGGCTCTCGCTATCTAGCAGGGCATATATCCCGTATCCGACCGCTACGAACGCGGTCGCCAAGGTCTCCAGGACCAAGATCACGAGCGCGATGAGGTCGAGTACTGCGGAAAGTCCCTGTGGTTTGTGCATGGTCTCCCACCTCTATCAGGGAATTGTGATGGACGTTACAGGTTTCATCCCTTGTTATCTGTTCGTAACAGTGCAAAAATGGACTCAGTGACCCGCGACGACGCGGCGAACCTACGTGAGCGTAGGTCGCCGCCTTTTTCTTTGTGAGGAGACCTCATGGATTGGCGCGACCGCGCAGGGTGCCTTGACGTGGACGACCCGGAACTGTTTTTCCCAGTGGGAAATACGGGTCCGGCGCTCGTGCAGATTGAGAAGGCCAAGACCGTATGCAACTTGTGCACGGTCCGCGAAGTGTGCCTGCAGTGGGCCATGGAGCACAACCAGGATTCTGGCGTGTGGGGCGGCCTGTCGGAAGACGAACGCCGTTCGCTCAAGCGACGCGCAGCTCGCGCTCGCCGCGCTGCCAAGTAGCCGCACCGCAAGCCGACGCTAGTCGCCGTCCACGGTGACAGTGAGGTCGACGCTTGAGCCGCCCTCGACGGACTGCCATTCGATCTCTCCGTGGAGTTCGTTCGTGACGAGCGTGCGGACAATCTGTGACCCGAGTCCACTGGGATCTACCGCGATCCCCTTGCCGTCATCGGTGATGCGCGCGTGCAACGTGGAGCCATCCCGCTCGGCAAAGATCGTGATCGAGCCGTGCTCGCGCCCTTCAAAGCCGTGCTCCACAGCATTGGTCACTAGTTCGGTCAGGATCAGGGCAAGAGACGATGCGAATTGCGCTGGGATCATGCCAAAGTCGCCTTCGCGCACAATCTTGACCTGAACGCCGGGCGAGGCAACGTCGGCCGCCATGCGAGCGGCACGTGCCACCAGGTCGTCAAAGTGCACCTGCTCATCCAGGGTGCCCGAGAGGGTCTCGTGCACCATCGCGATGGTCGCGACGCGGCGCATCGCCTCGGAGAGCGCCTCCTTCGCCTCGGGCGCCTCGACTCGGCGGGACTGCAGCCTCAGCAAGGCCGCCACCGTCTGAAGGTTGTTCTTCACCCGGTGGTGGATCTCGCGAATCGTCGCGTCCTTGGTGATGAGTTCGCGTTCGCGCCGCCGCAAGTCACTCACGTCGCGGCACAGCAGCACGGCTCCCACGCGAGTGCCGTTGTCCGTCACCGGAATGGCGCGCAACGATAGGGCCGCCCCGTTCGCCTCCACGTCCGTGCGCCACGACGCGCGGCCCGCGGTGACCATGGCAAGCGTCTCGTCCACCTGCCCCCGGTCCGTCACCATGGTGCTCACCACGCGCGGAAGGGCCCGGTGAAGAAGGGAACCGGTGACGCCAAGCCGGTGAAAGCACGACAGCGCATTGGGGCTGGCATACGTGACGATGCCTTGGGCGTCGAGCCTCATCACTCCGTCGCCCACGCGCGGCGCGCCTCGCTTGGGACCCGTCACCGAGGTGCGGACCGGGAACTCACCGCGGGTGATCATCCGCAAGAGGTCGTCGGCGGCCCCCTTGTAGTTGATCTCGAGGCGACTCGACGAACGCAGCGCCGCCATCGACGCCTCGCGTGTGAGCACGGCAATGACCCGCCCTCGCATCACCACAGGGAGCGCCTCTTCGCGCACCGCATACGTCTCGTCCCAGCGCGGTTCCCGCGACACGACGATCTGGCGCTCGGTGAATGCCGTGTCGAGATGGCCGATCCGGCCCGCGGCCGCCCGGACCCCCACCACTTCCTCTTGGTGCACGGTGGGGCCGGTCGAGGGCCGGCAGTGGCCGATAGCCACGAAGCCCTCGTCCACCTTGCGCCACAACACCAAGTCCGCGAAGGAAAGGTCGGCGATGATCTGCCAATCGGCCACCACCTCGGACAGCCAGTCAGCCTCATCTTGGGGCATGGGTCCGTACTGCTGAGCGATCTCCGACAAAGTGGCCACGGCCCCAAGCCTAAGAGGCGCCACGGGCACTCGGTGCCGCGATACCCTGGGCACAGCGGGAGGAAGCGCCATGAAGATCACCTACGAACACCACTTCGATGCGTCGATCGAAGACGTGGTCGCCATGTTCAGCAACGAGGAATTCGCCGCCCAGCGCGCGCGTGCCTCGGGCGCCGCAGGCAGCGACGTGCTCGTCGACACGGTGGATGACGGCTCGTTCACCGTCGTCATCCGACGCACGATTCCGGCCGATGCCATCCCCTCCGAATTCCGCGCGTTCGTCGGTTCTCAACTCCATGTCAGGTACACGGAGGTGTGGGATGCCCCCGATACCTCGCGGGACGATGCCGGGCGCGAGGGCACGTTCGCGATGGAGATTCCCGGGACACCCGGGCATGCGCGCGGCGCCGTGGTGCTCACGCCCACTGACACGGGCACTGCGTTCAGAGTCGCTGGCGAGGTACACGCATCGGTGCCCCTGGTCGGGCCGATGGTCGAACGTGCCGTCGCATCCGCGATCGAAGACGCGCTTCCCCAGGAACTGGCGGAGGCCGACAACTGGCTCGCATCCCTGTGAGGGCGCGGGTCTACGCGGTCGTCTTTGTCGGCGCGGTGTTCGGCGGCGCAGCGCGCCTAGGGATCGACCTCCTCATCGACACGAACCACTGGGCGTGGGACATCATGGTCATCAACCTGGTCGGATCGGCCCTGCTCGGCGGAGTGATGGGTTGGTATTCGGCGCACGCAGCCCCGTGGTGGGTGCCTGGTTTGGGCCCGGGGGCCCTCGGCGGCTTCACCACCTTCTCTTCGATGGCGGAGCCCCACCCCAACGCCGCCGTGTCGGCAACCGTGCTACTCGTCGTGACTCTCGTCGGGGCGGCCGCGGCCGCCGCCTTCGGCTGGTGGGCGGGCGACACTTTCGCGCTGAAGCTGGGTGCTCATGAGCGCGGCGTCGATGCGGACCGGGTCGAGGCCGATGTCGAGGGCTACCACCATGAAGAGTCGCGATCGTGACGCCCGCGGCATTCGTGGCTGCAGTTCTCGGCTGCGGATTCGGTGCGGTCATCCGGTTCGCGCTGAGCACCCTGCGGCGCGAGCACCACTTGCCGTGGCCCACCTTGGTGGCGAACCTGCTCGGCACCTTCTTGCTGGGCGCCGCGGGCGCGTTGCTCGGCAACGGGACCCTGTCCTCCACTGCGGCGTTCATCGTGGGCGGCGGCGTCGCAGGCGGCCTGACCACCTTCTCGACGCTCGCGGTGGACGCAGTGGCCATGTGGCGCACGTCGCCACGCAATGCCGTGCTCTACGTCACGATCACGGGGGTCTCCGGCGCGGGCGCCGGAGCACTGGGTTGGGTGATCGCCTCCGCCCTTACGGCGTGACGGTCACGCCCTTCGAGAACGCGACGTGGCCCTCGATCTGCTGAGCGGCTTCCTTGGGGCGGTCGTAGTGCCACACCGCATCGGCGTTGATCTCACCGTCGATCACGACGTCGAAGTACCCTGCCTCGCCCTTCCATGGGCACCTGGACGTCATATCGGAGTTCCGGAAGTACTCCGTCGTGATGGAGTCGCGTGGGAAGTAGTGGTTGCCTTCAACCATCACGGTGTCGTCGGACTCGGCGATCACGGTCTCGTTCCACGCAGCCTTCATCAGGACCTCCTTCGGCAACTCCTTGCTGCCTCTCGTGCTGAAACCGCGAAGCCGCGTCGGGGATTCCGTCATCGTCGCAATTCTTCAGGCACGTCGGCGTCGCACAGCGGCGCGGAGCACCGCCGCAAGCACCAGACACCCGACGGCGGCCAGCGTGGGCGCCACGTCAAGCGAGAGCGCGAGCAACACACACAACACGAACCCGAGTGCCGCAACGCCACGCCGCATCCCGAGCGCCCCGTCGTCCCCACGACGCACTGCCTTGTACGCGGCCGCATTGGCCACCGCGTAGTAGACGAGCACCGCAACGCTCGACATCGCGAGCGCAAAGCCAAGGTCGCCCCACCAGACCAGTCCGATGGAAGCCACCGCCCCCACCGCCTCGGCACGCTGCGGCACGCCCGTCTTCCCCACGGTCGCGAGCCAGCCCGGCAGGTCTGACTCGCGGGCCATCGCCATCGCGGTGCGCCCCTGGCCCGCCATGAGGGCTAACATTGCGCCCGTGGCGGCGACTGCCGCGAGAAGAGCGACGGCTGCTGCCCCACCGGCAGAGTCGGGCACGGCAAGCGAAAGCGGCGCTGCGGAATCGGAGAGCACGTCAACCCCAGGACGCCTCAAGAGCACCGCCCCCAGCGCCAGGTACATGGCCACGACGATCGCGATCGCGATCGCGATGGCGCGCGGAATGGTGCGGCGTGGGTCGCGTACCTCCTCTCCCAAGGTGGCGAGCCGCGCGTACCCGGCGAACGCAAAGAAGACGAGTGCGGCGGCCGATACCACCGACGTCACCGTGCGTGATGGGGTCGTGCGGCCCGAGTGCTGTGGGGGCCGCCGGTTGCGTCAGGGACGACGCGATCACCGCCGCGAGCCCCGCCAGCACGAGCGCAGCAATCGCGGTGGTGGCGCGGGCGGTACGGGTCACTCCCCTGGCGTTTATCACCCACACGCCAACGATCACCGCGGTGCCGACAATTGGTGCGTGGCCGGGCCACGCGTAGGAGCCGATGGCGAGCGCCATGGCCGCTACCGACGCGGTCTTCCCGGCCACAAAGCCGACGCCCGCCACAAAGCCCCACACGGGCCCCAATTCGCGTCTGCCGAAGGTGTATGCGCCTCCGGCGACCGGATGACGCGCCGCGAGGAGCGCCGTGGACGTGGCGTTGATGATGGCGACGACGGCGGCAATCCCTACGGCGGCAAGCAACCACGGTCCCGCGGCGCGCGCGGCAGGGCCCCAGACTACGAACACACCCGCGCCGAGCATCGAACCCACGCCGACGCCGACCGCGCCGACAAGTCCGAGTCGCCGCACCGGCGTCGCGTGGGAGCTCACGCGTGAATGCTAGCCGCCCACCACGTCCTCTTCGCTGACTTCGATCTCTGCCTCGGCGACCGCATCCGAGGCGCCGCGCGGGCGACCCGCCTTGACCCACGCGAAGTAGAGTCCACCGCCCACAAGGGCCGTCGCCGCGAGCGAACCCACCGCCGCGGGTCGCAAAGAATTGGCTACCAATGTGAAGGCGACGGCCGTGGCGGCCACCACGTTCAAAACCACCCATCCGATGCGGCGGTCGCGCCACGCGAAGGTGGCCATGGCCAGCAGTCCCATGAGGAAGCTCACGAACACGGCGACCGCGTAGAACAGCACGAGCCGCTGATCGCGCGCGCCGGCGGCGATCACGACGAGCACGGAGGCGCCGTAGAACACGAGCACCCCGATGATCGGGACATGATGCACGTTGGTGGTGCCGAAAATCGACGGAAGCACCCCGTGCTTCGAGGGCCCGTGGCCCTTGTCGCGAGACAGGGCCTTCAGCAGTCCGGGGCCAGCCTGGAACGACGAACTCGCCGCGGAGAGCAGCAAGAGCGCGGTGGCGCCCTGGAACATCGAGAACACGGCATGAGAGCCGGCGGCGCGCGCCAATTCCGCCACCAACGTGGTGTCCTCGCCCGGCACCCCGATCCCGAGGTGCACCGCCGCGGCCGCCAGCCCGATGGTGAGCACGCCCACGATGCCGAGCGTGAGCCATAGCGCCCATCGTCCAAAGGACCTGCGCCCCGCATCGTCCAACTGCGCCAATTGCGCGATCGCCGACGAAGGGGCCTCCACTCCAGTGGCGAGAGCCATCGCTACCGGGAAGGCCAAGGCCACCGTGAGGGGTGCGGATGACGTCAAAGAAGGCTCGACCACGATGCTAGCCGCGGCGTCTTGTCCCGCAGTCGAGACGAGGACGATCACGGCCATCACCACGAAGGCGACCGTGAGAAGTGCGAAGACGGCACGGCCCAAGTGACCGAAGCGCATGAGCCCGGCCACGATGGTGAGCAACACCAAGGCAATCCAGAGCCGATAGGGGGCCAGGGACGGCACGTACGAGATGATCGCCGACGACCCTGCGGACACCGAGATGGCGATGGTGAGAACGAAGTCGACCACGAGCGCCCCCATCGGCACGAACGCCAGGCCCTCGCCAAAAGCCCTGCCTGTGGCAGCGGCCGCGCCGCCTCCCTCAGGGAAGCGGGCGACGAGCTGGTGGTAGGACGCCACGACCAGCCCGACGACGAGTACCACCAGGATCATGGCGGGAAGCAGCAGGCTCAAGCGACCGTCGAGCGCCCTCAACGCCGCCTCGATCGCATATGCCACAGAGGACACGGGGTCGGCCATCACAGAGAAGACGAAGGCAATCAGGAGGACGGTGCGCCCGTGCCACCAGCCCGTTCGGGCAACACCCACCTCATGGGCGGCCGTTTTGGTCATGAATCCTCCGGTCGCGGCACGCCGGACCCTCAGCGCGCACGAGGACCTACCTTACTCGCGCTGAATCCAGAAAAGCGTGGGTCGTTGCTCCCAGAGTTCGCTACTCGCGCTTCGCGCCCAGCGCGCCGGGGACACTCCTACTGCGCAACGCCTCCTGAGCAGGGGCGCTCTCCCACTGATCCAGATGCTCAAGCTTCTCGATAAGGCCCTCGGGAATCGTCGGCCTTCCCAGGAAGTACCCCTGGCCAAACCTGCAGCCCGCCTCCATAAGGCGCTGTAGTTGCGCCTCGTCCTCAATGCCCTCGGCAACGACCTCGAGTCCGTATGCCTTGCCCAACTCAACGACCGTGCGCACGAGTTGGTCGTTCTGGAGTCCCTGACCACCGGAGACGAAGCTACGGTCGATCTTGAGAATGTCGAGTGGCAACTTGTGCACATAGCTCAGCGACGAGTAGCCCGTGCCGAAGTCATCAAGCGCGATGTCGATGCCGAGCGTCTGCAGGATCTCGAGGGTCTCGATCGTGCCGTCGTTGTCGGCGATCAGCGCACTTTCAGTCACTTCAAGAATCAGCGCCGCTGGCGGCAGGTCAACGCGCGCCATCGCCGCGGCAACGTCAGTGGCGAAGCCTGGCTCGCGCAACTGGTGAACGGACACGTTGACGGCGACCCTCAGGCCCTCTCTGTCAGTCTTGTGTGAGACACCCCGGGCTTCGGGGTTTGGCTTGTAGGGCATGACTGGAGACTGAAAAGTGATCAGCAGTAACTCATCCACCGAGGAGACCGGCGAGACCGTCCCC
>Ga0314774_1001117_pt1 | contig 18229 bp, 15 predicted proteins | sample MetaGCBIA2018_FD_204515 | JGI IMG/M metagenome (GOLD analysis project Ga0314774, IMG submission 204515) | Cryopeg brine microbial communities from Beaufort Sea near Barrow, Alaska, United States - CBIA 2018 | ecosystem: Environmental > Aquatic > Marine > Coastal | place: USA: Alaska | collected...
TAATAACATACTTAATTGGTTGTTAATCAGTAAAAAAGATACAAAAAAAGGAGTAAAAACACTACGTTTTTTACTCCTTTTCAATCCTTTTTATTTAAATTTTTGGGGGACTTTTTCAGTGCCCTCAGTGAAGATTCCCTGCGCTTTTCTGAATAATACCATTGATAGATAAAGCGCATTGTAAAAACTACCTGCGCCACGATACCGAGTATTAATAGCCAGGATGGTATGTTCTCATTCTGGAACAATAGGGCACGGTCATACACCTGATTATTGTAACCTATGAACAGAATGATAATTGGAAATAGGTATAGGAACCATCGCAAAATTTTTGGAAACTTGAACCATTGTCCTTGAAGGTGCATATTGCGTATATAGATGAAGTAGGTCAACATTTGTCCTAGCATTTTCGCAAAATCATTGCGTAGGTAGCCATAAACAAACAGTAGAAATGACGCCACGAGACTCAATTCCCAGAAGAGTACAGGCGTAAGAACTCGCTTGTTCTTTTCTGAAATGACCCATTGCAGAATGGAACGGCCAGAAAAAAGCAGTTGGGCAGTAAAGCCTAGTGTGTATATAATCCAAATGCTCATCCCTTATCCGATACCTTGAAGTTGATATTTTTCTTCTTCATCCATAGATAGGCAAAGCAGTCCACTAATGGGCCAAGTAACCTGTTCCATAACCCAAATTTTGCCTGTCCTGCAATACGGGGGAAATGCTGCACTGGTACTTGCTTAACCTTCCCATTTTGTAGCAGGATCATTGCTGGCAGAAAGCGATGTAATCCCTTGAACATAGGGGTACGTTTGGCGTAATCTGCCTTGATAACTTTTAATGGACAGCCTGTATCGTCCATACCGTCTTGAGTAAAACTGCGACGTATGCCGTTGGCTATTTTGGCAGACATATTTTTTATGAAACTGTCTTTTCTATTTGAACGTACCCCAGTAACCAGGTCAAACCTATCAATATTGTCCAACAATAGATCAAAATCCTTGGGACTCGTCTGCAGGTCTGAATCGATATAGCCAACAAGCGTGCTTTGCGCGTGATCAAAACCTGCTTTAATGGCAGTACTCAAGCCGTAGTTCTTGTCAAAGGAAATGTATTGGAACACGGATTTTTCGCTGCATACTTGTTTTATAATCTGTAAACTGGAATCTCTTGAACCATCGTTTACAAATAAAACCGAAGTTGGAATTTGAGCTTGGTCAATAAATTCCTGAAGTTCGGTTTCTACACGTTTTAAATTGTCTTCTTCGTTGTAAACAGGGATTATGATTGTTAGGGTTTTGGTCATTTATTATTATGGAATCAGTTAGAGTAAATTGCAATAATAAGCATGGAATCTAAAGTAAACTTTAAGATTTTCCGTTATCGAAAATCTTGATTTAAACCCTTTGTTTACCTTAAGTTCAGCTCAAAAAAAATGCCGTTTTACCTATATCAAGAACTTTGTAAATCCTATGGGTAAAGGGTCAAAGAATAAAAAATGCCCAAAGCCACAATGGCTTTGGACATTTTCAACTAACTAACCAATCATTCATGAAAAACTAACACTTAATCATTGTCATCGGATTCATCTTCTTCCATTTGCTTTTTTAATACCTTCCCATTTGGGTCAATTGAGACCTCCATTTCAGTTTTGCCCTTTTCAATTTCAAATTCATATACTGTTCCTTGTGGTGTTTCGGACATTTCAGCTTCTTCGATTTCGTAACCTGAAAAATTGGATTGTAATGCTTTTATCACATCTTGTGGTATTTCAGCTTCGTCAATCTCGTGTTCAGTTTCTTGCCAGCTGCCATCTTCAAGGAAATTAGCAGAATATTCCAGAGTGTTCATTTTGAACTCAGCTTCCCATTCGGTGGCAGATTCCTTATCCCAATCTACTTTTTCTGCCGTTGGGAATTTTTTCGCGAAAGCATCCTTAACTGCTTGTGGAACCTTGTCCTGATCTTCACTTTTAAACCCTATTGTTGTAACGGCTGCAAATACAAGCCCAATAACTAAAATTACCTTTTTCATTGTTTCTTTTTTTGAGATTATACAGTAAATGTAAAGGGCAATTCTAAAGTAATTTTCAAGGGAATCTAAAGAAATTATAAGAGGTCCTACTGTTTGATAAGCTTTAGGATTGTGGGGAGTACGATCAATAACAGTGGTAAGGCAAATATCAATCCACCAATAACCGCTATGGCAAGTGGTTGGTGCATTTGCGCACCGGCACCTATGCCTAATGCCAAAGGTGTAAGCGCCATTATCGCGGCAAAAGCAGTCATTAATTTAGGACGTAATCGCACAGCAATGGAATATTCTATTTTTTGGATGTGAGAAAGACCTTCTTTAGTATCCTGATACTGCCTGTAGGTAAAAATTGAATTTTCTCCAATAATGCCAACGATCATAATAATACCTGTATAGCTCCCCACGTTAAGCGGTGTTCAGGTGAGAAATAGGCTCAACAGACTTCCTGCGACCCCTAATATGGCAATGACTATTATGGCAAGAGCTATCTTGATTTTTCTGAACAAAAAGAGAATCACAATGAAAACCAGTAGTATGGCCGATACTAAAATCATCAGCAATTCTTTGAAAGCCTGCTTTTGCTCTTGGTACGCACCGCCATATACAATAGTATATCCAGCCAGAAGGCTTAAATCTTTTGTCAGGGTCGTCTGGATTTCGTTTAAAGTTGAACCCAAATCGCGATTGTCCAGCCTGGCCGTAATTACACCCATGGATTTTTGATTCTCACGGTTGATCTCAGCGACTCCCTTTTCTGTGGTGATGGTTGCAACGGTGTTTATAGGAACAGAATTACCTGTAGGAAGAAGAATAGATGCGTTTCTGATGTCCTCGATGGATGTTTTATACGCATCTGGATAAATAAGCCTTATATCGATAAGTTGTTCCTTATCGATTATCGTGCTCAAAACGGTTCCTTCGATTTGTGTTTGTAATTGCAGTTGAAAATCGGCAACGGTTAATCCCAGCTGGGAGAGTTTGGCCGCATCGGGCTGAATATTTAAAACCGGACCGGCGACGATGATTCCATCATTGACATCTGCCGTTCCTTTTACTTGTTCAATTTGGGAGGCAATTTGTTGAGAAAGGCTTTCCAATTTATTTACATTATCACCAAATACCTTGATTTCGATAGGTTGAACAGAACTCATCAAATCACCGAGCATATCGCCTATAACCTGCCCGAAGTCTATGGTAAGTTGGGGTAATTTTTCTTCAATTTTGCTTCGGATTTCGTCTGAAACTTCGGTAGTGGTCTTGTTGCGTTTATCCTTTAGTTTAATAAGGTAGTCACCGCGATTGGGCTCTGTGATAAAGAAACCCAATTGCGTTCCCAATCTTGCAGAATAGGCATCTACCTCAGGCTGATTGTCCAGTACATCGTCAACAATTTGTAGCATCCTATCTGTTTCTTCCAGCGTTGTTCCTGCGGGACTGTTGTAATCGAGTATGATGCTACCTTCATCCATTTCAGGTAAAAATCCAGAAGGTAACTTTGAAGGGATCACCACAAGGATCACGATACAAATCACCAGAAATGTAATTCCAATAATAGGTTTTTCAAGAATATAATGTATCCATTTGGTTTTGGGTTCATGATGCTCCGGCGATAAGTCAGGGTGCGAAAACGAATCCTTTCTTGTAAAAATAATAGCAAGTACGGGCACCAGAAGCCAGGTCACGACAAATGATGCAGCAAGGGCAATAATCATTGTAAAGGCCATTACCTGAAAATAGGCTCCGGCAACGCCTGTCATTAATACAAAGGGTATAAATATGACCGATGTACTTAATGAAGACCCTATCATTGCAGGAAACAGGTGTTGGATCGCTTCGTGTGCAATCCAACCAATATTTTCTTCTGGGTGTTCTTCTTTTATTTTATGGATCTGTTCTATGATAATGACAACATCATCTATCATAAGCCCAATAGCAGCGGCAACTGCGCCCAAGGTCATAATATTGAAAGTGTAATTGAAGGCTTCCAGAAGAATAAGGGTAAGTGAAAGCGAAACAGGAATGGTAAAAAGGACTACCATACTTGCCGAAAATGAGCGCAAGAAAAGGATGACCACTACCAATGCCAATACCAGTCCAATCCAAAGAACATCTTTGATGCTTGAAATACTGGTATTCACAAAATTGGCTTGGTTGTAATAGGGTTTTATGATAACACCTTTAGGAAGAATATCAGCGAGTTCCTTCACTTTTTGTTCAATGGTATTATTGACATCAATCAAATTTGCATTGGGCTGTTTGATAACCGCAATGGTCGGTACGTTTTTTCCATTGGCCCGTATCTTTACATATTCTTTGACTTCGGCAACTTTTATGGTTGCCACATCCTTCAGCCGTATCAACCGTGAAGGACTATTTATAATGACCAGATCCTCCAAATCTGAAAAATCATCTACCGCGTTATCGGTCAGGGTTAGGTACATTCTGTTATAATCGGATATGTAACCATTGGATTGTAACAGGTTTGCATTGCTTACCGCATTTTGAATGGTATTAATGGATATTCCCAAGGACTTTATTGCTGCTGGATTGAGTTCTATTCGGTATTCCTTGTCCTTTCCACCGATGACCACAATATCTGAAACGCCAGGGGTAGCGGCCAGATATGGCTTGATAGTATATTTTGAAATCTTTTTTAATTCTACTTGAGACAGCCCATCACCTTCCACAGAATAGCCCATTACCGGAAGTATGGATGGGTTCATCTTTTCTACAGAGAATACCGTATTAGGCAGTATGTTTCCCCGTGATTGGCTGATAAACGACTCTATTTGAGTCTTTGCGGTATTGATATCCATATCCCAATCCAAAAAGACCGAGATTTCACAGCTGCCCCGTGAGGTTGTACTGCGAATGTATTGCAGTCCTTCCGTACGACGGATTATATTTTCCAAAGGTATGGTTACCGTGGTCATCATCTTGTCAACAGGTTGCTGCCCGGCATCTGCAATGACTTTAATTTTTGGAAAGGTAATATCAGGAAAAAGCCCTGTTTTCATATTGTTATAGGAAAAGAAACCACCTGCCAGCAGTAAAATAGCAATGGCCAGAATAGGGTATTTATATGTTGAATGTAGGTTTTTCATCGATTTAAAACCTTTACAATAGTGGAATCCTGCATCTGGTAAGCTCCTTCAATGATAATCAAGTCATTCAACTTCAAATTATCCGATTGAACCTGTATCAGGGAATCGTTTTTGAGCTTCGGAATTACTGATACTTTGAGTGCCAATGAATCATTCACAATCCTCATCACCCAAAACTCGGTTAAAAGTTCATTGGTTTGCAAGGCTTTCTTGGGAATCGTCAGGGCGTCTGAACTTTCCTTCTGAATCAATTTGACTTGTACGTTTAGGTTTTCTGGTAAATCTCCCGCATCCGGTAAATCGATTAAAAAAGTTTGGGATTGCGATACCGCATCTACAGTAGGCAGGATATCTGTAATGGTGGCATCCAAGGTTTTTCCATTGGGTAATAACACCCAACATTGTGAGTTCAGTTGAACATAATCCTCATATTCATAGGGCACATTAACTTTTACCACAAGCGAACTTGGCTGCACCACGGTGGCAATTATTTCTCCTTCGGCGATATAATCATTAGTGTTTACATTTAAGTTTTTAATTATGCCCGTTACGTTACTTTTTATGGTTATGGGGCCAATAAATTTTGCCAGCGAACTATCTATTTTTAAAGCATCTCTTAATGCGTCCTGTTCTTTGGTACGCACATATGAAAAAATCTGCCCCGCTCCTATCCTGTCACCTATTTTGTAGCGCATACCCGAAATGTATCCCGTCACGCTGGCTCGAATATCCTCTTTGCTTTGGTAAACGGTCACACCGTTAAAGGTGAGATATTCCTTTATTTCCTGTTGTGAAACAGGGACAGCGGTTACCTCAATAGCTGCTTTTTTTGTGTTCAATGATGCTGTGTCCTTCTTGCAACTATTAAGAACTATCAGGCCAAACAATGAGATTAGAATAAAAGTATATTTTGATTTCATAGGCTACCAGTTAATAAAATTGTACTGGCTTTGTAACAGCCACAAATTGGTTTGCATTTGCAATTGGGTATATATAGATTGCTTATAGTTTTGAATGACATTGAGGTAATCAACAATAGAAACTTGTCCTTGTACGAGTTTGCCTTTATAGATTTCTAAAATATTCACCTGTTTCTCAATCTGTTTGTCCAACAGCATTTTGTTTTCCTGTAAAGCTATAATCTGTTCATTAATGCTTAACAGATTGTTTTTCAACTGAATTTCTGCATTGTCTTTATAATAGGTAAGACTCTCTTCCCTGAGCTTACTTTGCTGGGTATTGTACTGACGTTGCTTCCCGTCGTAGATGGGAATAGTCAGCCTTAAACCGGCACTCAATCCTAACCTATGTTCAATGTTGGGAATTTCGACAGCATTAAGACCAGTATTGCCATAGGCCGTCAATTGGGGTTTATATGCGTTTTCAAAAACACGCTGATCAGCCATAATCTGCAAGCTGTCATTTACAAACCTTTGTTCATAAAATCGATTTGTTTCCTCAGAAAGGTTATTTTTAGTAATAACAGGTTCTGACAATTTTTCCATTGGCTGAGCTGTCATTCCACTAAACGTGTAAAGCTGATTGATAGTGACCTGCAGATTATTCTCAATTTGTTGCAGTTCCAGATTTTTGCTTTCAGTGTCAAGTTGTAAGAGCAAGTAATCACTTTCTTGAAGAATACCTCTTTTTACCAAAAGTTCGAGCACTTCCAAACGTTTTGAGAGATCTTTTAAAATATCCCTGGTAAAGTCCTCCTGTAACTGAAGCTGATACGCCATTACATAAGCATCTGTAATGTTTTTGATAAGGTTGTGTTCTATTTCTTTTGAAGACAGGCTAATAGCCTCATTATTTATCTTGCTTTGAAATAAGAGATTATCAACAACTGCTTGATTGAAAAGGTTTTTGGTTACATTGATTTGAGCAGTATATAGACCACCATTGGTAATGCCCACATCGTAGCCATAGGCGGTGGATGATGGCGTTGTCGTCACTTCTATAATGCGACCATTATTGTTGAAATAGGGGGCAAAAAGAACCTCAGAGGTTGCATTTACCTGAAATGCATTATTCTGGGCACGTATAATATCGTCTTGGATTTCGCCTATTTGCTTTTTGTTTTCATTTTCCCGCAAAACAGGGGAATTTGCTTTTACACTTTCCAGAAAAAAGTCTAGATTTGAAAGGTCCTGTGAAAACAGTAATTGGCAACAAAAGAAAAAGAATAAGGGTACAACAAGTTTAGGCATTTTTCTGTGCTAATTTCTTTATAAAAGTAGCATTGAATTCTAAAGAAGTTCTAAAGATAGAGAAGCAAATCTGGTAGTGCCTGATAAAGAAAAGATAATATGCAATGTGTCACCACAAGGATAAGGCTTCCTTTTAGCTATTGCAGTAGGAATTTGTGAAAGTATTTTTTGGTTCTGAGATCCAAACAAGCTCGTTTCTTTTCAGTCAATCAAAATTTAATTTTTAGATATCAGTAACAGGTATTTCTAAAGAGAATTTAAAGGATACCCTTTTGGGAATTGATTATTTAGGTTCTGTTTTAGAAAATTGTAGAAAAAAAATTAACCGCAAAGGGCGCAAAGATTTGAAACCTGTCTCTATCATCACTATTTTTTATGTAGATAGGTAGATTTGCCTATTCACCTTAATAGTTAAACTGATAGTTTTATTTTCGATTACATTTTCAGTGCCTGTCTTTTCCCTGCGACCTTTGCGATTTTTTTTGGCGACCTTTGCGGTTAAAAAGGAACATGCAAAATTAAAATTCGCAATAGGGACCAGTTAATAATCCACATTGTTCTTAAACATAGCCATTATTTATTAAAGTTTATCTGGAAGATATGCTTCCTTTCATGAAAGAGGTATGAAGGAATGAACCCATAACAATCACAAATCTTCTTTACTATTGAAAGTCCCAAACCTGTTGAATCCGGTTTTTTGTTCTCTTTATAGAAACGTTCAAAAACCTGGTCAGGTTTTTCTAATGCTGTTGTTCCGGCATTAATGACCTGTAAAGTGTTGTTCCCGATATGTATTGTAATGGGCCGTTTCTCAAAATTGTGCTTTGTAGCGTTAGATAGTAAGTTATTGCACAAAATAATGGCAAGCGAGCGATCCATTTGTGCCTCGACCTCACCCTTAACTTTTACTATAAACTCTATTGGAGTAAGTTCCTGAAAATTAGTAACTACCTGACTTATAATTTCGTTAATGGATACCGGCTCGTTATCGTTGAACTGGTTATTCTCGATTTTGGCCAATAATATGAGTTTCTTGTTGAGTTGTTTAAGTCGCAGTATGTCTGACTGTAATTTTGATAGGTGCTCAAACTGTCTTTCAGTAATAAACTCATCGTTCATGACCGTATCTATCCTGGCCTGCATTATGGCGAGTGGCGTTTGCATTTCGTGCGAGACATCCTCAGTAAACTGTTTCAGGTTGCGATAATCATTTTGGATTTTGGCCGTCAATGTTTCCATCTCGCGATTGAGTTCGTGAAATTCTAATATTTCAGAATCTTCAAAAGTCAGTAATTTATCAGACTTCACAGAAAAGTTTTTAAGTCTGTCCAGATTGATAAAGAATGGTTGCCACAGTTTCTCGTTGCGCGATTTAATGAAATAGAACAAGAATATAAAAGCAAAGAAGATGATACTTATAAACGTAAAAATAATGGCAAATAGAATGTCTTCAGACTCAATGACCATCGCCCTAACCGTGATTCTGTAATGTTGGTCAGCTATTTCCCTGGTTTCTGAAAGTTCCCTAAAAAGTTCAATTTCATCTTGCAAAGGATCATAGATCAAAGTATCTTTAAGTGTTAGACCTTCGGGCTTTTCTACTTGTTCCACCGTAATAATGGGTGGAATTCCCTTGATGGATTGATCTTCAATCAAAAGCTTTTCTACACGTTCTTTATTTGAGTACAGCTCTTCTTCTATTTCATTTTTTAAAAGTCCTTGCGTATAAAAAAACAAAGCAACCGCAGATAAGGCCATAAGTACCATTGCGGCAATGAGAAAGGTTTTAGATGCCTTTCTTAAAAGGGGTGTTTTATTTTGTAGTGCGTTTTTAATCTGCAATGAATTTATAACCGCTGCCATAAGTAGTCTGTATATATTTTGCTCCTTCTGTGGTCAGCTTCTTTCTCAGGTTGTTGATGTGCACATAAATAAAGTCAAAATTATCGAGCAGATCACTATCATCGCCCCAAAGATGCTCTGCGATAATTGCTTTGGAAAGAACACGACCCTGGTTTGTTATGAAGAATAACAATAGATCATATTCCTTTCGCGTAAGCGTAATTGGTTTATTATTTACATAAGCACTGCGAGCCAGCGTATCAATTTGTATTTCCTGAAAAGTAATGGAATCATCCCCACCAAATTGACCACGTCTAAGCACCGCTTTGATACGCGAATTAAGCTCTGCAAGATGAAAGGGTTTTGTGATATAATCGTCCGCTCCCAAATCCAGTCCTTGCAGTTTATCATCTAATGAACTGTTGGCCGAGATGATGATTACGCCACATTTTTTCTTTTGCTGTTTGAGCTTTTTGAGTAAGTCCAGACCGCTACCGGTCACAAGATTAATGTCAAGTATGACGATATCATACTCGTAAAGCTCTAATTTTTCAGACGCTTCCCAATAATCTGAGGCTGTCTCGCAAACATTTGCATCGCGACTCAAATAATTCTTTATGGATTGTTGCAGCTCCTGTTCATCTTCGGCAATAAGATATTTCATCCTTTAAATTTATGATAAAAATAGTAATGGATTCTTAAGCGATTTTAAAGTTTTAAATCATTGGTCACACTTCATCCACTATAACCGTACCGTATTCTCCATAAAACTCCATCAATTCTTTTGAAGTTCCCTTTCCTGAAATAGGTTGACTAAAAATTAGACAACTTATTACAAACACTCATGAAAGAACCAATGGAACACTGTCAAAAAATTCCAACCAAAAAGTTGGTTATAGCCCGAAATTGATCATTTAATGAATATGAACCAGCTGAACAACTCTCAAAATTTGAGCAAATAGGCAGTAGAACAATCAATATAAAGTAGGATACTAAAATGGCTACCTCATATTAATTCTTGCCAATTAAAATCTCATTTCCAATCAGTGGTATTTTTTGACAAATCAAACCGAAGTTTCCTATTGGAAATAATATGAAATGGAAGCCCGATAAATAAATAATACATTTTAAGCTGAATTAATTTGGTAGTACTTAATAAAAAATTCACTAGCTTTAATATTACATATATTAAAGGGCTGTTTTATGAATTTTCATATAGAAAAAGCGTCTACGAAAGTTTTATTATTACTTCTACTCGCTGATTTTGCTTTTTTGCTAGCCCACGTCATTTATACGATGGATCTATTATCCAACGATATTTATTCAATTGATTCGGATGGTGGATATGCAGAGATGTTTCAATATATCAAAGAGTATTGGATTGTCATTATATTATTTGTTATAGCAATAAGACGAAAACACATTATTTATTTTGCCTGGTCGTCCCTTTTTATGTACTTTCTTCTTGATGATTCTTTGAAAATCCATGAATCGTTCGGAATTTACCTGGCTAAGTACTTTGAATTTCAACCTCTGTTCCGATTAAGAGCACAGGATTTTGGAGAACTTAGTGTTTCTATACTTTTTGGTATAATTCTATTCACATTTATAGGTGTATCCCTTTTATTCAGCGATAATATTGCCAAGCGGATATCAAAACACCTTTTTTTATTGGTAATTGCGGTGGCATTTTTTGGAGTTATAATCGATATGCTTCATTCCATTATTCCCTGGGGGGAATCATTATTTGGATTTATTGAGGATGGAGGAGAAATGTTAGTAATGAGTATTATTGTATGTTATGTCTTTAATCTGCGGATTGACCCTGTATACCAGAAAAGTCAAATAAATATCTAATAGAAATTAATTTGGATATAGATTAAAGCCCCTCCCCCTCTCCTACACTTTCTTCACACTAATTTGCCGCTAATTTTGATATTAGAATTTTAGTGCTAAAAATAATTCAATCGGAAAATTATACTTAAAAATAGAACGGACAGTTAGGAAAAAGACAGCACTATAGATTAGTACAACTTTTACAATCGTCATCATAAATGAAATAAGATTACACTTATCTTTAGGCTATAAAACACCAAATATGGTATATAATTTAACAGCATAAAAACCAATTTTAACCTGTAACCATATTTCAGGATAAAAAATTGAAAACCTATGAAAGATTTACAAATAAAAATAAACTCAGAGGTTAAATTAGTTTTTGACAATTATCCTGATTCTGTTCGAAGTAAAATGTTCGCGCTGATAGAATTGGTCCTTGAGACAGCCAGGGAAATTGATGAAATAACAACCATAGAAGAAACGCTAAAATGGGGAGAGCCAGGTTATTTGACTAAAAACGGAAGTACGATCCGAATAGATTGGAAGTCCAAAACCCCTGGGCAGTACGCAATGTACTTTAAATGCACAAGTCGATTGGTGAAGGTTTTTAAGATGATATTTAATAACCGCTTTGACTTTGAAGGCAACAGGGCAATAGTTTTTCAGCTTAACGACAAAATTCCTATTGAAGATTTGAAGTATTGTATAAGAGCGGCATTGACCTATCATAAAGTAAAGCATTTACCAACATTGGGAATATGAAGTTAATAACGGCATACAATACTGTGTAAAATTAAGACTAAATTTGGTGCTTGATCAGGAGGTCGTGCCCTTTATTGGGAAGGAAAACGCTTCGTTGAAGGTCTTGGGCACAGGTAAAAAAGTTGATCCCCTTCCTTGCCCTTATCCCGAAAAAAGTCCGGAACGGACCCCGCTTCATTCCGTGAAGCACCTTTTTGCCTGGGTTCAAAATAATTACTTGCATATTGACAGGAATGGTTTGTGAGATAATTAAATTAACCGCTAAAAGCTATCAAAATGGAGTACGGAAAAACCATTATTTAAATTTTTGAAAATCACCCTAATTTAGACTCAAAATCATAGATCCTTATTCCCTGTTTTCAGCACACCTTTCTTTGCCGAAAAAACCCTGAATATATGTTTTCCGGTAATATTATAGGCTGAATTCTACTTTCTTTTCATTTGCTAAAGAAGGTTCCCAACTCACCTTTTATTTGTACTTTTATTATATGATAAAAGCAGTAATCATAGACGATGAAATAAACGCCCAAAGTTTATTGGGGAAAACCCTTGACAGATATTTCCACAATAAATTTAATATTATGGAAAAATGCAATTCGGTAGATCTATGTGTACTTGCAATTAAGAAACACGACCCTCCGAGTTTGTTTTTTTAGACATTCAAATGCCTAAAGAAATAGTTGAATTTTTCAAGTATTTTCCACTACCTAAAATCAGTTTGCGTCTAAAGCAATTAAACCTGGTACCCCGGATGATTTATCCAACGCCGTAAAAAGATTTGAAACCAGAATTGAAGGGATTTCGCTCAATAAAAATTGACGTTATTTCTCAATAATTTAAACGACCACCAAAGCATCAATAAAATTACTTTTCCAACAGTTGATAATTTTGAACTCATCCATTCAAACCAAATTATATATTGTGAGGCCGGGAGTAATTTTTGTTGCATTAAAAAATTGACGGCATTACTAAAATTGTTCCAAAAACTTTAAAATATGTTGAACAAATACTTCCAACCACTTCTTTTAAGAGATTATGTGGTTAGGTACAATAAGGCAGATAAAGAAGTTCAATTAACCAATGAAGAGAAACTTCCTGTTTCTTTTCAATAAGAAGAAAATTTCATCAATGCCATATTACAAAAATATTAAACTTTTCCTCGTCTTTTTTTTGTGGGTTAGTGTTGCGTTTTCCCAAAATTTTCCCAGTAAAAATTATACTGCAGCTGACGAATTGCCAAATAATGCCGTTAGATCTTTGTTGATTGACAGCAATAATATTCTATGGATTGGCACAGAAAACGGCGTGGTTAAAAAGGAAAATGACGTTTTTACAAACTTTTTTGAAGAGGATGGATTGGCTTTAAACAACTGTTGGGCGATTGCAGAAGATAAAAATAAAAATTTGTGGTTTGGGAGCTATGGCGAAGGTGTCAGCATTTATGATGGTGTTAAATTTAAAGTGATTTCAAAAAAAGATGGATTGGTTCACAACGAAATAACCAAACTGTTTTCTTGTGGAAACTATATGTTTGTGGGAACCAGCAATGGTGTTTCTATGATTGACATCAATACCTTTAAAGTGCTTTCTTTAAATAAGCAATCTAATAATGAGCTATTCAGGGTTCAGAACTTTTTTGAATACAAGAATCAAATTTACGTTGTCACTTATAATTCAGGGATCTTTAAAATTCTAATTAAGAATGACCAAAAAGCCTTGGTTAAAGTGAATAACCATAAATACATTTATTCCATTTTTGTGGATAATGACAGTATTTACAGCAGTAACAAAGGTTTTTTTACAAAAAGTAAGATTGGTGATTATGTGAATGAAAAGAATTCTATTCCATTGACAAAACTTGGACATTCCATAATTTGGGAGTATGTTAAAGGTGGCGACCATAAAATATTTACGGCAGCTTGGGGAATCTACGACAGTAATGGAGGAATTTATGAAGTTGATGGCAATCTGTTAATTTCCAGGGCTTCTGATTTTAATGTTTTAAGCAAAGAAGTAATTTCATTGGCTTATGATGTAACATTTGAAAAATTATATGTAGGAACCAAAGATTCCGGATTGTTTGAAATCAATTTAAATCCTCAAATAAAATTCAATAAGATCCAGGGAGAAAGTGTCATTGGATTTGCCAAAACAAAAAACGCCTCGGCAATTTTATTAAATGATGCCATCGTTTTAAAAAGTGCTGAAAATGAACGTACAATTACATTGCCCCAATTAAAAAAATGGCAAGAGGAATATGTTTTAAAAACCGAACTACCACTTCCAAGACACCAGGATTCTTTTTATGAATTGGACTACGCTAAGCTGGCTAAGAATATCAGGTTTTACGATATAAAAGTATCCCGTAATATTTTTTGGGTAAATACTAATATTGGGCTATTTGCCGTAAAAGATTCAGGGGAATTGCTTCGTTATTTACCGTTGCATTCAGAAGAGATCAATTTTACCGAAACTGGGAATCTTATAGAAACAAATCCTTATGGGGGCGTTAGAATGTTTAGTGATTTGGACAATTTTAACTATACTCATTTTAAAAAAGAAGATTCCCAAACGCCTACAATGGTGGTAAATAGTTTACAGCAAAGGGATAAAACCTATTTTTTGTCTGTTTTTTCAGGCCTTTTTGTATGGGAAAATAATGGATTTAAGTCCTACTTACAAAATGGAATTTGGAATGAAAAAAAATTAAAACACCTTACGGCATTGGGAAATAATATGGCAATTTCAAATGAGTTTGGCGATGTGTTTATAGTAAATGATGAAGCATCATTTAAACTTTTAGAAAAAATACCGCGGGCTAAAATTCAGGGAAATTCAATTTCTTTTTTGAAGGAATATAAAGGAACCTTATTAATTGGAACAGAAAAAGGATTAACGCTTTTTAAAAACAACCGTTTTATATTTTTAGATCAGGAACAAGGGCTAAAACAGCCTTTGTTGAGTGCCGAAGTAAATCAAAACAGATTGTCTGTTGGAAGCAATAACGGGTATTATAACATAGATCTTGAAGTGGTCAGCAATTCAAAGGCATTGGTAAATGAGTTAAAACTCAAAGAAATTTTTATCAACAACAATAAAATTCCTATCGGACAATTTGCCAATAAAGAGAAAATAAATTTGGCGCACAATAAAAATACAATATTGCTTAAATTTAGCACAAACGCACATCCCTACCCTCATAAATTATCTTATCAATACAAATTAAATGTAAATGAAAGCTGGAGTATTCCTTCTTCTATACCCGAAATTTTCTTGCCTTATTTACCTGCCAATGATTATGAGGTTGAAGTAAAAGTAATGGATCAAAGCACTGGTTTAAGCTATACCCAGTCGTTGATAAAATTGGATGTACTTCCACCTTTTTGGAAAACCTGGTGGTTTGTGTTATTGATAATGAGCACAATATTTATGGTGGTTTACAGTATTTATAAATTTCAAATAAGGCATAAAAAGGAAAAAATAATGGAAATTTATAATACGGAAACCCGTATTTCTAAAGTAATCCATGACGAATTGGCCAATGACGTATATAACGTTATGAGCGGTTTGGAAGCAATTGCCCCGACAGAAATGATGGACAAACTGGAACACATCTATAGCCTCACACGAAATATTTCCAGGGAAAACATGGAGATTGATACCGGACCGGGATATTTGGATCACCTCACTGCATTGCTCTCAGCTATTTGTCCCCAGGATGCAAAACTAATTATAAGCGGAAGCACCATTTCCCTGAATGATTTGAATCCCGAAAATAAGTTTGTGGTTTATAGGGTTTTACAGGAAATAATGGTGAACATGAAAAAGCATAGTCGGGCATCGTTAGTGGCTTTGGTTTTTACTGAAGAAAAAAAATATTTAAAAATAGACTATTCCGATAACGGTGAAGGTGCTACCAGCCAAGCTATTCAAAACGGCAACGGACTGAAAAACGTAAAAAACCGTATTTTTTCTGTAAATGGAAAACTTACTTTTGAAAATGAAAATGGAAAAGGATTAAAGATTATGATCTTAATTCCAGTTTAAAATTTTATCGTTTTTAAAAAAGTCCTAGTCGTGGAAGATAGGGACAGTAATAAACTACTTCGGGGAAGAGCCCACGAGATATTAAAATTCCAAACAAAACAAATTCCAAATTCCAAAAAAAAAAAACAGAACGAGTCAGAGCCTCGGGGAATTAAACCCGAAAAGATTTATCAACCTGTTGTCATAGTTTAAAAGGATCTCTGTACCACTCCACTCCGGAAAGCACTATTTTGCCTGAGTCCGATCTGAACTCCTCACAGGCTTTGTACTTCCCGGCACCGCTTGGAACTTCTCCCTTTTAGTTGAATCACCTTCCTGAGCAATCCTGTTGCAAACCATTTTTGAGAAAGCAAAGGTCTGGAATTTAGAAATTTCCGGGTTAAAACATATCAAAAAATGGTGCTAGCGATGGCCCTTATGGAAGAAAACAAAAATCTATCTCTTTCCCATAAACAGATTATTATCTGCTGACAGGTTCCGTTTATATTTGCTTAATTAGGAGCTTAATCATCCAACTAATATTATACATCAACGTTAACAATTTGTCAAAACTTGTTTATCCTATTCTTACACAAATGCTGCTGTAGCCACCCACAAGACAATGTGGGTCATATACTAATCATTTAGACACTTTTACGAAAAAGGATTGACCTAAATATTTCCTGATTTCCATTATTGTCAGCCTGTTCCAAAATCAATTTTCCTCCAACTTTATTGGAATATTTAATAAATATGAAACAAAAGTTAACGAAATGTTGTCATACAATTAACAACACAAAGTCTAAATTTAGTGAACAAAATACCCATAATTGCGAATAACACAAGATTAACTATGCATAATTCGTATATAAACATACAAATCCATAATTATAAAAAGCTAAAGTCGGAATAAGCTGAACCAGAATGTAAAAGGAAGTAGGTGTCATTTTAAAAATAAATAATTATGAACTCAAGATTTTATTTAGGAGGTATTCTCCTCTGTTCTTTGTTCATCTTTTCAAGTTGTAATGATGATGACGATGTATCAATAGCTTTTCGAAGTTTTACAGTCAAAATTGAAAATGTCTTTGAAGCTAAAGATTATTTTATCAATGGGACTACTGGGTTAATTGAACCAGGAATGTCAGAATCCTTTTCCTTTAATGCGGGAAAAGGGCATTATTTGAGTTTTGCTACCATGTTTGTTCAATCCAATGATTTGTTCTATGCTCCGGGAGAAAATGGTTTAGCTCTATACGATGTTAATGGAATTGCTTTGACCGGGGATATAACTTCAAATATTGATCTTTGGGACGCTGGTACAGAAGTAAATGAAGAACCAGGAGTTGGCCCAAACCAAGCACCTCGCCAGGCTGGTCCAAATACAGGTACGGATGAGAATGGCACGGTAGAACTTATTAGCAGTGTTAATGATGGCTTTACCTATCCAGCTGACGAAGATGTTATCAAAATAAGGATAGCACACGATGGTGGGACTATGTTTACAGTAACTATAGAAAACGTATCTGGAACTTCTTCACTTCCTACACCATTAGCTCCCGGAACATGGGTAATTAATAGTACCGGACAAACCCCGTTATTTGAAGAGGGAACCGCTTCCTCTGAAGGTCTTGAAAGAATTGCTGAAGATGGGAACAATGCTATTATGGATGACACATTAACTTCAAATAGCGGATATGTATCACCATTTGCCCCCGGGGCATTTGGAGGAATTAACCCGGCTGTTTTTACCTTGGGCAGTAATTCATCGGCAGCATTAGAGGCTCTGGCAGAAGACGGTGTGCCATCTGGTTTTCCAAATATATTTAATACTCCGGTAGGTGCTGGTTCTCCAGCTTCAATTTTACCCGGAGAATCATATTCCTTTTCCTTCACAGCAGCAGAAGGCGATATTCTATCTTTTGCAACTATGTTGGTTGAATCAAATGATTGGTTTGTTGGAGCAAATGATATTCAGTTATTCACAAACGGAACACCTGTTTCTGGTGATATAACCAGCAAGATAAAACTGTATGACGCAGGTACGGAAGTTGATGAATACCCCGGTGCAGGAAACAACCAGCCATTACGGCAAAGTGGGCCGAACACCGGAACCGACGAAAATGGAATAGTGGAAATTGTAACAAATCCAGGGAACCGTGTGCCGAGTGTTTCTGAAATGGTTAAGGTTACTATAACGTTGAATTAAAACCCTGCCTGATAATAAATAAATGCAGTAGCCTGCAAAGGGCTATTGCATTTATTCCATAATCCCAGATTTAAAAATTGCTGAGTTCAACCCATAAGTGCAAAACATTTATTTTTTAGTTCTTCAATTGGGTTATGATAATTAAATTTTCTGATCGGTCTGTAATTTAGTAATCTTTCGACTTCTTTTATTCGTTTTTCAGA
>Ga0314774_1001119_pt1 | contig 18207 bp, 10 predicted proteins | sample MetaGCBIA2018_FD_204515 | JGI IMG/M metagenome (GOLD analysis project Ga0314774, IMG submission 204515) | Cryopeg brine microbial communities from Beaufort Sea near Barrow, Alaska, United States - CBIA 2018 | ecosystem: Environmental > Aquatic > Marine > Coastal | place: USA: Alaska | collected...
GTCGCAGGCGATAGACTACGGCCACCCGGCTGGCACGGTTTTACCCAGCAAAGTGGTGGATGATGAAGGTGATCCAGAACTGCGCATAGCGTTTGATTTTGATGGAGTAATTGCGGATGACGCTTCGGAACGGGTATTCAAGGCCGGCTCGTTAAAGGATTTTCAGGAGCACGAGACGTCCCGTTCCCAAGTCCCGCACGGCCCCGGCCCGCTTGCGGACTTATTTCGTAAGCTATCACACCTGCAAAAGCTGGAAGATCAGGCGGTGACGGACGATCCCAACTATCGACGGGTATTGAGGATCGCCATCGTGACCGCCCGCAATGCGCCCTCCCATGAACGCGTGATCACAACCTTGGAACACTGGGGCGTGGATGCCAACGAGGTTTTCTTCTTGGGTGGAATGAAAAAAGATCGGATTCTGAAGGTGCTAAAGCCCCACATGTTTTTTGATGACCAACGATCGCACTTGCAATCCGATGCGGGAGATATTCCGATGGTTCATATTCCGTTTGGGGTCGCGAATGTTCATGCAATTACACAGTCAAAATAAGGCCCCAAATGGCATTTCGATTTCGTAGAACAGTCTCAATTTTCCCGGGAGTTCGCATCAATCTTGGCAAGCGGGGGGTCAGCGTTTCTGCCGGTGTGCGTGGTGCCAATGTTACTTTGGGGCGGAACGGGCTTTATGGCAATGTGGGCATTCCCGGTTCCGGGATGTCTTATCGAAAAAGGCTTCTTAAGCTGAATAAAGCCGGTGACGAAGCTAGAAGTACCGGCTCCGCAGCGCCATCGCTTGCGGCCCCAGCCGAGGCGGAGGAGATTGCACACATACAGCTGAATACAAAAACGGGCGACATTGCCATTCTGGATGCCGATGGTAACCATCTTGGCGATGCAGCGCTTGAGGTTGCAAAAACACACGCCCGGCAACATCTGGAAGACACGCTGCAGCAGCAGGTGAACATCCATAACCGAATAATGGCAACAATCAGCAGCATTCACTGGGACACTCCGGCGCCTGATCATTTCCCCACACTGGTGGCCGAGCCTTTTGACGCGCCCGAGCCAGAAGCGCCGGCGTTACGGACACTGGATTGGCTAGCCTACCTTTGCCCTGCCCGGCGCAGAGCCTTTGCAGGCTCAAATGAACGCAAAGGCCAGCTTTACCAAAACCAGCACGAGCAGTGGACTCAAGAAAAGTTAGCGCTTGAGCAACGTGAATTTGCCCGAGCTACTGAGCGGGGTATTGGCGTTTCGGTAAAAGAGCTTTCTGACACGGCCTCCCGAAAACTCTACATGGCTCACGTGCATGGCATGGGTATTCGATTGGTTGGTGAGTGTTTTGCGTGCGCGCCGTCTGTTGAGGAAGTGATTCTGTCAGCCTTTACGCAGGTAGTCAGGGCCGACACTGGCCAAACCGAAGACAGGTATATCTACAGCGTGAAAGTGCACCGTAACGCTTGGGCCCGTATTCACTTTGGTAATCTGAAAGCTGTGGATCCGGTTGCCGCTTTGGCAGCCTTCGAGTTGCGGCGAGATATGACAAAAACCGGCATTTTCACTGCTATCAAGCCTTGGTGATGTGATCAACGCCAGCGCCAAAGGGCGCCGGCTTTGACTGTGCTCATGCGAATGGCGAAGGCGCCGCCTTGAACTCCGCATAAAGCTCTGGATGATCTTCCCGGAGCTGCGACAGGCTGGCTTGTGTGCCGTCTGGTAACATCTTGAGTAAGTCCTTCTGCTCTGCCGCTGTCAGATGTTCACGAAGAAATGGAAAGAGCTTCTCACGCTCGACCTTTAAGTACGCGTTATGTGCATCAAGATAGGTTTTGAGGTCGTCAATAAAGCGATCCATAGGCACCACGTGATCCATAAGGATCATATCGAGCGTCTCGGAAAGCAGGTTCAGGCGCTTACGCAAGTCTTGGTAATCCTCGCCCATCCGACGGCTTAATGCCTCGGCTTCTGGCGCCTTGGCCAGCAGGTGTTCGCTGTACAGACGCTCCAAAGGCATAATGAAGCCTTCCATGTATTCGAGGATGTAGTCCACAACCTCACGTATCAGATGAAAGTCTGGGCGCTCGCCCTGCGTCAGGTTTTTGTGCCTGATCAAGAGTACGTGCAGCAACCGAGCCATGCTGGCGTGATCGCGACGCAATTGATTAAGACTGGCCATAATAAAGTCTCCTCTTCTGGTGCGTAGCGGCTATCCCCCATTCTTGGCGGGTAAGATTCAAAAATAGACATCAGGCCACCGTGGCCAGTTCCTGTTCAGGAGTAATTTTTTCGGGATCCATATTGGATTGTTAGTTATTGTAATACCAGAGCCAGCGGGCGGCGTAAATCTGAACTTTTTCTTTGCTGCTGAACAAGGTGCTTATTGGGGAACGATTTTTGAGTATTTGGCACAACCCAGTAAGCCAACCAAACCACTTTCCTGATAGAATTGGCAGCTCAAAAAGCAGGCAGCATCAAGCAGGAAGTGAGTATTACAGTGCCGTTAGAAAACACAGAAAAATTCGTTCAAGCCTCTATCACTTACTCCGACGTTAGACCTCTCAACGCTGCTCCAAAACCAGTAGCCCCTTTACGAACTCAGCAAATACGCAACCGCCCACCGTTACAATCAGAGTTACCTCGTCACTACACTTAGCTAACAAAAATAATTCCCGAAGCCTTCCTATACGCTTGGTCCGATTTTAAGAGATCGCACTTGGATGAAACTCCGACCTGAAGCCATTGGCGAAGATATTCACCAAGGAACGGGGAGTCAAAACATCTACTGTTATCAGACGGTTGTCTCGTTCTGAAGCAGTGTATCCTTCAAAGCTCCATTTCAGTATTTCCCCATCGCATACTGCATGACTATCCCCGCCTACTTGAAACATCGCACCATGGGGAAGATCAGCCAGCAGGCAGCGCCACGTCACCTTCTGGCCGCCCTCAATACGTTCCTGATGCATCGCTTCGTCCATTTGAGGAGCCCGTACCTTAGAGCCAACATCCGGCAGGTTCGCATGGCCCCAGGCATCGCGGAATTCGTTATAGCGAGCTCGCCGGCACTCCGCACAAGGGCGGTGCCCTGCGGCAAAAGCCGTAACTTCATCGAGAAAGAACAGTTCGGTGTATGCGCCGGGAGACATCAATTCTCGCTGCCTGCCTTTGAACTCCAACAGACAAGTAATCCAAGGCTTGATCTTGAACAGGCGCTGCACTTCTTTTTCGGCGTTGTGCAACACACCTCTATTACCCATGAACGTGCCGCGAGCTACGACACTCTCAATAGTACCCGCGGGCGTTACCCGGTTTTGTAACGGCATGGCTACGGATTCCTTCCTTGCGCGCATTAAAATGTGACCATGGTAGCGACTACGTAACGGAACCACTGCTCTAGCAGTGCTCGCTCCTCCTCCTGGAAGTCACCTTCTGGAAAGTTGAGCTGCGCTTCAATGTTGTCTTCGGTCGGGCACCGGAAATTTACGAATGGAAAACGGCTATTCAGTTGCAGGATAATTTCAACAATGCTTGATGATCTACCCTCATAGCCGGCATCTTGGCCAATTGCCTGTATCATCTTCAGTGTAAGCGATATCGCCAACCTGTCCACTCGACCATTGCCTCCAGATACAGCTTCCCATTTCAGAGAATGCACTGCCTCTCTGCGGCGATTAAACCCTTCGGGCAACGGCTTTGGGCCAGCCACAGCAAACTTGCTGACATCATCACGCTTGAGATCCTGAGCCTCATGAAACAAGGCTGCCTCAAACTCGTCCGAAAACAGTTTAATATCAGCTAACCCCATTTGAATTTCATGAGCAGACAACCACTGCAGTTTTCCATGTTTCACAAACAGCGGAAAATTTACGCGCGTGCTGAGGTAGAAATAACTGTTGGGGGTCTTCTCATCAATTGCCACTCGAACCAATGGGTAGCGCGCACTCAATTTGTTGATCAGCTCTGAAAGTTCATCCCATGGCACACTCTTCAAGCTTTCCCGATTGGCAATCGGCGAAGCAAAACTTACGATGTAAACCGTTTCCGGAACCAGAGCTGAGAACCTTTGCGAGAAACCCAGCGTCATGAATACCGGTTGCCGTCTTTTCGTTTCCCCTCTTTTGATCAAAGAATCGATAATGAAGAGCGATTTTGGAGAGCTTTGGCTGGAATACGCTGCAATAATCTCATCTTGCTCCGGATCACAAGATTGTTCCAGGTGCTGACGCAACGCGCGTTCAATATCTTCAGAAGAGTGCGTTTTATGAGGCAAATACTCCTCGCTTTCTGAAATCATCTCTGGAAAATCCGCACCGTAGGGATCGCTCATAGGCTCATCAGTATGACACTCGGGCTTCCTCAGGAATACACTCCAATCAATACTGGCCCCCGGCTTGTATTCGGAATCGAACTTTTCCTGAAGGCAGGAATCCATGCGTTTCTCTACCCCATGTTTGCGCTCTACAAACGACGCAACCTGATCTTCATCTACCGATCCCGCCAAGTACGGATAGTGAATGCTGAGCTCTCCCGCACCCTGCGTTTCCAACCGCTTATTTACACAGCCAAACAAACGGTCGATTCGCCCTACCCGCTGCTCATTGTCACCTGGGGAGCCCGCTATTCCGTAGTGGTGAACCTGATGACAGTTCATATGCAGGTTCACGCCCTCCTGAAAAACGGAGGTAGATACCAGAACATTTGGGTAGAAGGGGCTATTAAAGCCAAGAATAAGCCGCTGTCGCGCATTATTGTTTTCGCCACTGGCGTACCAGGCCGGGCTTGTTAACCCCGTCAGACTTCGCCACCGGCCGCGCCAATCATCCAGTTTGTGATCAATAATTTTTCCGCACAGTGCCTCAAAGGTTTCAAGAGCTGCCGCAAAATATCGCAGCATCAAAGACCCTCTTATTTTTGGTGTTACGAAATTATAAAATTCCCGATAACGCTGCTCAACATTCTGCGTTCTGACGCTTTTCCGAAACTCGACAAACCACCCGTAGAGCTCAACAATAACCGGGCTGGCATAGAGGAATCCTGCCTTAACATAATTGGCGAAATTCTCTGCTGCACTTCTGCGACTTCCGGCCCATTCTTGAAGCTGAATGCGCAAATGTTCAGGTAGCTCCTGGTAAACCAACGGCCAAAAGGAGTACAAAGGCTTGTGATACCAGGATTCCGGCTGGTCACGCCCCCCGAACGCCTCACGACGATCTCCAACGCTCGGCCATAACGCAAACCGCTCATACCGGGCAGCGGCACCGTAGTTAGCCCTGCCACGGGCAAAGTCCCCGTAATAACAGGTGTATCCACCCTCAAGGTAGTCGCAGGCTGGCTCCAAAAACAATGAAAACAGGCTTTCCGGTTTTGTAAAACGCAGGCGCACATTTGCGCAGTCCGTTTGGCCGCCGGCACCCTTTTTCACAACGAACAGCTGCGCTACGCGCGAGGCAAGGTAATCCTCTTCATCTGGGTCTGCATCGTCCTCTTCGGCTTGCACGTCATCTATATAGTCTTCAACAGCGGTGTCGCTAGCCAGACCGGCAATAAACGATTCAAATTCTTGCCGGGAAAACCCTTTCAGCTTTGAACGAACATCAGGATCTGCAAGGGACTTGCCCCAACCCTTTAACAGCAACTCACCCAAGAGGTTGTCGTAACGCTCATTGAGCCGCTGCGTCAACTCGCGCACCGAGGGTATCCGGCGAACAAAAACCAGGTGTTTGAGGTCACTCATATCTGCTTCAAACAGCTGTTTTTCAGAGGGAACGCATTCGTCAATCAAACAGTCGTATTTTGGGTGATTCGGGAACTGTCCAACAGCCTTGTAATAGCTGTCGGTCAGTGCCACCAAGAGCTTGGTATCTGGCGCGGTGGAATAATCACTCTTACCTTTTTCTGTGCTGGCGCCGTCAGTGTCGTCTTGCGACGAAGGTTCTGATTCACGCAATAATTTTCGACCTACAGATTCAAAGCCTTCCAGGTACCCATACATCAGCCTCTTGCCTTCTTTCTTCTTATTGAGCTCAGTTACCAGACCCTTCTGATAAAGAGCAAAAAAACCTTCTGCCTCCGGCTGCCCCTCAAACGTGGCCGCCATGCCTTTCTCATGGCGGTAGTGATGCTTGCTATGCAATTTGCCCTGGCCTTCCATTAGCCGCATACGGCGCAATGCATATTTCTGCAACAACTCGGTCGCTCTTTCGTCCTGGCTACCGCCGTATTCCTGCCCATCCAGAAAATAACTAAAAATACTGCCTACATCAGCCGGCCGGGTGTGGCTTGGCGTCGCTGTGAGCAGAAGTACCTTGCTGGCAAGCCTGTCATCACCAGGCCCAAAAAAAGCCCGGGCTGCGGCCACACGCTGGGAGCCGCCACCGATATTTCTGAGGTAGTGGGCTTCATCAATAATGATAAGATCAAACCCTGCGGCACCAAGCCCATAGTCGCTTTTGAGGCTCTTGCGAAAGCTTGTTGCTATAGCCGCTGCTTTCTTATCATCCGAGATCTCTGGGTTATCCTGCGGGTCGGTATCCCGCAGTAAACCGCTCAGGGAGTGGATGGTGGTGAGATAGAGATGACCAACGCCACGATTGACTGCGGCGTCCAAACTCGTAAGCGTTGTGCAGATTTCAACACTCGGCACTAGCATGCCATCAACGCCATTTTTAACGGTGTGATCCACTGGCCGGTAATGCCAGCGCACCAGGGTTTCAAATTCCCTACGCCAGTGCAGGCAGAGATCGCGGTTGGGAGCCATCACCAACACTTTCGCATTGGGCTTCATCTTCCATAAAAGAGCTGCCACTCCCAATGCCTGAAACGTCTTGCCCATACCAACTTCATCGGCCAGCAACGCCAGACCGTGTTCGGAAAGGAGGTTCCAGAGGTAGGCAACACCCTCGGTTTGCTTGGCTGCCATCGATTCCCTGTCATCTGGCCGGTAATACCAATCTGGCTGGCGACGGTCAAAGTTGATCCAATCTGTTACCGTTTCCGGGCGCAACTTTCCCCAGCGAGTTTCGGTCATACGGTTCCCCGGTTAGGTTTCATCCGCCGATACTCGCGCTTCAGCCACTGGCGATAGTTTTTATCAAGATTTCGCGGCAAGTTAGGAACGGCGACACGCAATACCTCCCACCGGTGCAGCATTGCCTCATTGTCAGTGCCACCAAACTGCCCCAACTGCTTGTTGGCCAAAACACACAGTTCATTAACCTCTTGCGCCAGAAACCAGTTGAACAGGCCCCCAGGTACAGTACTCATCCGTAATATCGTCTTCTCAACAAGCTCCTGCAAGCAACCCGGCCGAGTGAAAACCCAGTGTTCCAGCTCCTTCAGAGTCGAGCAGTTTTCGACAATGGCCAAATAGTGATGGCAGGCTGAAAACAAACGAAAGTAACTGATGTCTGGGGTTTCCATTTCCCTGACATCGTTGAGGCCATCTTCCTCGGCATACAAAGAATCTACCAACACCTGGCCGTCTTCCGTTTCACTAATACGATAACTCACATCATCTGACGTCGGTGCGCCTGCCGAAAGAATCAGATCATCAAACAACCCTCTAATATCATCATACTGCTGAGCCCGGCGGTAATCGGCCCGTTCCTCAATAATGAGACCCGACCCCGCTATAACGCTATCCAACACAACCTCATAGCTATGGTTAGCCAACAAGTGCCTGGTTTCAGGCGCTCGCAGATACAGCTTCCGCAAATCTCCGCTATCAGCCCCCCACTGCAGCTGTTCAGGATCAGCCCGGCCCGGCAGTTTAAGCTGGTATCGATCACTCAACGGCTCCTTCCCTACCCATGTCCCAGAAACGACGTATCGCTCCGCCTGCCAGTTGAAAACCACCCGTAGGTCAAACGGCAATGCCTTGGGAACCAAAAGTTGCTCCTGCTTCGCTTGCTCCGGTGTAGCAAACAATTCCGGCCCAAAATGAAGCTGCGCTCCGAGATAGTCGGAAACAGGAGCCGGGTCTGAGAATATGAAGCCGGCCTCAACGTTGAAGGTTTCACCCCCGGCATTCGTCGGTAAATTTGCGCCTGGCTGAGTGAAGTTCCAAGAGCCAATCGCCAGAGCAGAGGGTGTTTTCCAAAGCTTCACATGAGCCATACTCAGACGATCGTCGGGCTTCAGCGGGCTACTATGAAAAGACAAAAGACCAGTTTCATGAAGATCATTCAGGCCCTCCTTCCAGCACGTACGCAGATACTGGTTTTCTACCCGGTCTGGAACTACCCGAACACTCATTGAGTGATTGTTTGTAAACGTCTGTATAGACGTTACAAGGCCCGCAAGATCTCCAGAAAAATAGGGTGACCAAACGGCCAGCGCGGCCGATTTGTCATCTGCGAACAGATGTCTCAGAAACAACGGCCCTGTCAGGCTGTTACAAAATACAGCACCGTGTTGGCTTCCTTTCTGCCCTGTTACGTCCAGATCCCAATCAAAACGCTGCTGCACATTTTCAAATATCGGTTTGAAAAAACCGGCAACAGAATCCGCCAAGGGGCCATCCGTAACCGGTAAAAAGTGAAAGACCTCACGGTTACGCCCCCAGCCACTCACCGTAAGGTTTGCGCTACCGCAACCAAGGATTGAGCCCTTTTCGCCCTGCACATACATAACTTTCGGGTGGAACAGGCTGTTTTCTGAAAAGTGGACATCCCCATTGGCAGGCAATAGCTCTGGCAAAACGCCATGCACCGGGATGGCCGTTCGTTTATTCTGATCAGGCTCAATAAACCGCTTATCACAGAACACCTGAACATCAATCCCCCGCGCACTCAGCTCCTGCTGCATGGCCTCGTAGTCCATGCGTAATTTCGGAGAGTCCATTCTCAAAATCACAGGAAGCAGGTAGCTCTCGATGAACTCGATATCAATAACAAAGCTGGTCAACCAGACCTTCTGGATTTCACCAAGCGTTCTTATCTGATCAGTGAAGGTATTCAGGAGCTTCACCGGGCACCTCCCTGGTATCCGGATACCAGGTTGTAAAACTGGTAAATGTAGTAGGTGTTTGCCCAGGAACCGTTGGCGCGATTATCTGTTTTTGGCAACGGCTCGGTTCGGCCATACAGCCGAATTTCACCGCCAGGTGTTGCTTCTAACCAGCGAAGTTGGCCGCGCGTTTTCATTATCTGGGCATGATATTTCAGCAACCCCTGCAACTGGTCTTCCACATTTCCATTCACGGCTACATCCAGCAACTTCTGTAACCTTCTACGGGCAGTGCCTTGCAGAGTCGGCAGTAAATCACCGGCAGCCCAAATGCGAGCGGCAGCATCGCGCAATGTTTGATCCGTTCGTCCCAAACTTTCCCAATAACCGCGAACATCACGCACCGACTGCACCTTCTTGTGCCGCGCCAGCCTGAAGAGCAGATCAAGCTCAGCAAGCAAAGGCTCAACAATCTGAATAAGCTGGAGCTTTCGGCGCTCGTCAGCCACCTCACACCGTTCTTCAGCCGTAACAAAAATAATTCTTGGCACCAGCTTTTCGCCCGTAGCCGCTGCATAGTGATCTTCCAGAGTCACCAACAGAGCCCCGGCGGCGCCCTTATTCAGGCCGGTAACATCCAACCAGAACGCTTTGGTTTCAACGCCAACCTTCCCCTGTGTCGAAAAGGCATTTCTATAGGCATCACGCAGTGCTACTGGAACATCGCGAAATTGTCTTCGGGGCGGAATCTGGGCTTTAGAGTAGTGGACATTCAGCAAATCGATAATGTGTGCTTTTGCTTGTTCGAAACAGTCGCGGAGCTCGCTGTGGTTATCCAAGAGGGTATTAAAAGCGCCCCATTTTTCCTCTGATTTCTGATGGGAATAACGGTAGCTGTGATCGAAAAAGCCCATTTCTACAAACGGCGTTTTATATCGCCCACTGACACCCAAGCCCAGCTGACGAACAAGCAGGTGTCCTTCCTTTTTGTCGGTGAACAACAATGAAGGATTCTGATCGGACTCTTCCATTGCTCTGCGACCATTGCTTCCACCGAGAATACCCAGCGTATCGATATCAACTTCTTCGGGCTTATCGACCATTGAGTAGGTGAAAATATTCTCCAGGTAGATCAGGCAAGCATGAATAAAGGGCAGACTCTCTTTATCTCCCACCGCCGCTGCCAGTGCCGGAGAAACCGTTACAGACTCATCCTGAAGGATCGAACGAATGACTCCGTGATGCAGCAAATTAAGCGTAAAGTTTCGCACATCGTTGGAGACGGAGTTGACTCGACTGTTGAAGATTTTTTGCCCGAATGCGGACCAGATGACCAGTTGGCCGAGGGGGTCTATATAAGAGTCTCCAGACAGAGAATCATCGTATTCAGTGATCAGTGATTGGAGCTTTATCATGAGGTGCGAACCGTTCCTTGTTTTCCAAAATCCTTGTGAGCTGCTTAATACAGGTTCCGCTGGAACCCAACAAACACCTCGCGGATATTACCAACCGGCCCAAGTTCGCTAACCGCATCACGCACGGTGTGGTATTTCAGTTCGATCAGTTGCGGCAACTTGTCTGGATCGAGCTCAGTAACGCCGCGCTGGACGTAGTGATCCAGTACAAACTTCAGAAACTCGTGTTGGCGGTAATCGTATTGGCTGTAAATACGCTCCAGGTGAGCGGCCACCCGCTCGGAGCGAGTTATCGGCGGTAGGTTGAAGGCAACGTAAGCCAGCACGTCATAGATGTCGCTCTTTTCTGCTTCGATCATCCGCCCGATTTCTTTCAACTGCTCGATGCCATAGCCCTTCTCTTCCAGGCCGTTCAAAAGCTTGATGCGGGTATCCGGCTGGCTCCAGAGTTCGCGGAGTTTGTCCTCATCGGCGAACCATTCGGGCAAGTCACCATGTAAGTGCTGGATAAACTCGGCGGCAGACATGGGTTTGCCGTCCGGGCTCCAGAAGCTGGTCGCACTCATGTGCTGGATGGTGCGCTCCTTACCATCGGCGAGCTTGATCTTGATCTTGCGCTTCTGCTGGCAGGTACAGGGCTGCGCACCACACTCCGGGCAAGGCTCTGGCGGCTCTTTTTCGCACACACAGGGGCGCTCGCCGCATTCCTTACAGGGTTCAGGAGGTTCAATCGCGCAGTTACAAGGAATCTGACCGCACTGATCACAAGGTTCTGGCGCCAATGGCTCGCCATCCCACTCGGGGTCGTTAAAGTGCTCGTAGGCCCTCACGAAATCGTAAACCGTGAAGTAGTCCTTGCCGTCGAACAGGCGGGTACCGCGCCCGATGATCTGCTTGAACTCGATCATGGAGTTGACCGGGCGCATCAGTACGATATTACGTACGTTGCGGGCGTCGACGCCAGTAGAGAGCTTTTGCGACGTGGTCAGGATGGTGGGAATGGACTTCTCGTTATCCTGAAACTGTCTAAGAAAACGCTCGCCTTCCTTGCCGTCGTCCGCTGTGACCCGCTCACAATAATGCGGGTTTTTGTTGGTTTTCATCTGATTGATCAGATCACGCACCGCCAGCGCATGCGCTTGTGTGGCGCAGAACACCAGGGTTTTTTCGCGCTGGTCGATATGATCCATGAACACCCGAACCCGGTATTTCTCTCTCGCTTCAATTTCAATGATGCGGTTAAATTCCGCCTCGGTGTAGCGCCGCCCCTCTTCGATTTCACCTTCCACAACATCATCGTCGCGGGTGTAAACGTAGTCATCCAGCGTCGTCGCGATCTGCCTTACCTTGAAGGGCGTCAGGTAGCCGTCGTTAATGCCTTCTTTGAGGGAATAGATGTAAACGGGCTCGCCGAAATAAGCGTAGGTATCGGCGTTATTATCACGCTTGGGCGTGGCGGTCAGGCCGAGCTGAACGGCGGGGCTGAAATACTCCATGATGCCGCGCCAGTTGCTCTCATCGTTGGCGCCACCACGGTGACACTCATCAATGATGATCATGTCGAAAAAGTCTGGTGGGTAATCACCGAAGTTGGGTTCAGGGTCGCCGTTCTCATCCCGACCGGTCATAAAGGTCTGAAAAATGGTGAAGAAAACACTGCCGTTCTTGGGCACCCGGCCGTGTTTGCGAATAGTCTCAGGGTCGATGCGCACCAGCGCATCCTGAGGAAAGGCCGAAAAATCGTTAAAGGCCTGATTGGCGAGAATGTTGCGGTCAGCCAGAAACAAAATGCGCGGTTGCCGGCCTAGATCACCGGAGGCCTGCGCGCCCAGAGTCCAGCGGGCGTGAAACAGCTTCCAGGCGATTTGAAAGGCAATCGCTGTTTTGCCGGTACCGGTCGCCAGCGTCAGTAATATGCGTTCACGGCCATCGGCCATAGCTTCAAGCGCTTGTGAGATGGCGTTGTGCTGGTAATAGCGTGGCTGCCAGAAACCGCCTTTGTCCTCAAACGGCACTGCTCCGAAACGCTCGCGCCACACATTGAACTCAGAGAAAGTTTCTGCCCAAAGCTCCTCTGGCGACGGGTAGGCTTCTATTGGCCCTTCTTTACCGGTTTTCATATCCACCCGGTAAATTCCTTTGCCATTGGTGCTATAGGCAAAACGGACCTGCAATCGTTCAGCATACTCCTTGGCTTGAGCCAAACCTTCTGTCACTGGAGACAAGAGCATTTTGGCTTCAACGACACCTAATTTCTGGCCTTTATAGATAAGAACATAATCCGCTCTCAAATGTGGGCCTCGCTTTCCGCCGCCAATTAGACGACCAGGGGCAATTACTTCTCGTCGCACCCGGCTTGCCGGCACCACACCCCAGCCTGCAGCCCTCAATGCCGGATCAATATGTTCTGCTCTGGTATCTGCTTCTTTCATAGCTTTCTCATACTATTGGCTGGTTTCCAGTGACTCAGTAGCTAAATCAAGAGCGAGTCAAGAACTTCTAGTACACAAAAAAACGCTAACTCACTGGTATCATTAGCCGTTTTCTAGTCTTCATCTGGCAAGCACTCAAATTACAGCCTGAGAGTCAAAACCCAATCAAGAACTCAGGCCCACCAGGGAACATAACCAGCCCTGGGATGCTCCATATCTGCATCTCGTATTAAGCCCGCCCCCTTGGCTTTTTTGATGACCCCCGAAGCCTGGGCAGCGTTCCGGCTCTCAATGCCGAATCGTTCGCACAAACTGGCGTTCTTCATACGCTCTCCGGTCAGAAACTTTAGAACGGCATGATGATAACAGGCCCGTATTCTCTCTTCCGGGGTCATCTGGGCGAAATTTCTTGGCCCATAAAGCACCACCTGCATTGCGTTCCCTTCCTCACGGAACAAAGGAGGCGGCAACTGATACAGTTCCACCGCGGCAACCACTTTATCAAGGCCACTGCCTTGCTCTTCACACATCCCCATCCGGCGCATAAGCGCAGCCAATGCTTCGTTACGCGACCGAGGTGGCAAATCTATCATCCGATCTGCAGGCACCAGCGGCATTCCGGGGTTGGTTATTTCCATTCGATCCTGAAAGACTTCAATCTGAGGCCCCGCCCCGGTGATTGTCATATCTTGGTGAATCAGGGCATTGGCCGTCACTTCACGAACGGCAATGGTAGGGAAAAGTGGCTCTTCTGAACGCAAAGCAACATCAATATGCTCGTTTTTCGGCAGTATTCCGTTAATGAACTCAATCAACCCTTCAAAGCCAACGGCATAGCCCTTTTTACCCTCAACGCGGTGACTTACCTGCGCCGCACGGTTTCTACCAGCGTAAGCGATGAAACGAATAGATTTGCGCGCCAGGCGGCTCTCGAACTGAGTGAGGTCAAATGCAAAGAGAATCGCACCGAGATTGGTAATATTCCAACGATCGCCTACGTCTTTGCTTATGAGCCGCTCAGCTTCAAGCTTGTCAAAGATTCCAGCGCGATTATCCGGCAGCGGCTGCTTGGTGAGTTTGAAATAGCTGCTGTAATCCAACAGGTTCAGCACTTCGTCCCCGCTGACATATTGTCGGGCTACAGAATGCTCCCAAGTATAAGGGCGCAAACGCTCAATCAGTTGTTGGTACCGTTCCGGGTAGTCGGTCAGTTTTGGTGTAGCGCTGCCGATTCTTATGTAGGGAATGTTCTTAAAAGCAACCGGAGCAGCCGTGGTCGCAGGAATTTCAAGAATAACAACCCAGCCTTTGGGATGTTCAACGCGCCGAAACTGAAAAGGAACACTGGGTTGAAGTTGACGGGCCAACCAAAACGCCAATTCTTGCCCATTTGCTTTATGGCTATCCGGGGTGAAGTGAGTGCCGATAACGTCAAGAGAGCCATCATCGATACCCCATAGCATATATGCCATGTCTTTACCTACGAGTCGCGCAGCATTAGACAAAGCGGAGCAACGAACACCGAGAGTATCCGGATCAACGTTGTCCTTTTTGAATTCAAGCCAGTCTGCCTCGCTACCGTGGGAAAGCAACTCGTCGATAAGGTCAATGTCTCTTCGGGAGGTCATAAAGTGGTCACCCGTTCTTCCTTGATCACAGTCAGCTCCGACGAATCGTTAACCTCTAAACCGCCAGTCTCAATCATGCGACGGCCTCTTTTTGTTGCTTGTCTGGCATTTCCGAAGTCAAAGCCCCGGAGAAGGCTTTTTGGAGAAGGGATTGCTTGAGCTCGGCTAGTGCGAGGAGTTTGCGTTGATAAATAGACTCGAGGTGCTGGATCCCAAGTTTCAGCGCTTCAATAGCCGTAACAATTTCGTTCTGTTTCTCTATGCACGGAATGGGCACTAGAACATTTTTCAGCCCTTCTGAATTAATTTTTAAAGTCCCATGAGCTGCATTACTCAATATATTCTCAGAGGAATTGATTTTGTGGCGCAAGGCAAACACCAGGTATCGGGGCACTAAATCAGATTTCGGATGAACTCCTTTGATATCCTGGTTAAATGCACAGGCCACCATCAACTCGGCGACTTGCGCCCCATGCGCAAGCCCCATACCACGAACAAGAATCAGAAGTGAGCCTATTGGCGCAATTCGTGTCGATGATCCTGCGACAGCACTCACAGAAATATGCAACTGTGAATCGAATAACTGCGTTGATTTCATGTCACGCCCAGAAACCCACGGGATATCTCCACACCAGAATGTGTCATTTCTTTTCGAGGGGGTTCCGCCACTACTGAATGTAGAAATATCGGATAATGGCTTTTGTGGATAATCCTGACTACTTCGACTAAAGACGCTGCTGAGGTAGCTCTCAAGCAACTCCTGAGCATTGGCAAGGTTCTTTTCAGTGTTAGCAATCGCCGCGTCGATGCCCTCGAAGGCTTCATCGAGGATGGCGACCATGCGCTTTTGTTCGGCAAGTGGCGGAAGTGGGATCAGGTGATTCTCGATAAATTCCTTCGAAACACGCTTGTGACCAACGGCGCCGGACATTACTCGCTGGCCAGCATCCCGAAAACCGTCTTGTGATAGGTAATAAAAAAGAAACTCGGACGCGAGCTCGCCACTCGGGCGAAAAACTATAAACTCGCTCGAACCGAAGCCAACTCCATTCACAAGGCCACGGGCGATGCCCAACTTACCGTTTTCAAAACATGGCGTTATCTTAGCCAACAGCACGTCATCATCAGCAAAATAGGTATAACTTCCAGAGACCTTTCCGAACGGTTTTTCCTCCATCGAAGAGAAAAACTTCTCCCTGATCCCCAGATCGCTCATAGGCACAAATGAGACCAAATCAGATTGATGCAAGCGCTGCCTCGCCTCACTTTTCGGCGGCTTAATCAAACACGCCTTGCTAAGTGGGACGTAATTCCAGTCTTGCCTCATAACATCCCCCGAATCCCTTCCAGTATCTCTTCACTTTCCTTATCCAACGTCTCAATCTCATTGATGATCACTTCCGGATCGCGCAGTGGCGCTTCAACAGCCTTGTTCGAGTTCTTCACCGACAGGTCAAAGTTCTCTGGGTCCACATCGTCGATGCTGACACTCCAGGAATTATCGGAGTCTTCAAAGTTCGCCTGCCGTGTGACAAAGTCTTTCAGGTCATCATCATTCAGCGGGTTGGTTTTACCCATGCTGCGGCCAGGATTAAGCTGGTAATACCAGATATCCCGTGTCGGTGAACCTTTTTCAAAGAACAGCACTACGGTTTTAACGCCTGCCCCAAGAAACGTGCCGCCGGGGCAGTCAAGAACGGTATGCAGGTTGCAGTTTTCCAGCAGTTCTTTACGCAAAGCCTTTGATGCGTTATCCGAGTTGGATAAAAAGGTGTTCTTGATCACCACCGCCGCCCGGCCACCGGCACGTAGATATTTGATGAAATGCTGCATAAACAAAAAAGCGGTTTCACCGGTTTTGATGGAAAAATTCTGTTGGATCTCCTTGCGCTCTTTGCCGCCGAATGGCGGGTTGGCAAGGATGACATCAAAGCGATCCTTTTCCTGAATATCGTTCAGGTTTTCAGTGAGGCTGTTGGTGCGCACAAAATTGGGCGCTTCGATGCCGTGCAGAATCATGTTCATGATCCCGATCACGTAAGGCAGGCTCTTTTTCTCTTTGGCGTAAAAGGTTCGGGTTTGGAGCGTTTGCAGATCGGCAGTGGACATTTGTCTGTTATCACCCTGCCCGTCGGTGCCATAACGCATGTAGTCGTGCGCTTCGCACAGGAAGCCGGCTGAACCCGCAGCTGGGTCGTAGATGCGCTCACCGATGACCGGGTCAATTATCTGAATCATGGCGCGAATCAGTGGCCGTGGCGTGTAGTATTCGCCACCGTTACGCCCGGCATTGCCCATGTTCTTGATCTTGGTTTCGTAAAGGTGCGACAACTCGTGCTTTTCATCCTGCGAACCAAAGCTGAGTTCGTCGATCAGCTCAAGCGCGTCCCGCAAGCTATAACCGCTGGCGAATTTATTACGAATTTCGCCAAAGATTTCCCCGATTTTATACTCAATGGTATCGGTGTTCGCTGCACGCTCTTTGAAGCCGTGCAGGTAGGGAAACAGATCAAAGCTGACAAACTTAATCAGATCGTCGCCGGTCAGAGCGTTGTCGTGGTCAAAGTTGCCGCTAACCTTCTTGGGCGCGGCCCAGCATGACCAGCGGTGGGCTTCATCAATTATAAACTCGTAAGACTGCCCACGTAGCTCCGCCCCTTGCGAACGTTCAAACTCCAGATCGTCCAGATATTTGAGGAATAACATCCACGAGGTCTGCTCGGTATAATCAAGCTCGGTGGCACAGCCGGCCTCTTTCCAGAGGACGTTATCGATGTTTCTGAAGGTCTGTTCGAACATTGAGTTTCCAGATTTTGATTCTATTAAACTGTTGTGCAGAGTCACTGCGCTCATTAGTTTGGCCATAGCTTACGGTTTTTTTTCCGGGAGTATTAGACCAACAAGGTTTTAAGCTCGCAGGCTTAACCGCAACGGGCTAAAAAGGCGGGCAACCTGTTTCTTCTAGTGAAACGAATTCTGCTTGATCTATACCCATCTTCCAAGGCTTTGGTTAATTTCAAAGACACGCCTGCAAATCCTACACTGGGTACGCCCCAGCCCATCTCACTGCACAAACCCCATAGCCTGCCCAATCACCCCATCCGTTTGCTGACTCTGCTCTGAGGCGTTCAGGCGCACCGTGAACTCTTTGATTTCAAGTTCCCTGAGTACTGGTTGAACCTGTGGATGCTCAGCGCATCGGCATCTTCTGGCGGTTTAATGCCCAGAAACGTCAGGCTTTGTTCGGTATTGAAAAGGCTTAGGGTATGTTCGTATCCCGAGGTGAGGTAAAGCCGACAGAGATAGATCTGTAGCAGCTTCAGATCGTCATTAGACGCAGTAATGTCTTGGTCCATCTCGCGGGCTTCGTTGATAAGCTCGTTCGTAAGCGCCGCTAAATCGACCCTCTTGCACTTAGTCGAACGGAGTCACTTTTTTGGAGCCTGCTCCAGCTCCGCATTCCACGGTAGTAGCTGTTCAAGTTTTTCTAGTGTCTGTGCGTCAGCAATGCGTTCCAGCACATACTGGATATAAGCTGAGGGTTCCAAGCCGTTAGCTTTTGCGGTCTCGATTAGCGAGTAACAGGTAGCACTGGCACGAGCGCCCCGCGAGGTATCTGAGAACAGCCAGGCCTTTCGATTATGGAAACGTGACCATAACCGAAATTATCCGTGGTTCTCGATTATGGAAGGTTGCGCCTAGAGACATGGACGATATGCCAGAATGGATGCTGTTTTGTTCGATAATAACCAAACAAAACAACATCTATCCTATATCTCCTTACGG
>Ga0314774_1001120_pt1 | contig 18197 bp, 12 predicted proteins | sample MetaGCBIA2018_FD_204515 | JGI IMG/M metagenome (GOLD analysis project Ga0314774, IMG submission 204515) | Cryopeg brine microbial communities from Beaufort Sea near Barrow, Alaska, United States - CBIA 2018 | ecosystem: Environmental > Aquatic > Marine > Coastal | place: USA: Alaska | collected...
CTATCCCATTTGAAGCAAGATCCGTGTAGAACAGGTCTACGATGCTTGCATCCGATTTTGTCACTGTCACCACCAAACTAGACAGATTCAATTCATCGCCTTCAAAATAGCTTGTTGCCGTAAATGTCTTGATGCTTATGCCCGTCACCACTATTGGAGCCACTGTTATTGCAACTTCATCCGATTTCCCTGAAGCCGCATGTGTGACCACTAACTTCGTATCTGTCAATGCAAGTTCAGCTGTCGCTGTCGGACTGATCGCTATCCCTTCTGAAGCTAATTGCGTGTAGCTCAGATTTACGATGCTTGCATCCGATTTTGTCACTGTCACCATCAAACTGGACAGTTCCAATGTATCGCCTACAAAATAGCTTGTTGCCGTAAATGTCTTGATGCTTATGCCCGTCACCATTATTGGAGCCACTGTTATTGCAACTTCATCCGATTTCCCTGAAGCCGCATGGGTGACCACTAACTTCGTATCTGTCAATGCAAGTTTAGCTGTCGCTGTCGGACTGATCGCTATCCCTTCTGAAGCTAATTGCGTGTAGCTCAGATTTACGATGCTTGCATCCGATTTTGTCATTGTCACCATCAAACTGGACAGTTCCAATGTATCGCCTACAAAATAGCTTGTTGCCGTAAATGTCTTGATGCTTATGCCCGTCACCACTATCGGAGCCACTGTTATTGCAGCTTCATCCGATTTCCCTGTAGCCGTATGGGTGACCACTAACTTCGTATCTGTCACAGCAAGTTCAGCTGTCGCTGTCGGACTGATTGCTATCCCATTTGAAGCTAATTGCGTGTAGCTCAGATCTACGATGCTTGCATCCGATTTTGTCACTGTCACCACCAAACTAGACAGATTCAATTTTGTGCCTTCCAAATAGCTTGTTGCCGTAAATGTCTTGATGCTTATTCCCGACACCACTATTGGATCCACTGTTATGCCAATTTCATCCGACTCCCCTGAAGCCGCATGGGTGACCACTAACTTCGTATCTGTCAATGCAAGTTCAGCTGTCGCTGTCGGACTGATCGCTATCCCATTTGAAGCAAGATCCGTGTAATTCAGCTCTTCGCTGTTTCCATCCGATTTAGCCACTGTCACCACCAAACTGGACAATTCCAATGTATCGCCTACAAAATAGCTTGTTGCTGTAAATGTCTTGATGCTCACGCCCGTCACCACTATCGGAGCCACTGTTATTGCAATTTCATCCGATTTCCCTGTAGCCGTATGGGTGACCACTAACTTCGTATCTGTCTCAGCAAGTTCAGCTGTCGCTGTCGGACTGATCGCTATCCCATTTGAAGCAAGATCCGTGTAATTCAGCTCTTCGCTGTTTCCATCCGATTTAGCCACTGTCACCACCAAACTGGACAATTCCAATGTATCGCCTACAAAATAGCTTGTTGCCGTAAATGTCTTGATGCTCACGCCCGTCACCACTATCGGAGCCACTGTTATTGCAGCTTCATCCGATTTCCCTGTAGCCGTATGGGTGACCACTAACGTTTTATCTGTCTCAGCAAGTTCAGCTGTCGCTGTCGGACTGATCGCTATCCCATTTGAAGCAAGATCCGTGTAGAACAGGTCTTCGCTGTTTCCATCCGATTTTGTCACTGTCACCACTAAATCAGACAGATCTAACATATCGCCTTCAAAATAGCTTGTTGCCGTAAATGTCTTGATGCTTACGCCCGTCACCACTATCGGAGCCACTGTTATTCCAGTGGATGTAGACTTCCCTGAAGTCGTATGGGTGACCACTAACGTATCATCTGTCACTGTAAGGTTGGTTGTCGCTGTCGGACTGATCGCTATCCCTTTTGATGCGAATTGCGAATAGCTAACATCTTCCTCGCTTGCATCCGATTTTTTCAATGTCACAACCAAATCAGTCAGATCTAATTTTGCTCCTTCTAAATAGCTTGTTACCGGCGGTGTCTTGATGCTTATGCCCGTCACAACTATTGGAGCCACTGTTATTCCAGTGGATGAAGACTTCCCTGATACCGTATGGGTGATCACTAATGTTTTATCTGTCACTGCAAGATTTTTTATATCAGTTGGACTGGTTGTTATCCCTTTTGAAGCAAAATCCGAGTAGTTCACATCTACTGCGGGTGCATTTAATTTTGTTAATGTTACCACCAAATCAGTCAGATTTAGTTTATCACCTTCAAAATAACTTATTTTTGTTGGATACTTTATAATTTTCAATTCTGTAACAGCCGCTTCATTAACTGTTATGTTTTGAGATACAGTTTTGTTTGATTCTTGATGAGTAATAGTAAATTTTAAATCCGTAAGTTTGAGTGTTTTTCCATTAGCCATTGACGAAACTAAGCTGTTGGCAGAAAAATCTATATAGCTTACATCTAACGTCGTTTGATTCGATTTATTTAATGTCACAACCAAACTCGTCAAATCAAGTACCTCAGCTTCTGTATACAAAGCTTTGGCTTGATTCTTAATACTAATGTCAGTAACAATTGCTTTATTAACAGTTATTGAAATATTTGCAATGTTTGCATTCATCTTTATCGTAACAGATGCATCTAATTCTGATAACTTCGTTCCATTGGTAGGAATAGTGCTAATACCTTTTGCAGCGAAGTCTTTAAAAGCAACTTCTTCTTTAACACCGTTTGATTTAATTAATTCAACAACCAAACCTGATAAATCCAATTTATTCTCTTCTATATACACTGTTTTGGTCGGGTTTTTTATAATCCTTATTCCGCTAACCGTAACCGTCGATTGTTCTCCGGCACCTGGAGTTCCGGCAGGAATTTCGGCAATTGGAAGTCCGGCAGGGACTTCAGCAATTGGAAGATCAATTTCCAAACTAACCATAATTGTAGAACCCGGCTCAACTATTAATACCCCTGCCATCACACCTGTTACACCAATCGACGCTGTTACTTCTGAATTCAAAGTCATAATTAAAGCGTTATTTGCGTTTGAAATGACTTTTTTAACATCACCAGATCCGTTGATTCTTGCACCTACTTGATTAATTGTAACAAAATCAAGCCTAGAAGTATCAAGTGTGTCAACCGTAACGTTTTTACCTGTAATCACAGTTCTTTCAACAATTGTATTTAGCCCTACTGTAACCTTTGCATTCTCATTCTCAATGATTAAGAATTTAATCCTTGCATTCAACAAATCAACTTTACTCTCTTTTGATACAATATTAACTTGATTGAAAGTACCTTCTAGAATTACATCTTTTTTACCATTTACTATTACTTTGCTAATTTGAGAAGTTTCATCGCAATAAAGTTTAACGTTACCATCAACTCTAGTAATACTTGTATTTCCAAGAGATGATTTACCTTTGATTTTAATTGAGTCTGTTCCTCCACCTCTGATTATAGTTCTTCCCGTAACCACTACATCTTCAAGTGTAACCTCACCATCACCAACTCCGTCAGCAATGATCAAGTCTCCGTTGATTGTTATGCCTTTTAAGGTAACACCAGGCACACTGATTAATACATTCCCACTATAATCTTCAGAATAAGCTCCGGCAGTCTTAATATAAGATTTAATAATATTATCCATAACTTTTGCAAATTCTGATCTTGTTATATTATCTGTAGGGTTAACATTTCCATCTGACCCGGCAATATAACCACTTATAACTAAGGAAGCTATACCGTCTTTAGCCCATTGACTTATCTTGTTTTTATCAGAAAATTGATTTAATATGCTTTGATCTGCACCCGTAAGATTAAATACTCTCGCAAGAGATACAAACACTTCCTGTCTTGTTATATTATTGTTTGGATATAAGCTATTACCACTACCTTGAAAAGATTCCATCGAAACAGCTTTAGCCATATCTTTATAGAACCATTCACCACTAATAACATCTTTATAATTAGCTAAAGATGCTTCTTTTGTAGATCCAAAAGCTCGATTAATGATAGCTGCCATTTCAGCTCTTTTCAAATAATCATTTGGCATTATTCTGTTGTTATATCCATTGATTAATCCATTTTCGACAGCACGCAGAAGTGCTTCAGTTGCCCAATTGTCTGGCATATCTATAAACTGTTTTGGATTTTCGACACTATATATTTCTATCTGAAAAGAAGATATTATTATTGAGAAAGATAACATTAATACAATTATTTTGTTTTTCATTTTCTCCACCTCGTTCTAAATACCAGTGTTGGAACTATTTTGAATGAGTTATTATGCCACCATTCGTTCTATGTGTTTTACAAATAGTGTTACCTAATTATATTTTATCACTCCGTCAAGATATACGCAACTAGGTTCTACAGCTTTACTGATAAAAGTATTTCATAGTCAATTCAAGAATTCTACTGGTTTTTAAAAAAGATAGTGTCATGACTAACAACCCCCTATTATACTCCTGTAGCATTGAATCGACTTCTACCATAAACATAACCAAACAGGCTTAAGAAGATCAACATGTTCACTGCGATAATTAGAGCGTTTTCATTCTTCAAGTTCAAATGTTCCACTTGACTTAATAACGTATTAATCTGCTGTGTATAGGTATATTTCGAAACTTTTGCTATGGTCTCATTAAACATTGAAATCATAGGTAAAAACGAGAACACAATCATGACAGGAACGACAATCGAAGTTGATGCCATCTGATTCTTACTTCCAATACCTATTACTGAACCAAGAAGCGTCGATAATATAATCCCGACCATCATAATCAAGATAAATATCAAAAGGGTTACGCCGGTATAGCCAGCCGTAACACCGAATATGATAGCCCCAACACTACAGGCACCAACCACATAACTGCCTACACCAACCAAATACTCATTGGCCTTAACATTGGACATGATTAACACACGTAAGGTATTGGATTCTTTTTCTTCTGAAATGATAGCTGCTATACTAGTTAAGGGTGCCATTCCTATATACATCGTTGCAAATAACATGATAAAATAATTATCAGCAAGTCCTTCAATATCCGTTGACATTTCCATAATAATACCTAGAATAGGAAACATAAGAAACTGAATTAAAACTGCTTTATTCTTCAAGGTATCCTTTATCTGTTTCCAAAAAATAGCTCTGATTTTTCTTAGATTCATATCACTCGAACTTCCTTCCTGTTAATTCAATGAAGACCGTTTCCAAGTTAGGTTCTGAAGAGTGAATGGTCTTAATCATCCCATTGCGAAAATAATCTCCAATCGTGTCAGCAGCTTTCACATTATTCGGCAAGGTCTTGATATCTCCATTGTTAAGCTGAATTGTCACGTTGTTTTGATAATCATATCTTTGACATATGGTTATAGGATGACCATACTCAACTATTTTTCCATTGTTTAAAAGCCCGACATAATCACATAAGTCCGTGGCTTCTACCATATTATGGGTTGTCAGGAATATGGTCGTTCCCTTTTCTCTCAGCTCAAGAATCAGTTTGTGAATCTCCTTAATTGTAGAAGGGTCTAGACCACTTGTAGGTTCATCAAGGAACAATATCTTTGGTTCATGAATGATTGCTCTTGCAAGGGCAAGCCTTTGTTTCATGCCTCTTGACAGATTACCTGCCAGAGTTTTTCTTGCATCCAGTAACCCGACTTTTGTTAGGACTCTATCAATAGTTACTGTTGGCAACTTATAGATCTTGGTAAATAACTTCAGATTGTCATAGCAACTTAGGCGTTTGTAAAGACCTGAGTTATCTAATACCATTCCAAAAGCTTCATAATCCTTTTGAACCAATTCAGATGTCTCTTTCTCAAACACTTTCACACTGCCCTGAGTCTGTTTCAATTGACCTGTGAGTATGTTTATCAACGTAGTTTTACCGGCACCCGTTGGCCCTAGCAGACCAAAGATTTCTCCCTCTTGTATGCTGAGATCAATCTGATTGAGTACCTTCTCTTTAACATAAGAATGTGATACTTCTTGAATATTAATGATCCTAGACATTTGGATCCTCCTCCCGCTTGGCTTTCAACCTGATTAAGCCTTCTTCAATTTCAGTCTTTTTTCTCCACAATCGCTTGAATAAGCAAATCCCCAATAGGCTTCACTTGAATCTCCCTAGAATAAATATCACCGGAAGCCAGAGGATTCTCCAACTCATAACCTTCTTCTGATTCAATTTGCCAACGAACGAACGCATATCCTTCTGAGGGGTTCACTTTGAATGTTACCGGATAATCAGCATAATACTTCAATATAGCATCTTCTGTTCCCCTCATATTCTCACTGTAAATTGTATAGTCATTGTTCACTTGAATCTCAGCATGTTCAATTGATTCAATAACCAATTCCGAAATATTGCCTAGATCATAATGCTCTTGTGCAAATTTCAACAAATAATCACCTCGATTAGTGGCAAAATCCTCAATAATGCTTATTTCTTCTTCCCAATCTTGCACATCACTTATTTTGGTGAAGTTATATCGGTTAATGTATTCCTCCATTTCAGGTTCAAAGGTTTTTTCGAGGGATTCTATTACTTCTAACACTTCATTTTTTTCAAATCTACTGTTTAACAAGTCTGTAAATCTCATAATGAATTGTTGCTTAAAGCTATCATTTTCCATTGCATTCCTAAATATTGTCGTTGTCCACTTTGGATTAGGCCACGTCTTGAAATCTTCATATAAAAACTTGAAACTATTATGACTAGCAGCAGCATAACCATCCATTAAACCATATCCAAAATCAGTGTCATATAACTGATATCTGTATTTGCCATCTCGAACACCTCCACCTTGAACTCCGGTATATCTCCAAATCCTTGTATTGTTTCCTGGCCAATCGGTATTATTAATAAATATCTGAGTAATATAGTAATCCGTAAGATTATCCATATCAACACGTGAACTCAAATAATCAAAATTCTCTTGAATTGAAAGATTTTTCTCATCAACAAATGCAAGCAAATCATTATACCTATCAATTTCAGCTTCATCCCCATGATAACTCTCAAATGTTCTCATTCCTATCTCAACAATATTAATTTCATCCGTACTAATTAAATAATGAGATGAAATATAATCTTCATTCATATGTTCTCGAATATTATATAGTCCCCAGTACTCACCATTTATAAAGAGCACCACGGGTTTAGCTGCTTGAACATCCACCAATGTTTCAATAAGCTTACCGACAATCAAATCTCTAAAGAATGCGTCATCATAATCATTGCCGCCGGATCTTAATAGAATATTCTGAAAAGTCTCAATATCATTGCCATAAATATCTTCCATATTTTCAAAAAACGAATAATCAAACGTACTCACACCATCATATGCTTTTCTAGCGTACAACTTGAAGCTTTTCTTAGGATAAGTTCGGGTCCCTCTTCCAAAAATCCGAATTCCGATGTTTTGATCAAATGCGAGAGAACCAGCATTGTCGAATAACTCTATGTTAGCTTCTCGTTCCCAGCCGATACCACGTTGGTTATAATTAGCCGGCGTCTCTCCATGTGTTACATTTCCGTTTATGTTCTGGTATTTGTAGCCGACCACATAGATTCCATCTACTTGATTATACATATTGCTTGGATCCGTAGTTAGAGAAACTACATCCAAGCTATATCTATCTATTCCTTCTTCCCATATAAAGTAAGTAGACACAAACATATCACCAATCGGTACCAAACCATTAAAAACTCTTGCTTTTACAACCGTGCCTTTATTTATGAAATCATCTTCAATTGGCTTAAGGAGATCAAATGTCGATTTAATATTCGCAATACGGGTAGGATTATTCACTGAATAGTCAAGTCGAATCGGTCTGTCATAACGGATTGAATTTGAACCCGGATCACTTCCATCCAACGTATACCTTATTTCATAACCTTCTATCGTTGAAAAGGTTAACACTATCGGTTTTTCATAAATCCCGGCACCATGGGATGGTGAAATGGTAAGCTTTCTCTGGAATTCTAACATATCCGTAATGATTACACCTTTGTTTACAGCACCTGGCGTACCTTCCAGAATATAATGATACTCATCATCAATAAATGCTAGTGACATGTTGTTATCCAAATTTCCATAACTTACTGAACTGACAATATTCCCGTTCACATCAGATAACGCAATGCGCTCACCCTTGGCATCAAGTTTAAAGCTAGTATAGTAAGCCCCTGATGTTTCAGAATCCTTAATTCCTGCTGCATACACAATCAGATATTCATCCGGTTTAATGGTTCCATTGTCAAATGTCCAGAGATGAGGTATAGAAGGGTCATCACTCAAACCCATACCCGTCAAATCAATTGCATAGTTCGAAGGATTATATATTTCAATAATGTCATAACAATTGCCTAGACCATCGGGTTTTAACGATTGATTATTTGGTATGACTTCACTTATGATTAATAAACCACTATCAGTACTCATTTGATTCGATATGGATGTATCTGAAAACAAAAACAGAACATAAATAATTATAGACAATAACCCAAGAATGACTAATCTTTTTTTATCTTTCATCGACTCACCCTATTCGTTTAAATGACCATCAAAAGTAATAATATTTACTTGTTCAACTTCATTAGTCTTATATAACAGATCAATCAGCGCATCTCCTGATTTTTTTAACCGCACTTCATAGATGGCTTCCATTGATTTCTTTTGAGTATTCTTCATACGTAATCTAAATTTCTTCGTATGTTCTTTTATACATTCTTCAACTTCACTGCCATCAAACAGTCCACCTTTAATAATCAACAAATATGCTTGTTGTTGTTTACCGAAACCTAATTGATAAACAATTATTGTACCTGCTATGAAGAAGGTTCCACAAATGGCGATTAGTATAGCTCCCGTTCCTGCTGAAAGACCAATGGCAATCGACCAGAAAAGGAAACTAATGTCTTTAGGTTCTTTAATAGCAGCACGAAATCTTACGATAGACAATGCACCGACCATCCCCAATGATAATGCCAAGTTATTTCCGATTACCATCATGATCATGGCTGTTATTAAACCTGTCAAAACAATAGATACATTAAAATTGTTAGAATATGCTACTCCTGAGTAAGTCATCCTGTAAATAACAAATACAATAGATGTTAGAACTAACGTAATCACTAAATATGTGAATATTGATCGAATACCCATTTGACTATTTGTGTTCATTAAAACTTTAAGCTGATCTAAATTCATAATTCCCCCTCTTTATTCACTTTTTATAAAAACATAGAATAATAATACTTGCTATATGTAACTTGTGTTAACTCAACACATGCCAATATTTCCTGAATAATATCGGGAATATGACCGCTATGTTTAACTTCCAGAATGTAAAGAGCAGGGTCAATCAACGGGAATGTAGCAATCCCTTCCCTAAAAACCCTGTCTGCCAACTTCGTTCCCCGAATATTCATATCAAAAGTGATGCGTATATCAAACAGATTGCTTACGTATGCTTCCCGTTCATAGTCGACAACAGTTGAAGGTATATAATGATGGCTCATTATATGATCATATAGTCTCGGTTTTGCCTCCATTATGGAACTACAATCCAGTCGAGCTATTTCCTCAGCTTCAGTTATATTCAAGGAAATGGATTCTTTAATTGTATGTTTATCCATCTTCTCCTTTGTTTCAAGTTTAATAATCTTTGGAATTTCTTCATAGTACCTGAACCTGATTTTTCTTCGATGACTGATTCCAATTTCTTTTTCATTAAAATCCTTCTTATTAAAGGAATCAAAATAAATACTTCTAACGAAATAAAATCCTTCATCATTCGAATATTTGTCTCTATCCATCACTGCCGCAAGAAGTGAACGAAGTACACAGTACTGTGGGTAATTAATAAAGTATTTTTTTTCATTACGTTTTGTATATGTTTTTTGCGCCATATCTTCTCCTTAAGACTTAATTCTTCCCCTTATTATATTATGACTGAGCATAAGGAAGTGATAATTCTTGAAAATTAATGATCATGTACATTTGAATCCTCCTCCAACTTGACTTTTAACCAAGAACAAACAAATATGACAATAGGCCATCTACCCAATTGCCAGATAAATGGCCTAAGTTGCCATACACTTTATAAACAGTCTTTATTATATGACTTTTCTGAAAGTTTCACAGGTACAAGACTTACAATTATTCAAAAATTGCGGTGATCTTTTTATTCTCCGTAGGCATAATTGTGATACTTGAGGATTCTGAATCAATGCCGTCCCATTTAAGAAATTTATACCCATCATTTGGGATTGCAGTCATTGTCATTGGCACATTACTATAATAATTGCCGCTGTATGGATATGACCATTCAAATGGGTTAAAATTACTGAGTGTTATGGTACCTTTATCTGAATCGTTAACATTCAATGTTACTTGTACACTATCCCCTAGATTGTATTCATCTTTTAGAAGGTTCCACATGATATCTGAACGCTTTTCAGCAAAATCATGTAAACGCTCATAAACGTCAATTAAATATTTCCCGTATTCTGTTTTAAGCAATATTTTTATCATCTTTCTTTAAACGTACTATCTTTGTCTTTTCCGTTGCTACTTCTAGCCCCAACTTATTTAGTCTTTTTATAGCTCCTCATAGAATTTTCTCTCAATAGCTTCTACGATTCACATATAAACAAACAGATAAATATAAATAGCGTTGAAGAGATGTGTAAACTATAACTTAGCTTCATTTCCCTTATAATCAGGAAGCAGAACAAAAAACTTCTCGTCTGGATATTCAGCAACAATCTCATCATAAAGGTTCCAAGATAAAATCAATATAAGATCAACCTTGGATTGTTTCATCTTTTCAGGACCATAAACCGGTATATCTGTACCTGCAAGCAGCATATTCTGTTTGTTTTCATTTTTATCAACTATGTATTCGAGAGAAGATTGATCAAGCCCAAGATAATTAAGAAACACACTACCTTTGCATGAAGCACCATATGCTGCTAATCTTTTCCCGTTCTTTTTAAGTTTTGCTATATATTCATTACAACGAGTTTTTATTGAATGTACATCATCAGAAAACTGTTCATAGCTTTCCTTTGTATTCAAGCCAAAGCGCCACTCTTCATACAGATATTCCTGTACTGAAGCATCAGGATCCTGTTGGACTTTGCTATTTATACAGAAAACACGCAAAGAGCCACCCTGAGATTTTGTTTTTTCAACCCGAATAATCTTCAACCCATTACGATTCATCAATGCTTGAATCGATTGTAATGAAAAATATGAAAAATGTTCATGATACATGAGATCAAATAAACGATTTCGAATTAAATCCAATACATATTGAAATTCAACAATAACAATTCCTGTGTCTTTCACAAGGGTTGATAGACCTCGAGTGAAACCATTGATATCCGGCACATGTGCTATCACATTGTTGGCAATGATGACGTCAGCTTGCTCTATCTTCGAAATTCTTTCCGCTGTTTCTTCATTAAAAAAGCAAACCTCGGTTGGAATACCTTTTTCTATAGCTATAGTAGCCGTCGAAAGTGTAGGTTCTACTCCAAGAATGTTATCATACCCGGCTTTTTTGAAAAAATTCAGAAGATATCCATCATTACTGGCAACTTCTACAATTCTCGCCTCCTTTGAAAGGTTAAAGTCGTGAATAATATTCTCACATAGTTTTTGTGACTGCTCCAATAGCTCACTGCTATAAGAACTGAAATACTTGTATGAATCACTAAATATTTCTTCAGGTGGTATCTGATTCTTCATCTGGACTAGCGTGCAATGCCCACAGAAATAGACTGCTAGAGGATACCTTTTCACAGTCTCCGTGTTATCGAGCGATACAAAAGTATTTGGTAATGGAAGACTGCCAAAATCCATAAAGGGCTTTTCAATTTTTTTACCACAGCTACGACATTCCATCATAATAAACTCTCTCCTTCGTTTTCTTCGAGTCTGTCAACTAGATTACCAATTCGTTGCAGGAATTTTTTGTCACATACAAATACGACATCATGTGTGTTGACAATCAAAAGGTCACTAGTACCATAAGCAACAACTGTACCAGTCTCCGATACGATGGAAGTCGACTTTGCATCAAAAACCATCCCATTCCCTTGAATTATATTTCCATTTATATCAGGTTTTATGTAGTGTTCAAGAAACTCATATGTTCCGATGTCCAACCATGAATGACTGCTGACAATAACATGCATATTATTCATTTTTTCAACAATGCCAAAGTCAAAGGATATTGATTCTGCAAAATCAAAAAAGACATCTTCTTTTGATAAATAACTACTCATTTCAGGCAAGTTTTTGCGATATGTTTCTAATAGAACATCCGATCTACTCACATAGATTCCAGTATTCCATAAATGGCCATCGGCAATATACTGTACAGCTAACTCTTGCGATGGCTTCTCCTTAAACGTCATCACCTTCTTAATACCAGGTTCGTTATAATCTATCTCAATATATCCAAAGCCAGTCGAAGGATATATTGGCTTAGTTCCTATCGCAATGATGGTCTTTGTTTTCATGGCCGCATCAAAAGCAGCCTCTACAGCCTTATTATATGAATTTTCATCAATGATAAGGTGGTCCGATGGAAGCATCGCCACATTGCAGTCCCCTAAATCTTCCACAATCTTATTGACACCATATAAAATGGCAGGTGCAGTGTTCTTATTCTTTTTCTGTAACAAGATATTGTTCATCAGAACACCTGACTGTTTAACATAATCGTATTGACTTTCACCAACAGATACATATATATGGTCTAATGGAACTTGTGATTGAACAATATTCAAAAGGTTTTCAAAAGTTGATACATCCGAAAACAGTCGGTGAGATTGCTTAGGGTTTTTTCTTCGTGAAAGCGGCCATAGTCTTGATCCACTTCCACCAGCCATAATCAAAATCGCTTTATCCATGAATTTACCACCGCCTTATTCTAAAAGGTAATTTGATATAGTGAAACACCCATACCGATACAAAAAAAAGATAATGAAATACGTTACATTTTCCAATTGCTTTCCTAATATCTGACACACTGAAAAACCCAGTTCGATCGACCTTTAACCTATAGTAGACATAGCCCTTATAAAAGTTGTCTGCCCAGGTATATTTGTTATACTTGCTGATAAACTTCTTCCGGAACAGATAATTCTGTATTAGATATATATTGGACATACCATTTTCCAAGGAAATATTATCAAGCATTCTGTAGTCTCCTGAATCAACGGATACAAGATACACTTCCTTCATAGCGGTAAAATGGATATGTAGAATATTATCACCTGTTGGATGCCACTCTGGATTGAACCCACCTAACTCCAGAAAAGCATCTTTTCGGTATACAATTCCGGAAGGTCCACCAGCTTGATAAAAAAGCATAAAATCTCTTGGGGTGAGTCGAACAGCGACTGGATTTCGTAAAAATTTAGCAAACATTCTTAAAACAATGTTATATCCCTTCATTTTGCGCGTTTTATGAGAATAGATTATATCCTTTTGAGGTAAAAGCATATCTGCACTTGGATGTTTATCTATCATTTGTTGGACTGATTTCAAAAAATTTATGTCTAACAGATCATCACTACATAGAAACACACAAAAGTCACAATCTGCAAGTTCAATGCATCGATTAAAATTAGCAAGGGGACCCATATTTTCTTCGTTTTTGTAATATACGATCCGGCGATCAGGCATCGTACGTATTAAAAGCTCCGTTTCATCGTCTCTCACTGGATTATTATCTGCGATAACAATGTTAAAATCTTTTTTGGTTTGCAGAAGACAGCTCTCAAGTGCTTCCTTAAGCAAGTAAGCCCGTTTGTATGTCGGTATGACAATTGATATGGTCTGATAGCTTGGTTCACCAAAAATCAATTGTGATTCGACATGTTCAAACTGACTAATATGATTTGCGGTTGTATAAAAGTCTTGCTGAGCGAAATCCTCAAAATTCAACATATTAATTCTCCCATTCGGGCACTAATACCTCAACATTTGGTATAAAGGATGCTTCATCATTCCAATCAGGCAATAATAATTCATCAATTTGTATAAAGGATTCTTTATTATTCCAATTTGCACAGCTAGAATGGTAGCACTTGTTACACTCTTCTGTCATATTTTTTCGAAGATCCCTCATCTTATCATGATTCCAAGCCTCGTTAAATGTTTGGACCGAATCCAATGAAAACATCCTTTCAGTAATAGACATACAAGGTCTGACAAATCCATCACTTCCTATGAACAAATCTCTAAATGGAAAGAAACATTGTCTATGTAATGCTGTACCTGCAGGGTCCACGCCTTGCATATATGGCATTTTTAGTTGAATGCCTTTTTCATTCGCCTTTTTTTCAGCCAACAGAAAGTTTTTCTTAACAAGCTCCTGCTTGTTGTATAATGACAACTTTGCCATATCTTCATCGAAGGCTGTTAAATAAACCACCTTCACCTCTGGTATCCCAATTGATGCTGCCAAATCAATCATATCAGGTAATTCGTCAATATTATCCGTCATTGCAGTGAATACAAAATTCATATGCGGATAGTCAAGATTATGTTCTTTTTTGTATTGTACGATTTCACGTACATTGTCCAAAATCAACTTTTGATTGCCACCAGCTCGGATTCTATCATTCGTAGCCTTTTTAGCACCGTCCATGCTTATTGCCAAAATATCAACATGGTATTTGAATATATCTTCCTTAAAGTTTTTAAGTAACATCCCGTTAGTACAGAAATATTTGCGCATAGGAAATTGATCAAGATACTCAAGCAGATCTGAGAACCCCTTATACACTAATGGTTCACCCCAACCATGTAGCACAATTTCCTCTGTGTGAACAAAAGCAGGCTCAAGGACCTTAAACCACTCTCGATCAAAATTAAACTTTTCAAAATGTCTTCCGGTTCTTCCACACATAATACAGTTCAGATTGCATCGATTCGTTAATTCTACGACTATTCGTCTAGGATAAGATGACATCTCCTGAACTCCTTGATTTCCTTCTTCAATGTTTTTAAGTGAATTTTCATTTTGCTGATTCGTAAGCGTACTCTTGAAAAGGTGCGTAGTATCTACTCTTTTAATCATTTTGAACTCCTTTCTACGGTAACAAGACCAATGTCAACTGCAACGTTAAGTGCCTCTGTCAATGTATATGCTTTTACACCCAATACTTGAGCTATTTCAAGAAGTGTAGTGTATTTAGAACACATTCTCCAAATTGCAAGCATGTTATGGGCTAATGTTTTATTTCCGTATTTTTTGCCTAATGTTGGAAACAGATTCAACTTATCCAACTTAGGTTCAAAACCATAATGCAGAGGTTTGATTATTCTATCAGCCTCAATATTAAGAATCGTCTCAACAATGACCTCAGCTGCTTCAGTCAGACTTTTCTCTGAAATAACTTCTTTATTGTCAAGAGATGTATGATATTCCTTATATCCATCTGCTCCTGCTCTGGTAAAAGCACCAAAGGGAAGATCAATGCCTGGAGCATTAAAATGCCTTTCATCTGAACCAAAGGGAGTATATGACCTTATATTATTCCGATTCATTGCATTAGAAGCTGCTAGGTCTCCAATTGTATGTTGCTGCAAAGTTTGTTTGTATTGAACAGGACTATTATCTCCAATGAAAGTAGCTGTAAACCCTGCATAAAATCTTTTTCTCAATGTATCTAAATGATGATGAAGATAGGCTGCCGTACCGATTGTTTCCGGACAAAAAAGGAATCGATAGCTGTAATAATGATTACCCTTCATATTGCTGATCTTCTCATGTATAAGCATCAGAGTTAATATGCCGGATAATTGATCGTTTGCCATCGAAGGATGACCGGTATGAGAAAAAAAGAGAATTTCCTTGTTTGATTCTCCCTTCAGCAAAGCTTCTCCAATAGTTATTGATCCATCTTCTAGAGATGCATCAATCTTTACATAATATTTACGATCTGTAAACTGCTTAAGTTTGTTGTGTTGAAGACAAAAACCCCACCTAGGTTCATATACACTTGTTATGTAAGGGATGGCGTCCGGCATATCCTCTACCGTATAAATGTGTTCCAACAACTCTTCTTTAGATACCCATCCTTCAAATGGGATGCAATAAGCAAGAACATGAAGATTACTATCCTTGAAATCAATAAGGTGTTCACCGTTCTCGTTTGCAACAAAAGCTCCTGAAATATTCCATTCAAGAGGTATCTCCCAATCGAAACATTTCATACCTGAATGATATTCAGTTAAATTCAGCGGCACATATCTGTTGATAATATTTAACGAATCCCTAAGTCCTTCACCTGAAATACATCGATTAAGTGGAAATAGTTCATCAAAAATTTCCATAATCTGCATTTAGTCATCTCCCCATCAGTAAATGTCAAAGTTTATGAATATTAGTTACGTTATAATAAGATTACCACAAATAATCTTATTTTTCAATTCGAAAATATATAAAATTTTTCAACCTGATTAATATTCCAAGCAAAAGAAAAGCACTCAATTATTCTTCTCAATTCTATTAACAATTTTTATATTCACCTCCTATTAGAGAGATATCTACTAACAAATGATAGTACAAATTGCTTAGCACTTCTATATTCTTTTAATCGATAATAAGCTACTAGGAAAATAAGATTGGGAAGTATGATACAAATAAGCATTTTAATTAAAAGAGTCCCCATACTTCTCTCATCAAATATATTACACACTGAATATGATATGAAACAAGCGATTGCTGTCACAGCGCTATAATAAAACAGTTTAGTCAAATAATCTATTGGTGATTTCTTGAAGTAAAACTTATAAAGCACATAAACATAACCCACATTATAAATTAACAAAATACTAATGATCGTTGAAATAAGAATCCCGGCAAGTCCAATTACTTGAACTAAGTATATATTTGCCACCAAGTTCACAATTGCTGCAACTAATGGCACAAATCTATTCTCCCACCAAAGACCAACTGCCTCCTGATAAACATAATTAATATCCATCCATTTATGTATAAAAAAATAGAAAACAAATAAAATCATCAAGTTATCGGATAATAGCAACTCATCACCTAACCATAATCCGATAAAGGGTTGATAAATACATAGGAGACTCACTGTACACCAAGATATTATCCACATATATATGAAATTGAATTTCAGATAGTCCTTGTAATTATCTTTAACTGATTTTGTATTGATTGCGTTTCCTACGCTTGGAATAATTGACTGCATAATTATTGATAAGAAACCAAACAGTGAAAGTATTATTATATAGTAATTACTATACATCGCTAAGATTGTTAATCCCAGAAAACCGGATATGACTATGTTATCAACTGAGCTTAATACTACCCCTCCGATTTTTTGAAAAAACATACCTTTAACCATACGAGAGATATTCTGTTTTATTTCTTTTGAAAGCGTGCCTTGACATGAAATCTCAGGATACATCTTATCAACATAATGTGATGTCAGAAAATTACTTAATATTGTTAGAATCGGAGTAACACCAATATATGCATAATAATTTTTAGTAGTCACTAGTAAAACTATCTGTGCTGAATATTGAAGCATCACAATGACTGAAACAATATTTATTTGTACGTCTTTCCTCTGATATGCTATTAAAATTGATCCCTTATAAGCAAAAAGGAAATAACTGATGACCGTGTTAAACAAATATAATATGTACAATATATGGATATTTATATCCGAAGGGTAGGATCCCTTTATCAAAAACTTTAGAAATGGAAACAACACCATCCCAATAAGAAGAATCACTATTCCAATGACGATATAACATCTTTTATAAAAATACAATAGTGCAGATATTCCTTTAACATCACCTTCTGCTGCAAGCTTGTACATGCTAAACACCATTGCTCCGCTAATTCCTAGTTCAGCCAAGCTTAATACACCTAAGATTGAAGTGAACAAGCTACTTAAGCCAACATATTGAATACCTAATATGTATATAAGCAATGTCCTCATTACGAAGGGAACCAACACTGTTATCAATTTGTTAACTGTTCCCCAAACTATATTCCTTGCCGAATTTTTAGTTCTGCTATCCATCCAATAACCTTCCCCTTGATTCATCTTAATTATCATTTATTTGATTTGATATACTGCTATTACGAGTATATCAAATAACTTTTTGTTTGACAATAACAGCCCATTAAGAGTTTTCTATCCCTACAATTGAAGCTGTTGTATTCATGATATGATATTTCTTTA
>Ga0314774_1001122_pt1 | contig 18175 bp, 20 predicted proteins | sample MetaGCBIA2018_FD_204515 | JGI IMG/M metagenome (GOLD analysis project Ga0314774, IMG submission 204515) | Cryopeg brine microbial communities from Beaufort Sea near Barrow, Alaska, United States - CBIA 2018 | ecosystem: Environmental > Aquatic > Marine > Coastal | place: USA: Alaska | collected...
CAATGTCGGCTTTCTGAACCCAGTTATGCAAGGTCGATTTGCCAACGCCAAGGTCCTTCGCGATCTGCGGCAACCGGGCACCAGGCTGACGAGTCAACGCGACAGCATCACGCTTAAACTCCTGGGGGTATCTCTTAACGGACATGGTGTTGATCCTTCCACTGCGGAACACAAAAGTCCGCAAGTCAGATGTCAACTAAACCGACAGCAGTCCCAAACGCTTTGATGAGGTGCCCTTCTTCCTGGCCGGTCTCATGAATGTCCCGCCGCGGGCTAATGGTGCCACCTTCTCAGCTCAATCTTTTGGCACGCGGAGCGGCAGCTAGGATCGAGACGCTCGCCGAAACCGGAGTGCGACGGAGGCAGCAATGGCATTGACCCACCACCTCAAGAGCTCGGGATCTCCGGTGCGTCAATTCCTATATGAGAGCTCGCCCCGCCTCCGCCTCGCAGGAAGTCGAGGGACTGTCGGCAGGGGAGTGGCCGCCGAGTTTCGCTTCGATGAGCTGTTGGCTCACGACCTGGTCATTCCGATTCCGGAGGGAGTCAAGGACAAGCGACTCCATGCAGCACCCGTAGGCACAGCCTTCGGCTACAGAGCCCGGATGATGCTTGGTGACTTCGTTCTGGAGGAAACCGTGGCCATGACCGGTCTGTAGTACTTCCAGCAGCGCACTAAGGGGATCAGGCGAGGCAGGCACATGGCCAAAGTGCTTACTGAAGCTTTGGATCTCTCGTGCCAGAAAGTTGAGACGGGAAATGAAGGGGATCTAGACCGAATGTCATTGGTCCTCGCCTGGTGCGAGAGCTTCTACAGGGCCGGGATCGGAACTGTCGTCGACGGAAACTTGGGTAAGCAGCTACGCACGGCCGAGAACGGCGCGGGGCTCCTAGATTCCATCGAACCGAGGATGATCGCAGACATTGCGGCGCTGAGGGTCAGTGCAGTTCCTCAGGTCAATAGCTGGAACGCGGAGGTCACGGATGGCGCGCGCTTCGAACCCAACCCAAACTTCGTGGGAAGTGATCTGGTTGGTGGCGCGGACGCTGACTGGATGGTCGGAGATGTCCTAATTGATTGCAAAACCAGCGAACGGCTCACGAACCCATGGATCAGGAATACGCTCTTCCAACTCCTCGGATACACGCTGCTCGACTTCGAAGACTCGCTCCACATACGTCAGCTCGCCATCTGGGTGCCCGGCGTGAAGCCATGCAGCTATGGAGTCTTGATCAGATTTTGGGCAAGCCAGCGGAGGAGGCGTTGCCGAAGCTCAGAGAGAGCTTCCAAGGCATGCTCAACGTGTGGAATGTTCAGATGGCTGAGGAGGATAGAGCCCGTCGCGACGCCTGGGAGGAGTGGCGAGTCGCTTTCGAGGCTGAGCGTCAGGCGGAGGAAGACGCAGCATCCGCGCAGGCTGAGGAGAGGAAGGCCAGAAAAATGAGGCGGATCGCCGCCGAAGAGCGGCGAAAAAAGCTGCAGCGTCGGAAGAGGCGATACCTCAAGCTGCGGCCGGCACCCGATTAAACAAGCCTGGATGATCTCGCCCAATTTACGTGGTCCATCATGTTGTTCGGACTCGCAAGGTGGTGACCCTGCGCTCATTTCGCAACCCCGATCAGGTGGGCCGCGAGAAATTCGTCAAGATCACCAACGCGGTAGACGATTCGACTCCCGGGCTTCGATCCGAGTCGGACGTAAGGGGGCCCTCGCCCAGGGAACGCCAGTTGGAAAGGGTCTGGCCTGCGATGCCCATGTAGTTGGCAGCAACAGCGCTGGTGAGGGCTGCGGGTGGCGGACCGTCACGGTGGGCTGATGGAACAGGTGAAGATAAAACGGGCATAGTAAACCTCGAAAGTTTGAAACTTTCGAGAGACCGAATCCGCCGAACCCATTAGCAGTTACTTTGGTGGTCGTGCACCGGCGGTGCGCGTCTACTCGTCGAGGTCAGGCTGCTGTCGCGGGCCCGGCTCTTGCCGTTTATTCTGTAAGCATGCCGTCAGGCTACCGCATGGACCCGACATGGCCCGAGAGGTTGACTTGAACCTGCCGCAAGAACTACGGTTTGCAGATGGCAGATCGACTCGCAGCTAGAACCCGTCTTGAACCGGGGGAGCACTCCATTGATCGCGTCACGCCCCGCCAGAATGGTAACGTGTGGCTGCTCGATTGGTCCATCCGGCTCAGTGACGGCCGCATGGTCACGAAGCGTTCCCAGGGGCCCACCAAAGGAGAAGCCAAGCGCCGAGCGAAGGCGACGGCTACGGAGTTGCTGACCACGGGCGGCGGCGCTTCTTTGAAGACGACCTCATTCATGAGTGACTATCTCGACCAAGTTTCGAAGCCCGCTATTGAAAAGGCTCCGCTCAGAAAAAATAGCCGGACTCGATACCTGATTGCTCTGGAACAACTCGCGGGCGATTGCACGGGACACACGCACGTCGAATCCATGAAAAAGCACTCTATTGCATCGGGTACTCGGTTTCGAGCGTTGGAAAAGTGCTTGCAAGAGATCGCAGCGTTGCATGGAGCGGAGAGCGCGAGGCAAGCCCGAACAGTGCTCTCAAAGTACGTCATCCAGCAGTTGATTCGAGATCAGATCATCGATGGCAATCCAATGGGTGGCATGTCGATCGATCTACAGACTCAGGCCAAGCCGTTCGCCAGCAAGTCTGGAGTTCAGGCGCTGACGAGGGGCGAGTACAACGCTGTGCTGGAGTACTTGCTGAACCTCGATCCCGCGGAAGGGCAGACTAAGCCGGCTCGCGGTAGATGGACGATCGAGGACCGGATTGCCAAGCGACGCAACATGATCGACTTAACTCTCCTGCAAGCAACAACGGGCCTTCGGGTGACCGAAGCGAACTCGTTGATCTGGAATCTTATAGAGACAGGCGATGACGGCACAATTCATGTGAATGTAACGAAGCAGATCTCGAAGACCCACAGGGCTCGTCGTGTGCCGATTCTCGATGCTCGGGTATCTGAACGCATACTCACTAGGCAAAATTCGGCACCGAACGGGGGATTCGTCATCGGATCTCCGGCGGACCCATTGAATCAGTGGGACCCCAATAACTGCCGCAAGATGGCCGCGGAGTTTTATGTCGAGATGGCGGACGCTCTCGATATCGAACTGCTGACCACCGCACGAACGCATGTGTGGAGGGCGACGCTCAATTCCTTGTTGCGCGACGAGGTTTCGGAGGTCGACAGATCAGCCTTCTTTGGGCATGACATCAAAGTCAACCGTGCCTCCTATACCGACCTCGCGGATACCTCGGGCATGGTCACTGCTGCCCGTCGGCTCCGCGCCCTCTGAGAGCAATCTGGTCGCTGCGCAGGCTGAGAATACTGCAACCCACGCTGGAGGTTGCCCGGCAGGTCGAGGGTCGGGTTGGTGAATAGCGCTAGAGTCCTCGCGCGTCTCGCTGCCCGCGGTCATAACCTTCAAACCCGCCCTCAAACCAACTGTTTAGCGCGAGCGACACCGCTGCTACTTTGAGATTCATGCCTGACGCAGTATTAGTGAGGAATGTCTCAAGCAGGTGCCCAACCATAGGGTGCCCCGCTGACGCCCACGGGGCCTCGGGTAGCTCGGCGTATCGGCTGCCGGGCCAATCTCCGCGAGCATCATCCTGCGCCTTCTTGAAGTCGGTCATCTTGTCGAAAACGTTTTCGAGTCGAGGGTGACGTCATTTTCTGCAGTCGCCTCGAAATAGGCCTGCATGAAAGTCGAGATTATGATGTCGCGCTGCTCAGGAGGGACCGGGCGAGCGCCTGCAGCCCTCTGCTGCACCGACTCGCTCAGGCTCTCGACCTCGTTTACTATCGGGTCGTTCGGGTCATCTGCCGCGTTTCTTGACATGAGGTAACAGAAGTGAAACTACGCTTAAAACTACGGTATAGCTATGGGATAACCCAGTAACGCCCGGGATGCTCCGGGTGGTACCCTTGCCACTTTTTGCTTGTTTATCAAGGAAAAGCCGTGTCTTTTGTCGGAAGTGGAAGTTTACTGTCCTGTAATTATTCGGTCACGGGTTCAAGTCCCGTCCGCCCTACAAGAATCTTCGTTTATCAGCCTGCTCGTGCGCAGCTACGGTTTGAACCCCGGCATAAATGCGGGGAACCGACGAATCCACGTGAGTCCGAATCCCTAAGGTGCCGTTAGGTAATGCCGCAGGCACCGGAACCGCCGCCTTGAATACAGATTGTGCAGTCTGCGCCCCAACTGAATGGAGACGGGCTCAGAGCGCGAGGTATAGAAGCCCGGCGCCGATCGTGGCGGTGGCGACCCCAAGTCCGACGAACAATCTCACGCGTACCCGACACCAGGGGGCAAGCGCGAGAATACCGCCGCCGATCAAGGCGCCAGCGACGATCCAACGAACAGCGTCACCGTAAAGCTCTTGGGTGCGGACGGGATCGCTACAGGTTTCTGCTTGGCCGTCGCCGCACCAACGCAGCAGTCCAATAAAGGCGCAGAACAGGATCACCCCTAACGCCGTGGGCAAAGCCCACGCAAGGTGACCTCGCGAACTGTGGCGCACAGCCGACCACGGCGCGGACCCCTGATCTGCAGTCATCCGATCGCAACCGTTCCGGACCCGGCTAGGCAGCCTGCAGCCACCTTGCCTGATATTACCGGGATGCCATTGACTGTGAACTTTCCTGCGGCATCTACATTCACAGTGGTGAGCTGGTCGGAGACGGTGGCGGCGGAAAGACTCACTCCGTTGACATTCGCACAAGTGCGCGTACCTGGTTCGACCACGTTCACGATGTGAGGCTGACCGTCAGACGACTCGAACCGCAAGCCATTGGTCGAGCTGATTCCGTTCGCGAAAATCGTCAGATCACCAGCGAGCGTAACTGTCATGCCCTGCATTGACACAGTGCTGCACTGGAAGAGAGTGCGGCTATGAGGGAGTCGCCTGTGTCTTTTGTCATGAGGCAACAGTAGTGAAAACTACGGTTAAGACGACGGTATAGCTACGGGATGGCCCAGTATTTTCCGGGATGTTCCGGGTGGTGCCGATCCTCCGATTGATGTGGCATCCGGGTTCAGTCAGTTTTTGTTCTAGTGGCCGCGCCCGGAAACCACGTCAGCAATCGTCGCGAGCGGGGAAGTCGTGGTGCGTCGAGTGAGTTCGGCATGGTCGGCCATCGAATAGGCCTGATAGAGCGCTTTGACGGCCAACCATCGAAATGGTTCGGGCTCCCAGTTGCGCACCCGGTGACTCACCCACGGCAGCTCGGTCAGAGCGCTCGGTGTGCCGAGGATTAGATCGGTGAGTGTTCTTCCGGCCAGATTTGTGGTTGTTACCCCAGTGCCCACGTATCCACCGGCCCAAGCCAGTCCGCTGTTGGGGTCAAGTCCGACCGTGGCTGCCCAGTCGCGTGGCACTCCGAGTACGCCAGACCAAGCGTGATCGATGGCGACGTCGGCGGTGGCGGGGAAAAACCGGTGAAGGATGCCGCGCAGCAGTTCTACGGTGCTCGACGGCGTTTGCCCGTCGGAGTCGGTTTTGGACCCGTATCGGTAGGGCACGCCGCGACCGCCGATTGCGATCCGATCATCGGCGGTGCGTTGCGCATACATGTAGGCGTGCGCCATGTCGCCAAGAGCGTCGCGGCCACCCCAGCCAATCGAATCCCAAATTTCCGTGCTGAGGGGTTCGGTCGCGATGAGAGAGGAATTCATTGGCAACCACGCGCGGTGCAGGTTCTTCAGGCCCGCAGTGAAGCCCTCGGTGGCACGCACAACGTATTCGGCCTCAACGGCGCCGTGCTCGGTAATGGCGCGGTGCGGCAGAATCTCACTGACTCTGGTGCCTTCGTAGATTTCGACTCCCAGTGTCTCGACGACACGGGCAAGGCCAGAAGCGAGTTTCGCTGGCTGGATTCGCGCACAGTGAGGGTGCCAGCTGGCACCGGTCGTGCCGACAACATTGATGCGGTCAGTTGCCTCCTTCGCGGAGAGAAGTTCGACATCCGTCATCGACCACGCGCGTTCGGCGCGTGCCGCCACAACGAGGCGGCTCTGCTGCGCTGCGTCGTAGGCCACCGTGAATTCGCCGCCCTTGACGATGTCGGCGTCGATGCCCTCAAGGGCGGCCACCCGAATCACTTCGTCGACTGTCTCATTCATCTGCGTCTGGAAGAGTGCGGCGGCTTCCCGGCCGTGAGTTTTGACGTATTGCTCGCGCCCGCCGGTCACGGCGTTGGTCAGCCAGCCGCCATTGCGACCCGATGCCCCGTAGCCGGCGAAACGCTGTTCCAGAATGACAACGCGCAACTGTGGCGCCGCCTTCTTCAGATAGTAAGCGGTCCAGAGTCCGGTGTAGCCAGCGCCGACGATACAGACATCGGCGCGGAGCGATCCGGGCAGTGGCGAGCGGGGCGCGTCGCGCCCGAGCTGGTTCCACCAGAACGAAACATCACCGTTGATCATTGCTTTACCGCCCTACGACCCGATGCTGGCGAGGTAGTTGGTCAGCTCGCCAATCCTTCGCACGGTCGCGGTCGGCGGGTGAAAGTGTTCTGGAAAACTTGCGCTTGTTCGGTTCACCCACACGGTAGAGAGCCCGGCATTAGCGGCGCCGTGAATGTCCCACGGATGTACGGCAACGAGATACGCCGGTCCTTCAGTGCCCGTGCGGGCCAGAGCATCCTCGTACGCGGCGCGAGCGGGCTTCCAGGGCGCGTGACCCTCGACCGACAGTGTGCGGCTGACCAAGGCGGAAATTCCTGCATCCTCGAAAAGTCGTTCGGCAGTAGCCGTTGGCCCGTTAGACAGGGTGAAGAGTCGGTGCCCTGCGTCGTGGAGAGTTCGGAACCCTTCGGCAACGTCTGCGTGCAACTGAACACGCGAGAAGGCATCGATTAAGGTTTCCACTGATTCGTCCAGCGAGAAATTAAGCGGAAGTCCTCTGAGGGTGTCTCGCGCATTGGTCGTAGCGATCTCTAGAAAACGTGGCGCGCTTCCTGTTGCGGTGAGTGCGAAACCATCGCGGAGAATGGTGTTGAACCAGGTAGCGGCCAGACCGCGGGAGTCGCAAACGCTTTCGAAAGCGTCGGCGACAGGTTCGAGATTCGACAACGTTTCATTGACGTCAAAAAAGATCGTCACTGCGGTACCGCTCATGTCGCACCAGCTCTCGTCTTTTGTGTGCGGCCCAAGCCGAGCAGCGACACTGCCACCAACGTATTACGGAATTCGCAGCACCGAGCATTTGCGTGCGATCCAAAACACGAGCGAGCCGAAGGCGAGCATCACGACAACGATGAGGCCAACGTAGAAGAACACACTTGCGTAGCCGGTGTCTGGGTGCAGAAACGGGTACGGCACCCAGCCGTCGGTCGCGCCGCGCACAAGCACGACGATGACCCAGACGAGCGGGTAAATCAGCACGATCCACAGCCTGTTGAAGCCGATGCGCGCGCGGTCGGAGAACAGAATCCAATCCGCCAGCGCATAGAGGGGTGTGACGATGTGCAGGGCAGTGTTTGCCCAGGCGACCGGAACGCCGCCGGCCGCGCCAAGAGGTGCCAGCAGCGTTGCATAGACGAGTCCGACAATGATGATGTACGTCGTTGCTGAGGCTCGCGCGACATTCAGTGCGGGCAAAGCCGCCTCCCCGCGCAACGCCACAACAGCGATCACGGTGTAGACGATGGCGAGGATGATGTTGGACTGGATGGTGAAGTAGCCGAACATGTTAAACGGATTGATTGTGACGCGCGCGGCAGCTTCAGCGACCGTTGCTACAACGGCCGCCGCAACGAGTGCTGCAATGGCCAAACGGAGGATCGGGACGACTAAGGCGCCCATTCGGGTGATGGGCACGGTCGCGTCGGTCATAGCTTCCCTCGAACTAGAAAACGTGCGGTCGCACTGACTATAGCGAGCGCGGAGAGCTCTCGGATAGAGCAGCCAGGTGGTTGGCTAGTTGCGCACCTTGCCGCGGCCGAAGATCAGCCACAGGATCGACCCCAGAATCGACAAGAAGAATGCGACCAAGATCCACACAAGCTTGCCGAGAACACCGTGGTTGCGGCTCTTGGCGATCGACACGACCGTGATGATGAAGATGATGAGGCCGACAATGCCAAAACTGAAGCTAATAGGATCCATGGTCTAAATCGTACCGGCGTGGCAATATCAAGTTATGAGTTTGCTGGATGCCGCGTGGCAATCCCTCGGTGAGGATGCTGCCGCGCTAGCCCTAGTTCGCGACCATGGCACCGCTGTGCCCCTTTTCGGCGCACTGCCGTCTGGTCGTTTCGTTCACGATGCCATTGCCGCGGCATCGTTTTCGGCATCACTGCTTGCAGCACGCCGGGTCGAGTGCGCGGTGCCCTCTGTTGACCTCGACCCTGCCAAGGTTGCAACCGCGGTCACAAGCGACAAATACTTTCGACTGAACGGCGAACCCGTCTCAGCGTGGGCAGAGCTGTCAGGGTTCTGGCCGTGCAGCGACGGCTGGGTGCGCACTCACGCCAATTACCCGCACCACCGCTCCGCGCTCCTGAGTGCACTCGAGCTGCCAGATGACACCGGTGCAGACGAGTTCATGCTCGCCCTGCACTCGATGAAAGCTGAAGATCTGGAACAGCGCGTGGTTGACGCCGGGGGAGTCGCAACAGTCGTCCGCACCCCGAGCAGTGGGACGAACATCCGCAAGCCCAACTCGTGGCCGACCTGCCCATCATCGAATTGACACCACTCAACGACACCGAACCCGCTCAGCTCCCGGAGACTACCGTCGATGCTCCGCTTGCCGGCCTTCGTGTGCTCGACCTCACTCGGGTGATCGCGGGCCCCGTCGCCGGACGAACCCTCGGGTTGTGGGGCGCAGATGTACTGCGCATCGATAGCCCGCGGCATCCAGAAATCGGCTGGCAACATCTCGACACCGGTGCGGGAAAACGCTCAGCCCTTCTCGATCTCGACAACGACGCCGATCGGGCGACCTTTGAGAAACTGCTTGAGACCGCGGATGTCGTACTCACCGCCTACCGTCCGGGATCGTTAGATAAGTTCGGGCTTTCACCCGCGGCTCTCGCCGAGCGACGCCCGGGAATCATCGTTGGCCGCCTCAGTGCGTGGGGAACAGTCGGACCGCTGGCTGAGCGCCGCGGTTTCGACAGCATCGTGCAGGCCGCCACAGGCATCGCGATGGTGGAAAGTGAGGATTCGGAATCACCCGGCGCCCTTCCCGCCCAAGCCCTCGATCACGCTGCCGGCTATCTACTTGCGGCTGGCATAACGACGGCAGTGCGCCGACGAATCGATGTCGGGCACTCCTGGTTGATTGAGGTGTCGCTTGCGCGCCTCGCAACCGAACTCATGCAAGAGCGCCGTCCGCGGCACGCGCCGGCGGCATCCACCGGCTTTGTTCCGACCGTGGCGACACGAGACGGGGTGACGTCGGCTATGTCTGCGCCGCACTTCGATGGCGGCCCCAGCAGTTTCACTACGGCACCGGTTGAGTGGGGTTCTAGCGATCCGAACTGGCTTTCCTGAAATAATCCCGTGTCGGCGGTGGTTGTCATGGTGGACTTCAACAAGGATGGACTCTATGACTGACACTGCTGCTCCCGCGCTCACCCCCGAAGCCAAGCTCGCGCTCTTTCGCGACCGCCGCGACCAGACTGTGGTGCAGCAAACCGGCAGTCTTGCGCTGACGAACACGCAATGGGTCGACGCGGAGCAGACCATTTGGGGAGTTCCGGGAAAGTGGGCGCCCCACGAGACCGGTCTCGCGGTCACTGCTACGGCGGACGACAACATTATTGTGGACGGCCGCCTGGTTGAGGGCACCGTCATTGTGCGCAGCAAGAGCGATGATGAACCGAGCTCGATCGTCTTCGGCGAGACCGTGACTGGTTTCGTCATTAAAGCGCCAGAGGGAAACCATGCTCTGCGCGTCTGGGACAGCAACTCGCCAGCCATTCAAGAATTCGGCACGATCGATGCCTACCCGTACAACCCCGAGTGGGTCATCACGGCGACCTTCACGCCAAATCCGGAAGGCACCACGCTCGGCTTCGAGCACCTCAAAGACAATGGCCAAGAGCGTGAACAGCCAATTCCTGGCGACATTTCCTTCACGAAGGACGGCGTCGACTACAACCTCGCCGCATTCAAGGCTGGCCGTGCTCTGCAACTCGTCTTTGCCGATGCCACGAGCGGCGTAGACACCTACAGCGTTGGACGTTTCCTCTTCATTGCGCCAAACCCTGACGGCACCATCGTGCTCGACTTCAACCTTGCGATCCTTCCGCCCTGCGCCTTCAGCTACAACTTCAACTGCCCTATGCCTCCCAAGCAGAATCGCTTCACTGTCGCAATCGAGGCCGGCGAAAAGAATGTGCTCACGAAAGATGGCTCGCTGCTGCACGAGTAAGGCTTGGTGCAGGGCCGCCGGCTTTGCCGCGCCTAGCTATTCGGCGAATGCGTTTCCAGGAACTTGAAGACTTCGGTGGAGTCCACGCCAGGGTACATTCCCGTCGGCATTGCGGCGAGCAGAGAACTGTTGAGGCGCGCGCTCGGGATCGAATGCTTTCCCCAGCGCTCGGTGAGGTCATTTGGCGCGCTTCGGCAGCATCCATCGTCTGGGCAGGTCGACGTGGCACGGTTCGTCGTGTCACGGCCACGAAACCACTTCGCTGACGCAAAAGGTGTGCCGAGACTCACCGAGAAGTCGCCACGATGGTTTGACTGGATGCGCGACGTGCACCAGTAGGTGCCGCCCGGCTTGTCTGTGTACTGGTGGTACGGGCTGAAACGATCCTCGACATCGAATACCTGGCGAGCACTCCACTTGCGGCACACGGTTTGGCCCTCGATCGAGCCAAGAGCGTCAGTCGGGAACGCCGCGTTGTCGTTCTCGTAGGCCTTCGAAATCGTTCCGCCTTCGTGCACCTTCAAAAAGTGCACAGGAACACCCAGGTGCTCGGTCGCCAGATTGGTGAAGCGGTGGGCGGCCGTCTCGTACGGAACCGCGAACGCGTCGCGCAGGTCTTCGACCGAGAGCTCTCGTTGGGCCTTTGCTGCGGTCAGGAACTCCACGGCAGTCTTCTCGGGAACCATCAAGGCGGCAGCCAAATAGTTCGTCTCAACGCGTTGGTGCAAGAAGTCGGCATAGTTCGCTGGCTCGCGGATGCCCAATACATGCCCAGCGAGAGCCTGCAGCAGCGTCGAACGAGGGTCGGTACTCTCGGACTGCGCTACCGGCAGATAAATGCGGCCATTGCGCAAGTCCGTCACGCTGCGAGTGGAACCGGGGAGGTCGGGCACGTAGTGCAGTGAGAATCCCAGGTGCGATGCAAGGTCGGAGGCCACGCGTTGGGAGAGCGGACCGCCGGTATGGCCGACGGCATCCAACAGCTCTCGGGCTGTTGTCTCTAGCTCGCCAAAGTAATTGTTGCGCTTGCGCATCATGCGGCGAAGCTCAGTGTTTGCCCGTCTGGCTTCTTCGGGGGTGGCTGCGCGTTCACGATGCAGTCTCTGCAGCTCATCATGCAGGCCAAGTACGGTCTCGATTGCCTCGTCGCTCAAGGTCTTACGCACCGGTAATTCGGGCAGAGCCAGCGAGTGGTAGAGCGGGCCGCGCTGGGCGCGTTCGAGAGCGATCTCGAGGGCTGCTCGACGCGATGGCGGTTCAGCATTGAGAAGGTCATCCACAGTCACGTCAAAGATGCGGGCCAACTTCTGCAGCTCGCTGAGCTTCAGCTCGCGTTTGCCATTCTCGATTACTGACACTTGCGAAGCGGCGCGATTGAGTGCGGCACCGAGTTCATCGAGCGTGAGACCGCGATCGGTGCGTAGCTGCCGGATGCGCCGGCCAATGGTGAGGGAATCGAGCATGTCCTCATCGTCTGCTGTTGTGAGCGTGCGTGGGTTCATCTCGGTGTCCTCCTTGACGGCCTTCTGCTGAAAAACAGAAGAATGGCAAGAATTCTGCCCTATATTCCGGTTAAGAACCAGTGCGGAGGCTCCAGAGTCGAAGAAACACAGTACCAACGCAATGACGAACCGACCGAGGAGCCACTCATGACCAGCAACCGCTCAGGCGACCAAATCCAGACCGCAGCCGAGCTCGAAACCGAGTGGAAGACGGACGCCCGCTGGAACGGTGTCGAACGTGACTTCAGCGCCGAAGACGTGATCGCCCTCCGTGGAAGCGTCCGCGAAGATCGCACGCTTGCTCGCCGCGGCGCAGAGAACCTCTGGAACCTGATCCAGCGCGACGACACCGAATGGGTTGCAGCTCTCGGCGCACTCACCGGCAATCAGGCCGTGCAGCAAGTGCGCGCAGGCCTCGAAGCGATCTACCTCAGCGGTTGGCAGGTTGCCGCCGATGCGAACCTTTCCGGCCAGACCTACCCTGACCAGAGTCTCTACCCCGCAAACAGCGTTCCTGCGGTTGTGCGACGCATCAACAACGCTCTCCTGCGTGCCGACCAAATCGAAACCGCCGAAAGCGGCGCTCCCGCAACCGACTGGATGGCGCCGATCGTTGCCGACGCAGAAGCAGGATTCGGCGGACCGCTCAACGCCTACGAACTGATGTCATCAATGATCGAGGCAGGCGCGGCAGGGGTGCACTGGGAAGACCAACTCGCATCCGAGAAGAAGTGCGGCCACATGGGCGGCAAAGTTCTGATCCCGACAGCCCAACACATCCGCACGCTCAACGCGGCTCGCTTAGCTGCCGATGTTGCCGGCGTATCGAGCATCATTATTGCTCGCACCGACTCGCTCGCCGCCGATCTCATCACTAACGATGTGGATGACCGCGACAAGCCGTTTCTCACCGGTGAGCGCACCAACGACGGTTTCTACCGCACCACTCCCGGAATCGAGACGGTGCTCAGTCGCGGCCACGCCTACGCTCCCTACGCGGACCTGCTGTGGGTGGAAAGTTCGGAGCCCGACCTTGAGCTTGCGCGCACCTTCGCGGAGAGCATCCACAAAGAGTTCCCCGGCAAGAAACTCGCGTACAACTGCTCGCCGTCGTTCAACTGGAAGCGCCACCTCGACGATGCCCAGATTGCGACCTTCCAGCGCGAACTTGCCGCCATGGGATATGCGTTCCAGTTCATCACCCTGGCCGGCTTCCACGCTCTCAACCACTCCATGTACACCCTCGCGCGTGACTACAACGAGCGCCACATGAGCGCCTACGTAGAACTGCAGGAGGCAGAGTTTGCGTCCGAAAACGACGGCTACACGGCGACGCGCCACCAGCGCGAAGTCGGAACGGGGTACTTCGATCGCATCGCGACCGCACTGAACCCCACGAGCGAAACGCTCGCCCTGGTCGGCAGCACCGAAACCGCCCAGTTTCATTAAATCGACGCTGTCACTAAATCTTCACCACACCACTCGGCTCATCAACTTTCTAAGGACTCATCATGACCACGCACAGAATGGAATTGCTCGCCGATTCGCGGGAACGCTTCGACGAGATTCTCACCCCAGAAGCACTGCACTTTCTGACCCGGCTCCACGATCAGTTTGCTGGTCGACGTCACGATCGGCTCGCCGCTCGGATGGAGTCGCGCAAGCAGATCACCAACGGCCGCAACCTACGATTCCTGCCAGAAACGGCAGCCATTCGTGAAGATCCAACCTGGCGCGTTGCCGGTGCCGGACCCGGGCTCGACGACCGACGCGTCGAGATCACTGGACCAACCGACCGCAAGATGACGATCAACGCGATGAACTCGGGCGCGAAAGTCTGGCTCGCTGATCAAGAAGACGCCACGAGCCCCACCTGGCCCAATGTAATCGGTGGGCAAATTAACCTGCACGATGCCATCCGTCGCCAAATCGACTTCACGACGCCGGAAGGGAAAACCTACGCGCTGGGGGAGGAGACGCCGACCATCGTCATGCGTCCGCGAGGCTGGCACTTGGTAGAAAAGCACTTGCGGTTCACGGACCGGGCAGGACTCGGCAGTCCAGCATCCGGTTCGTTGGTCGACTTCGGGCTCTACATGTTCCACAACGCACGTGAGCTCATCGAACGCGGTAGCGGTCCGTACTTTTACATCGCAAAGATCGAGAACCACCTCGAAGCGCGGCTGTGGGATGACGTCTTTACGTTCGCTGAAAATGCACTCAACATTCCGCACGGCACCATCCGTGCGACGGTGCTGATCGAGACGATCCCTGCTGCTTTCGAGATGGACGAGATTCTCTATGAACTGCGCGAGCACTGTGCCGGACTGAACGCGGGCCGTTGGGATTACATATTCTCCATCATCAAGAACTTCCGCGGACGTGGGGCAAGTTTTGTGCTTCCCGACCGGGCAGCGATCACGATGACGGTGCCGTTTATGCGGGCGTATACCGAATTGCTCGTGTCCACGTGCCATAAGCGCGGAGCACATGCCATTGGAGGCATGAGTGCCTTCATCCCGAACCGTCGCGATCCCGAGGTGACCGCTCGAGCTCTCGATGCCGTGACTCGTGACAAGCGCCGTGAAGCCACTGACGGATTCGATGGCACGTGGGTTGCGCATCCCGATCTCATTCAGACAGCACGCGCGGAGTTCGATGCGGTGCTGGGGGATCGACCCAACCAGGTTGACCGTCTGCGAGATGACGTACACGTAACGGGGGCTGACCTTCTCGATCTGCGCATTGACGGTTCAGTAACGGATGCCGGGGTGCGGTCGAATGTTTCCATTGCGCTTCGCTACATCGAAAGTTGGTTGCGCGGGGTCGGAGCCGCCGCGATCGACAACCTCATGGAGGATGCGGCAACGGCCGAGATCAGCCGCAGCCAGTTGTGGCAATGGATGCACCAGCGCGTTGTTACTTCTGACGGCACGGCCATCACGCACTCGCATGTTGCCGCTGAACTTGAGGAAGTGCTCGCGACAATCGAACGTGCACCTGGCGATCGTTTTGACGATGCGGCCGCAGTATTCCGCGAAGTAACGCTCGAGGAGGAGTTTCCCACGTTCCTTACCCTGAGTGCGTACAGCAGTTATCTCGTAGAACAGCCACGCGAGAACGCCGCCTAACGACACCACGGGCTAGCCGCTTACATTAGAAGTGTTCGATCAATGAAGATCAGAGCATCGCGGTTGGTCCGTGGATCGGCGTGGCAATCGTAGTTGCGTGGGTCAGCGTCGCCAGTGCAGGGCAGACTAGTCACGTGTTCATCGTCCTTTCGCGAGTCGGCCAAGAGATTCAGGCAACGCGTCTGGACCCCAAAGGTGTCGTGAGAGAACAGCGCCCTGTCACCGATCTCGCAGCGTTCGTGGCCGAACATGAGGCCGAGCACCCGCGCTGGGTCTGGCACGACACTGCTGAGTGGTATCCGCAACTGCTGCGAGCACACGTGCGCGTGCAACGCTGTTTTGATCTGCGCCTGTGTCACAACATCTTGCGGAACTCGGCGCTGTGTGCCGTGTCGGACCTAGCGCAGGCGCTGGCTGGCCCATGGGATGCGCTCGGGGCCGGAGTGGCCGCACCGATCGATGCACGTCCCCGCGTCGAGCATTCAACGCTCTTCGATTTCGAAGCATCCGCTGACGCGGTGACGTCCGATCCACTCGATGCCACGCAAGAGTTCGCGCGGCAGCGTGCCGCCGTCGCCACTTCGACCGCATCCGGGCGACTACTCCGGCTACTCGCGGCCGAGTCTGCTGGAGCGCTTATCGCTGCCGAAATGCGCTTCGCAGGTTTGCCGTGGAGCGCTCACGCACACGACCAGATCCTTACCGAAATGCTCGGCGCACGCCCAAGCGTTGAGGGTGATCGCCCAAGCAAAATTCAGGAGTTGGCCGAACAGATTCGTGTGCTCCTTGACGCTCCGAACCTGAACCCCGAGTCGCCGAACGACCTCCTCCGCGCCCTCAACGTGGCCGGAATTCACACCAGTTCGACCCGTGCGTGGGAGTTGAAGCAACTGCGACATCCGGCCATTGAGCCTCTGCTGCACTACAAAAAGCTGGCGAGGCTGCTGACCGCAAACGGTTGGAACTGGCTTGATTCGTGGGTGCACGACGGCCGTTTTCGTCCGGATTACGTGCCTGGAGGGGTCGTGACGGGGCGCTGGGCGACCAGCGGTGGTGGCGCACTACAGCTCCCGCATCTGATTCGCGGCGCTGTGGTTCCGGACCCAGGCTGGAAATTGGTGGTCGCTGACGCTTCCCAGCTGGAACCTCGCATTCTGGCTGCAATGTCTGCAGACCGGGGGATGGTCGAAGCCGGAGCCTCCGGTGACCTGTACGAAGGCATCGTTGCCAGCGGTGCGGTCGAAACTCGCGCTCAAGCCAAACTCGCGATGCTCGGGGCCATGTATGGGGCGACTACCGGTGAGAGCGGACGACTCATGCCCAAACTCGCACGTGCCTACCCTCGAGCAATTCAGCTTGTTGAGGATGCCGCACGCGCGGGCGAACGCGGAGAGGTTGTGTCTACTCAGCTCGGCCGAAGTTCGCCGCGCGGCGCTGATACTGGGACGTACGACGAATCGCTGACCTCTGCCCAACGCGCCTCGGCTCGAGAGCGCGGGCGCTCCTGGGGGCGATTCACCCGCAATTTCGTCGTGCAGGGTACGGCTGCGGAGTGGGCGCTGTGCTGGATGGCCAGCATCCGGAGTCGTCTCGCATCGCTCGGAGACGGTAAGTGGTTGACCGAGTCGCCGCACCTAGTGTTCTTTCTTCACGACGAAGTAGTCGTGCATGCTCCTGAGGAACTCGCTGAAACCGTCGCGGTGCTCATCGAAGAAGCAGCTCAAGAAGCTGGCCGCCTGTTGTTCGGAGAGCTCCCAGTGACATTCCCGCTTACGGTTGCGGTGGTCGACAGGTACGACGCCGCGAAATAACTGCTGCCGACGCAAAGAATCATGTGCCCGGGGAGTGCCTCCCACGGGATACTTTGATGCTCGACAAGCCCGTCAATTCGAATACCGTGCCGAACGTGCGACATCACTGAGAAAGTCGGGGTCGCTCACGAATTTTTCTACTGCGTAATCCGGAGATTGCGCGTGCACGGGGGCGCGCTCGTCCCAACTGGCCAAATTGACTGAGACATATTCGGGCACATCGGTCATGAGTCGTGCACTTCTTCCGACTGAGAGTCAATCTGCGGGTCAGTTGCTGGTCGACCGCGCTTGGGCTTGGTGGTGCTCAGGGGGAATGCGGGCGCGCGGCCTTCCGAGCGAGCGTGGCGCAGCGAGTCGTCGACGTGATCGAGCCAAGCCATTTCGGCTCGAGCGTGTGCCTGCATCGAGTCGAGGACCAAATTGTGGGCAAACTCGCTGGCATCCTGAGCGTCTGGCCGTTGCTCTGCACTCCGCGCAAGCGTGTCGAGCGCTCCGCGCGTTGCGTGCCGTTGGCGCTCAAGGACATCGTTTGGGTCGACTCCGGGGAGGGTAACCGCAAGGGCCACTTTGAGTGCTAGTTCATCGCGGCTTACCGAATACCGCTCGACGGGGGCGAGTAGCCACTGCTTGGACTCGTCTTTGCCAGCTTCAGTGACGGTGTAGTAGGCGTGCTGAGCTGACGAGTCATCATCGGCATCGGGAGTGCCTAGACCTTTAGTGATGAGGCCATCACGTACAAGACGATCCAGTGTGTTGTAAATCTGCCCAACGTTGACGGGCCAGGTCGACCCGGTGCGCCGGTCGAACTCCGTGCGAAGTTGATAGCCATAGCACGGCCCTTGTATCAATATCGAGAGCAGGCTGTGGCGAATCGACATCTCGTTCCTTCCGGCTAGGGGTCCGTTGAGACTGAGTATATGCATGTTGGGTATGCTCGGCGAGGAAAGGTCTCGCCCCGGTCGAGACGTCCGCTGCCTTCGGGTGCAGTGAAGGGAAATCGTCGTGGACATTGAGCAGATTCTTGAGGACACGTATGACGCGGTTCGTCCTTTGATTGGATCGGGCGCTGTCGCCGAATATATTCCTCGGCTCGCGGCGGTGAACCCCGAGCAGTTCGGGATGGCTGTTGTGATGAACGACGGACGAGAATTTCACGTCGGAGATAGTTCGGTGCAATTTTCCGTTCAGAGTATGTCAAAGGTGTTCTCTCTTGCGCTCGTGCTCGCCGGTGACGGTGAGAGCATCTGGCATCGGGTCGGGCGTGAGCCCTCGGGTGCCGCGTTCAACTCACTGACTCAGTTGGAATTTTCACGGGGAG
>Ga0314774_1001123_pt1 | contig 18161 bp, 21 predicted proteins | sample MetaGCBIA2018_FD_204515 | JGI IMG/M metagenome (GOLD analysis project Ga0314774, IMG submission 204515) | Cryopeg brine microbial communities from Beaufort Sea near Barrow, Alaska, United States - CBIA 2018 | ecosystem: Environmental > Aquatic > Marine > Coastal | place: USA: Alaska | collected...
GCGTTGTTCTTGCGGCATTTTGATAAGACAACAATCCTTTGGTTTGACATCCAGTAAAACTGATGATCATCATAATTATCAAACTTATTCTAGCTAATTTCCTCATACTTCGACTCCTCTTAATCCAGCATATTATTATATTTAAGTGTTTGTAAAAGATACCAAGTATCTCTCTCTTATGAACCTATATTATCATATATACTTTTATATTACTTCACACTTTTAGCACTAGTTTAATAATCGTATGTGCTTATTAGCAATCGACTAGTTACTTTCAGTAGGTTTTTGCTACTTGCAGGCTTTGCGAAGTTATTTAAGCTTAATGCAAATAATGATTTAAAGATGGAACTGGTCGTCCATGTACAAGAGTATCCTTCTTTACTGATGGTAATAACTGTCTTAAAGTAATAATTTCAACAGCAACCTAATAAAAGAGTAGGACAAAAAGCACATTAAGTCAATAGAATTCAAGCAGACCTTTCCTATACTACAAAAAGCAGCCACTAAACCTTGTATTGTTCAATGGTTGCTCTCTGTAAATATATGACTTTCTGTTTCCAATTATTTCACTAAATTATCATATTCTCTGATAGATTTCGATTCTCTTTTCCTTTAAGAAAATCCGTTAAGTGTCCATTAATATCGATATCAGTTGAGTTTTCCCTAAATTCCTCCAACAATCGAATGAAATAGTAAAAGCCTTCCATCTCATTTAGTTCATTAAACACTTTGGAGATACTTCGCACAAACTGCTCTAAGTATTCTTTATATTTATCATTAGTACCTGGCTTAAAAGGCAAATATAGCAATTCAACTTTTAGTTCTTCTTTGCATTTATCAATTTTAATCCAGCTAGGGTGCAAACAAAAGTTCTCAGGATATAACAAATAATTGTGGCAATCTTCTAGTATTAGAAGAACTTGTTCTAGAATTCGATAGACTTCATTAACATTGCTTCCTTGTAATAAGTACTCTGTCAAAGAGACTACATTTTTATTCTCATAATATAGATAGCTTTTGTCTTGTGACATGCTAAATCTAAATCTTCGGATACCGGGAATGAGTTGATAATAAAAGGTCTTTACCTGATACATTTCAATAACTTGTGACAACGATTCAACAATAACAAATTTATCATGGTATAATTCCATTTCCTTAAATTCCATTGAAGCACCTACTAATTCAGCTTTGAAAAGTCTAAAGATCCAAAAATATCTGAAACCAAATCATTAATTTCTTTTTTAAATGTTATGCCTAGCGTAATTATAATGATAATAATTAATGCGATCTCAACCATTCCCATACCACTTTCATCCTCTATTGCTGCTCTGATTTTATTGTTCAAATATACTTGTTTATTAATAAATCCTTTTACCATTTTTAATCTGATTTTATTCATATCCATTTCTATCCTCCATTTTCTGATACTAGTTGTATTATTATTACTAATCCAAACATTCCGCCTATAGCTCTAAGCCACTTTTATATAACGGATAATCTACCAATCATGTTCTCATTTAAAATATTGACTTCACCTCCAAAAAAGTAGGTACTATTGACATAACAAGAATAAGAATAAATATAAGCAACATTGGAAAAACTAGTTTAGAACTTGCTTTTTCACTTTCTTTTCTTGCTCTTCGAATTCTATCATCCCATAATATTTCTGCCATAATATCAAGTTGCTTAGTTAAATACTCATCCCCTTGTTTCAAATTCTGTAAAACTAAACGAATAAATCGACGACTATCACGGGAATTAAACACATCATTAAAAGCTCCCAATATATCTCGAAATCTCATCTCATTTTGTATCATTTGCTGGATTGAAGAGAGTTCAAGATAAACGCCTTCATCTTCATTTAAAACCTGTAATCGATTTGATAATGTTAGCGTAAAACATTTCTGTAATGTCATACCCGTTCTATATAACAATGAAAAACTATTGATAAATGAAGTTAATTGGATCAGCCGATTTTTCTTCTCCTTTTGTTGATTCAACTTTTTTTCACTGTAAGATAAAATCGAACAAAAACCTACAACACTTATTAACATAAAAATTGTCTGAACCAAACTTTGTTTAGGTGTTGTATCATAAAAAGTGATGACCTCAGGCAAATCGAATGTTGAAGACTGTTGTCGTTCATTAAACGCCTTAGCTTCAGCTTCTATCTTATACTCAATAAAATCCTTTTTATATTCATTCGTAAAACTTTTTTTGTTTATCTCAACAGTTAATTGATCTTCAATATACTGATTTTTGAACTCTGCTTTATAATGTATTATTATTGGTTCATCCATTTTTTCATAATCTATCCATCCATTTTGAAAGTATTTAGCTGGTGAAAATTGATATGTAATATTACAACCATATAACTTATCACCAAAATCCAATGGACCTGTTATTCTATTGAAGTTGTCAGCATAAACAGAAAAATCCTTTTGTAATCGTATCTTTACTAATTCTAAATAGTCCTTCACCTCGGTTTCAGTCATCCCTTCACTTTCCAAATTCAACTGCAATGGCTGATGTTGAATATCTAATTCATCGTAATCATAATAAATAGTGTAGGTTTCATCTCCTTGAATATAACTAGGGCGATCTAAACTAGTAATAACAGAAGGATGGTTTTGGGTTAAGAATCGAAACATAAGCAACATGAAGACAGATAGAATGACGAAAGTGATTTCTTTAGTATATATAGGAAATGCTAATTTTATGTATTGTCGTGTTTTTTTGAATTTATCCATACTGATCCTCCGAATTATTATTGAAGCTAGCTAGTGTTTACACTTGGATATCCACAATTTTCTTGCCAAAATATCCACTTATCCCATATAAACACAAACATATAAACATGATGCATTTTCCAGTAAACGTGTCATACATTGTTGAGCTAAAACTGGATGAAATTATTCTTAAATAGATAATCATCATAGGAACAAAAGACAATAACACCATTAGTTCAAACTTTTTTTGAGTTATTATAACTTCTAACTCTTTTTCAACATCATTTTTTTCCTGAATCATTTTAATTGTTCCATCAATGATTTCTTCGATTGATCCTCCTTGAATAATCGCCAATTCAATAATCTTTGTGAAATTCAATACTGATTCGATCGGATATTTAATTGACAAACGCGATAAAGAATCATAAACAGACATGTTCATATCAAAGCAGTGGCAAACTTCTTCAAGATCAGGCAACAGAAGAAAAACACTTCCCTCATATTTAAGTTCATTTACAGAAAGAGAAAAAGCTGATTCAAAAGATTTGCCAACACTTATAGCAGAGGATAGCGAATAAATGAATACCATAAATTCGTTTTCTCTTCGTTTCAGAAGTCTTTGATTGCTTGAGTTTTTTAATGGTCTAACAAAAAAAAATGATGCAGCAGAAGAGAATGAAGAAACTAGAATTGAATTGAAAAATAAAAAAGTGATGCAAAATGCGATAATAACTACTATAGGAAGTATAAAAAGCCACTGCTCAATTAAGATGAAAGTCTTTAGCTTGTTTAATTCCATTTTAGCTTTTCCTGACTCAGTAACATGTTTCCGGTAGGTAGCAATTTATCTAACTCTTCATCATAATTATATAAAGAATTAAGTTGAATACGATGATCAAACATCCTTGTAACTTCAGAAATTTCAATGATACGCCTTCCTTTACTATTTATTTTTTGTATATGCACCATGATATCAAGCGCAGAAGCTATCTGTTGTCTTACAGCTAGAAGCGGGATGTCTGTACCTGTGATTACCATTGTTTCAAGGCGTATTAGCATATCTTCGATTGAATTGCTATGACCTGTTGAGATGGAACCGTCATGTCCTGTATTCATGGCTTGAAGCATATCAATGGTTTCATCACCACGAACTTCACCCACAATAATTCGATCAGGACGCATTCTTAGGGACGACTTGATTAACTCCTTTATTGGGATTTTGTTATTAAGGTTGTCTGTTGAGTTTCTAGATTCTAAACGAATTAGATTCTTAACTGTATGCAGTCTCAGTTCAGCAGAATCTTCGATGGTAATAATTCTTTCATCCTGGCTTATTGCATCTGACAAAACATTTAACAATGTCGTTTTGCCTGAACTTGTACCCCCTGAAATGAACATATTATATTTCTTTTTAACAAGTTTTTCTAAAAATTCCATTGCTCCTTCATCTATTGTTCCGTTTAGAATCAGATCATCTCGAGTTAATTTTTTTGATGGGAATTTACGAATTGTAACACATGGTCCTTCAATAGCTATTGGGTCTAAAACTATATTTACCCTAGAACCACAGCTCAATCTCACATCGCAAATGGGATGTTTTTCGTTTACCTTACGGTCCATTTTACTAACAATTTTCTGAATAAGTAATTCTAGCTCTTGTCGTGATTTAAATTCACTTTTAACTTGTAACATTTGACCTTTTCGCTCAATATAAAGTTCTTTATGTCCATTGATCATGATTTCAGTGATTGAATCATCATCAAGAAGTGGTTGTAAAGCCCCTAATCTTCGTATCTGGTTAAACAACTGAATAATGATTACTTCTTTTTCTTCAACCGAGTTATACAACATGTCTTGATAGACGTAAGATTCAATTAATTCTAATACTGACTCATCATTAACTTCTTCAAGTTGATTAATCTTTCCTATAATCTGTTGTTTATAATTTTCTTCTCTCGTTACTACTAATGTCAAACTTTAACACCTCCTTAATCACACTCCCTAGATTATTTAAAACTATGGTCCAAGCTACTTTTGTCTGTCTTGTAACACTCAATTGTACAGATTCATCTTTATTCATAAGAACACAAACTTTTGATGTTTCTAACAATTGATTTATATGTTTAGTTATATGAAGTCCGTTTAGATTCAGAAATATATATTCATAATGGCTTTCATTTTGTAAAAAATTTAAGTATACTTTCATCTCCTCACTGTTTATACAATCTATATCTAACATATTCGATGGTCCCATTAAAACATCTACATTTGTAGAGATTTGTATTACCAACTCACTCATCAATAATGATAAATTTTTCTTCTTCCTTCTGATTTGTGTGAATAAGTAGGACAAATTAAACAACGGTTTTCTGATATTACTTTTCTCTTGTTTATCATTTACTTGAAATATATGGCGATTGGCCTGATGTGATTGAATTGAGATACATTGATCCTTTAAATAAAAGGGATCATAGTGAATGATTAAAGATTTCTTGTTCTGACTTAATTTCTTTGTTAATTCCTCAATTTCCGATGATACACTAGCTTTACCATAAGGCGTATAAACAGAAATGATTGTTGACGACTTGTTTCCATGAATTAATTCATTACTCGTCTGAGACAAATAAATATCCTTAACAGCAGTTATTACATCCTGTGTCATCTGATACTTATGAACGAAGGATTTTTCATTCAAATGAATATTTATGCTTGAAGAGTTTAAATATCTTTCCCAAGAGTTATCTGCCAAAACTAAACCTTCTGAAAGAATGCAAATTGTTAATTTTCTTGACTCAATGAGTGAGTGAATATCCTTATTTAGTTGAAGTAAAAAATCTTCATGAATAAGTAAACAAGAATCTAAACTAAGTAAATCAGATTGATTAACCAGTTCATCTAGTGATGAATAAGTAAATAACTCAAGATGAGTTTCTTCAGACATTGAGACAAAGAATCGAAATTGTTCAAGATAGTTGTTGTCACTATCAACGATTATTAATCTCATATTGTGCTCCTTTTGTTTTGTTACTAAAGTTTAGCGAATTATCAGCAAAAAGTAAAGTAAAAAAAATGCACCCTTAAACCCCTATTTGGCAGTGCAAATAGATATTTAAGTGTGCATAACTTTATTGATCATTATTTAATTAATCTTTTGATTGAGGTCTGGTTGAGTTCATAAACTTAGTATACTGACCAAACCAAGCGAGTTCAACCGTTCCTGTTGGACCATTTCTTTGTTTAGCAATAATACATTCTGCCATTCCTTTAGCATCTGAATCTTTATCATAATACTCATCACGGTATAAGAACATAACAACATCCGCATCCTGTTCAATGGCTCCAGACTCTCTAAGGTCGGATAACATAGGGCGATGATCCGCTCTTTGCTCACAGGCTCTAGAAAGCTGTGATAATGCTATGACAGGTGCATTCATCTCTCTAGCAAGTCCCTTTAAAGATCTTGAAATCTCAGAAATTTCTTGTTGCCTCGATTCCCCGTTTCCATTTCCACTCATCAACTGAATATAGTCAATCATAATCAGATCTAATCCATGCTCAAGCTTTAACTTACGACATTTTGCTCTCACTTCACCCACTGTGATTCCAGGAGTATCATCTATATAAATAGGTGAATCATTAAGTATCGCTGCACCACTCAGTAAGTTAGACCATTCTTCATCTTCAAGACTACCTGTTCTTACCTTTTGAGCATCTACCATAGATTCTGAACATAACATACGATTGACAAGTTGTTCTTTACTCATTTCCAGCGAAAATATGGCTGTTGAAATCTTACCTTTTACAGCAGCATGCTGAGCAATATTAAGAGCAAATGCGGTTTTTCCCATTGAAGGTCGAGCCGCGACAAGTATCATATCTGCAGGTTGTAAACCAGCCGTTTTTGTATCCAAATCTATAAATCCCGAACTTATACCTGTAACTGAATCTCCATTTTCATGGGCCGACACAATTTTATTGAGTGTTGGATTAATAAGGTCTCTAACATGAGAAAACTCTTCTGTCTTACGGTTTTGCATAATGTTGAATATTTTCTCTTCAGCAGAATTCAGAATGATTTCTAATTCATCTTTGGATTCATAACTATCTGAAATAATATCCTGACCCGTTTTTATTAAACGACGCAGTACAGATTTCTCTTTAACAATTGATGCATAGTTTTTAATATGTGCCGATGTTGGAACGCTCATTGCAAGTTTTGATAAATATTCAACTCCACCGATACGTTCCAAACTATCTTCTTTTTTAAGTCCATTTTGTAGCGTAACCAGATCCACAGGATTATTCTTGCTATATAGGTCAACAATACTATTAAACACAAGCTTTAAATCCGGATGATAAAAATCATGCTGGTCAATATGCTCTATTGCAATAGATATTGCTTCTCTATCCATAATCATAGAACCAATAACTGATTGTTCTGCTTCTAATGAATGCGGAGGTATTCTTTTTACTATTTCATCCACTGATGTCACCTCAAGTACAAATTTTTATTCAGCAACCACTTTAACCTTTAATTCCGTAATAACTTTGGGATGTAGTTTAAGTGGTACAACATGTGTTCCGATTGATTTAATTGGTTCTTTTAGTACTATTTTCTTCTTATCTAACTCAAGACTTAATTGTTGTTTAGCTGCTTTTGCAATTTCTTTGGAAGATACAGAACCAAAAACTCGTCCATTGTCCCCCGCTTTAATTGTTATAACTATTTCTTGAGTTTTTATCTTCTCACCAAGTTCTTTTGCTATTCCAAGTTCTTCTTGACGTCGTTTGGCATCCGATTTACTTTTTAAATCTAATTCATTAATGGTTTTCTTCGTTGCTTCAATTGCTTGCTTTTTACGAAATAGAACATTACGAGCAAATCCAGCACTTACTTCAACTAATTCGCCCTTTTTACCTACTTTACTTACTTCTTCTAATAATATCACTTTCATTCTTTAACACCTTCCTCAATATATTCATCAATAGTAAATTTAAGTTTTTGTATTGCTTCTTCAATTGTCATACTCTCCAACTGAGCTCCGGCAACACTTAAATGTCCGCCACCACCAAGTTTTTCCATGATTAACTGAACATTTATTTCATCAAATGATCTTGCGCTAACATATATCACACCATTAACATTTGTTAATACAAATGATGCTTTAATTCCAGAAATATTTAACAACTCGTCTGCTGCTTGTGCTGCAACAAGTGTTGGATTTTCAACATCTGATGGACTTTTTGATATAGCCATTTTATCACGGTATATAATTGCATCCCGAACTGCTGATGCTCTAGCTTTATAGGTAGCCATATCGTTTTTAAAAAATTTACGAACACGTATTACATCTGCACCGTTTCTTCTTAAGAACGCAGCCGCTTCGAAGGTTTTTACACCTACTTTTATTATAAAATTCTTAGTATCAACACTAATACCTGCAAACAATGCATCAGCTTCAATAGGATCCAACTTCACTTTATCACTTATGTATCGAAGAATTTCTGTAACCATTTCACAAGTTGACGATGCATAAGGCTCAATGTAACTTAAAACCGGATTTTCAATAAACTCCGTACTTACTCGATGATGATCAAAAACCACGAGCTTCCTAGTATGTTTAAGTAATTCTGGGTATTCAAGATAACTAGGTCTGTTAACATCAACGATAACAAGAGTTGTGCTCTGATCTGTATATTCAATAGCCTTCGAACCCGTGATGAAAATATCATCTGGAAAATTAGGACTTTCCATTACACGGTCATATAATGCCTTTACTGCTGATGACACATCATCAATTACTATATGAACTTCTTTCTCTAACATCCTTGCACAAGCGAAAACACCAATTGCAGCCCCAAGTGAATCTAAATCTTGATTACGATGACCCATAATGATAATATTATCCGATTCATTCAAAAGCTCTTTAAAAGCATAAGATTTAATTCTCGCTTTAACCCTTGTATGTGTTTCAACTCCTCGAGTTTTCCCTCCATAAAATGAATACTTATCATGATGTTTAATAACCGCTTGGTCGCCACCGCGCCCTAGCGCTAGGTCAATGGCCACTCGTGCATAGTCTTGACTCAGTGTATAATCATCTTCATGTATACCAAGACCTATACTAATCGTCACTGGTAGTTCATTGCCAATATTAATACCACGAATATCATCAAGAACACTAAATTTAACATTCTCTAACGCAGCCATATATTTGTTCTGGAAAAAAACAATATATTTATCTTTTTCAACCTTACGAAGCACTCCATTAACACTCTTAATAAACTTATTCAAATTTCGGTCAATAAGAGCTATAAGAAGGGGTCTTCGAACATCCTCTATACTATCAAGAACATCATCATAATTGTCGACGTATATATAACCTAAAATCACCTTTTGTTCTTCATTCACTCTCATTAAGTTCTGTTCTTTGGTGACATTATAGAAATACAAACTAAAGTAGTAAAATTCAGATAATTCAGAAACCAAAGAAGATGTATTTACTTCCAACAAATGTTTATGAATAACAACACGATAATCTTCTTCATTCATATTCATTTGAAGTTCAACAGGTTCTTCATATGTTGGGAATGTATCTGCATTCATTTCACTAAAGTAAGTTAATATATTCTTATCTAATAACTTAGGATCTTCTAATAGATCAAAAAAAGCATCGTTAAACCATAAAATTTTACCAGTTCCATCAAGAATGCAATGTGGTAAGTCAAAATGAATCAAATGTTCTTTTTGAATATCACTTACTTGAAGAGACAAATTCAAAGTCTCGTTAATAATCCGCAGGCGGCCAAAATAAAACATCACTCCAAATACAATTAAATTCAATGAAGATCCCACAAACCCAATAATGCCTAAAGGTATGCTCACTGTATACGCGTAAAAAGATAAGACAAATAACATTAGACAACTAAATATCGGCCATAAAATATACTTCAGTAAACGGTAACTTAACTTTATATTGGTTCTAATCATCGACATACCTCTCTCATAGTAACTCGATTCTCTCAACTCATCACTAACAATAATTTTTTAATCTTTTACATTATATCATATCTAGAACTAAATTAACACTTGCTAACAGGGTTCAATTTCGTTCTTCTGAAAATGAATCCGAAGATAGATTTCTATAAAAAAGGTTTAATATAATAAACACTTTTCCGCTTACTATATCAAACCTTATATTACATGAATGCTTTCAATCCACGTACAGAAACATGACATTCCTGGCCGTTTTCAAATATGACCATTCTTATTTTTTATCAACCTCTTTTATCTTGTCCATATTAACTAAATAAGAACGATGACACCTAATAAATCGTTCATCGACAAGCTTCTCAATGTCCAAAATATTCCCATAAAACTCAATCTGCTTATCTAAAGCATGCCGTCTTAACTTATGTGCTATAACAGAGGTTTCAAAAAACAGTATCTTGCAATAATCTACATGAAAACTTTACCGTTGCTATCGATATGAAAATTCTTCTGCATGTCATTGGTGTTTAGAATATATTTCTGCTCAATATCTAATAAACATTCTTTTATTCTTTCACTGACAGTACCAAGATTGTCTTTGACAATATAATCCCATACTTTAACTTAATCCGATCAATCTCTTCCCTATCTTCATAGCCCTTACATTTTTTTACTAAAGCGTTTGTAATAGCTGATGTGTACTCATTTAGAATATCTCTCATTGTTTTTCCCCTTAGCTCAATAATATCTAAATGTTAATCTGTAAATAACTCACATAGCTCATAAACTTTTATCTTATCTTGATAAGCAGTTTCTTGTAACTGAACTCCAATATGATCAAAAATTTGCTTACCTACTTTAAGCACGTCCATACCTAGTATCTTTATTGAACCTTCCGTTGGCTTCTTAAGCCCAATCATACATTCAATAGTTGTCGTTTTTTGAAAATAAGTGGCTATTTCCTTATATGCAAGGAAAGCCTCCTTGACATTTTATGGGATGCTTCTACCTATAAAACTGAAAGCGGGACTTTTCTATAACATAAAAAAGCCACTTCAAATGAATGAAGTGGCTTAGTATCTACCGTTTTACAATTACTAATTACTCTACAGTGTAAGGTAATAAAGCAATATGTCTTGATTTCTTAATTGCAACAGTTAAAGCACGTTGATGCTTAGCACAAGTACCAGTAATTCTACGAGGTAAAATTTTACCACGCTCTGATACATAACGTCTTAATTTGTTAAGATCTTTGTAATCAATTGATTTTGATTTATCTGAACAAAAAGCACAAACTTTTTTTCTTCTTTTTCTGTTATTATTTTTTCTATCAAAAGCCATTTAAGTATCCTCCTTATATAATCTCAAATATCGTATTCTAGAATGGTATGTCATCGTCATCAAAATCATCATCAACAGATACAAAACCATCTACATTGGTTTTTGTAGCAGCAGCTGCTGCAGGTTTACTGAAGTTGTTATTTTGTTGACCACCCATTCGTTCTTCAAAGTTCTTCTTGGATTCTGCAAAGTGTTGTTCTTCAATAATTACATCAGTTGTATAACGTTTGATGCCATCTTTTTCATAGCTTCCCGTTTGCAAATGACCTACTACTGAAACTTGTTGACCTTTTTGGAAATATTTTTCTGCAAATTCACCATTTTTGCCAAAAGCAACACAGTTGATAAAATCCACATCGGGTTCACCGTCGCGTTTATAGCGGCGATTAACTGCTAATGAATATTTTGAAATAGCCAAAGGTTCATTACCTTGTGAGTATCTTACCTCTGGATCTCTTGTTAATCTTCCCATCAGTATAACTTTATTCATTAATTTTTCCCCCTTTGATTATTTTTCAACTCTTACAATTAAGAAACGTAATACAGTTTCCATGATACGAATACGTTGTTCTACTTGAGCTGGAGTAGTTGGTTCAGACTCAAATGTGATGAAGTAATAAAAACCTTCTCTTACTTTTTGAATATCGTAAGCTAATCTTCTTTTACCCCAATCATCAACTTTGGTAATTGTACCGTCGAAACGTTCGATTAATGCTTTTACTTTTTCTAAAGCTTCATCTCTTGTTTCATCAACTAATTTTCCGTTAATTACTAATGCTAATTCGTATTGGTTCATTTTTCGCACCTCCTTATGGTCTTTGGCCTCTGCTCTTTCGCAAAAGCAAGGATATTTTCACAAGTACAAATGATAACACATAAACAGGTGAAAATCAATACCTAAATATACTTATTTACAATTACTCCAATATATATAAAAATTGATCATACGAGCATTCAATTATGCACTTCGAATCGACTTTATATTCTTCTCTATTTTATTTCTCGGCACCAAAACCATATGGTCACATCCTAAACATTTAAGACGAAAATCCATGCCTACTCTTAATACTTTCCATTCTTTTGATCCACAAGGATGTTGTTTTTTCAATGTGATAATGTCCCCTACTTTAACTTCCATCATAGCTCCTTTGATTACAGTATACTAATCTTCACTGTTGTTAATATCCAAAATATCAACGATTTCTTCAACGATTTCATTCCATGGCAACAATTTGCCACTACCTAAATCGCCACAGGCTAAGAGCCCCGTTCCCGTATTAAGAACATAATAACCGAAATCTCTAAGTTTGGCAATATTCTGTTGAACAATTGGATTTTCAAGCATAGCCGTATTCATTGCAGGTGCTATCAGCTTCGGTGCTTTTGTTGCCATCACAGTTGTCGTTAACATATCATCTGCGATTCCATTAGCAACCTTACCAATAACATTAGCACTACAAGGAACGATGACAAATATATCTGCTGCTTTTGCTAAACTAATATGTTCAGTATCCCATTTATCAACTTTATCAAACATATCTGTGATGACCTTATTATGACTTAACGTTTGAAACGTCAGAGGTGTGACAAACTCCCTGGCATTTTTGGTCATGATCACATGAACATCAAAACCTCTTTTACTTAAGTCATTTACAATCTCTACCGCTTTATAACATGCAATTCCACCTGTGACGCCAATAAGAACTGTCTTCATAATACCTCCTTGAAGTGTAATATATCTTTATTCATATGAATTAATTCATATACGCTGATTTATGTACATTGATTCATATACCTTGATTTATGTACGTTGATTCATCTCTCTTGCTATATCTCTCTTGCTATATCTCTCTTGCTATATCTTGAAAAGACAGTCTACAATACCTTCCCCTAGATCTTTTTTATTATTATATCTGCTTATTACTTTACCATTTTTAACTAATAAAGCTTCATGTTGATCACCGGCTATGTTCTTCAAATCATTCGCAACTACAAATTCACAAGAATTAATTTCACCTAATTGTGAAGCAATATTAATTAAGTGTTCTTCACTTACATCGTTTAACAATTTGAATCCAACAAGTTTCGCCTCTGGATTAAGTTCCCTTAGCATTTTTATGATTTTCGGTGTTCTAATTAAATTTAATATCTGATCGTCATTCGAAGATATTTTTGAAGCTGGTAGTGTTGATTTTCCTAATATCTTACTCATTGATACATCAACTATTTCCTTTAGTTTTTTAGGATCAGTCAGCTGTTTTAATGCTTTTTCTTGCACCTCTATTTGTGAACTATCCGAATTTTGCGAACTATCTAGCTTCTTTGAACTATCCGAATTGCTAATAAGTTGCTCTGCTAACTGTATTGATAAGTTAGTAACAAAATCATTCATTGGCAAAACTGAACCAATACTGAAATCCGATACAGCCATACAATGTACTATTATATCAAAAGGCTTAATCTTTATAATACTTTTCAAACATTCCTCTAAGCTTTTTGTATCTTTGATTCTATATACAGTTGTTACATTATTATCTATATCTTCAGGTAAAAGCGCATCCTCACTCATCACATAATGAATATGCATCTCTTTATTTCTCTTTTGTAAAAAGCTTTTATATATAAACGTTGAAAGACGACCGGTGCTAGAATTGGTAATTTTTCTAACTGAATCAATATATTCACTTGTTCCGCCTGCAGTAATTAAGATTTCCATTTACACTCCTATTTTGTCTGACCATGGGTCTCATGATCTTTTATTTCGATTATTTTATTCATTTGATCAACATGTACTACAATCGGTTTGAAGGTCTTTGCTTCTTCCTGACTCATCATAGCATACGCAATAAGTATAACCTGGTCACCTGGTTGAACTAACCTTGCTGCTGCACCATTTAAGCATATGGTTCCACTGCCTCGCTCGCCTGGTATAGTATACGTTTCAATCCTTGCTCCATTGTTGATATTTACGATTTGTACCTTTTCACCAATCAATATTGCTGAAGCATCTAACAAATCTTCGTCAACGGTAACACTTCCTACATAATTAAGGTTTGCTTCAGTTACTGTCGCTCGATGAATTTTTGATTTAAACATTGTTATCATCATAATGATACCTCCTTATCCATTGTTCATAAATCATAATCTGCATTTATAAACATATTATCAATTAATCTAGTCTTTCCAAACTTCACTGCCACTGCAGCAAGCACTACGTCTTTCTCTTCCCTCGCATCTGCAACGAACTGACTACATTCTTCCAAATCATAGCTACATAGAATATCTACATAGTCTATTTGTGCTAATGGTTTCTTTTCAATCGTTGACTTAATCAGTTCTCTAATCTCATCTGCATTTGTTGTTCCTTGAGTAACAGCTATTTTAGCTTTCTTGAGAGATTCGTTCAATACTAAAGCTTGTTTTCTCTCTTCTTCACTTAAATACATATTTCGTGAACTCATGGCAAGTCCATCAAATTCACGAACAATTGGACATACGACAACTTCAACATCCATGTGTAAATCCCGTACCATTTTTTTGATGATATTCGCTTGTTGGGCATCCTTTTGACCAAAATAAGCTCTGTTTGGTTTAACAATATTAAAGAGAATGTTCACAACAGAAGTTACACCTCTGAAATGTGTTGGTCTTGATTTACCACATAATTTTCGCGTAATCTCCCCTTCAACACTAACAAAAGTTGATGCATTGTCATCATATATTTCATTCACATCAGGATAAAAAATAATATCGGCACCTGCGCTAACAGCTAATTCATTATCCCTATCTATATTCCGTGGGTAACTTTCATAATCTTCACCAGGAGCAAATTGTGTTGGATTCACAAATATACTGACAACAACAGTTTCATTGTTTTCTTTAGCCCTTTCAATTAGAGATAAATGGCCTTCATGTAAATAACCCATTGTCGGAACGAAGCCTATTGACTGTTTATTTTTTAATTCATTTCTTAATTCTTGAATTGTTTTTAAAATCATTTTACACCTCTTTGCTTAGATGGACATCGAATGGTTAATAATACGCACTTTATTCATCAGTTCCCAAAACTACTCAATATAATTTCTTGATGATTTCATTGTCGATTTTAAAGGTATGTTCTTTCGCCGGGAAATCGCCACTATTTATTTCACTTATAAAAGATTTAACACCCTGATCAATTAATGGTTTAAGGTTAGTAAATTTCTTCACGAACTTTGGCGTGAAATCTGAAAACATACCTAACATGTCGTTACTTACTAAAACCTGACCATCACACGCTGCGGATGCGCCAATACCTATCGTTGGAATTGTTAGCTTTTGCGTTATCAACTCAGCTAACTTATCCGGAATTGCTTCGAGAACAATTGCAGAAACTCCTGCTTCTTCAATTAATAATGCATCTTTTATAATCCTTTTAGCATCTACATCATCTTTACCTTGTACCTTAAAACCACCTAGTTTATTGATCGACTGTGGTGTTAATCCTAAATGTCCTATAACCGGAATTTGAGCGCTCTGTATACCTTTGATTTTAGGAATAATATCTTCCCCACCTTCAAGTTTAACTGCGTGCGCTCCTCCTTCTTGAACTAAACGACCTGCGTTTCTAATAGCTTCTTCAACAGAGATGTGATAGGACAAAAAAGGCATGTCACTTACAATCAATGCATTTTTCACTCCCCTTGAAACTGCTTTTGTATGGTGAATCATATCTTCCATTGTCACTTTAAGTGTAGACTCATAACCAAGTACTACCATACCCAATGAATCACCAACCAAAATCACATCTATTCCTGCTTCATCAATTATTTTTGCCATTGAATAATCGTAAGCTGTTAACATCGATATTTTCCGTTTACTTTTATATTCTTGAAAACTATTAATGGTGAATTTACTCATTTTTGTTCCTTCTTTCTCTCGTAAAAGTGTTTTCTAATTCATCATATGTTATATCATCAATCCGTTTATCTTTAATCATTTTGATTGTTTTTAGACCCATCAACTTATAAAACTCCATTTCATCAGCACCGACAAACGACTCAATATTAGTTATATGGTTTTGAATCGTTTCTTGATCTCCACGTATAATAGGTCCACTCAAACTATCAACCGTTCCTTTTCTTCTTATGTTATTCATTGTCCCTAACATCAATGGATACATCATTTTTATCATTTCATCTTCATTAAAACCAATTTGGCTTAAATATTTATACCCTTCATGTATTAATGTTACAGAATAATTAGAAATAACAACCGCTGCAGCATGATATAATGCTTTTTGTTGCATTTCAATCCATGAATATCTATCTTTGAACAATTCTAATATTTTGTCAATCGGATAATCCTGATTTGATTCAGGTTTTCGATTTTTATCATTTCCTTCTATTGTTAAGTAGCATTTATTCAAACCCAAAAGATCTGAATTGTCTCCTATAAAAGCTTGTAGTGGATGTAATGAATATCCTAAAGCTCCCTTCTTAATTAAAGGGGAAAAGAGTTCACTGCTAAGAGCGCCACTACAATGGATAAATGTCTTATCAGTTAAATCACAATCACTTATCTTCTTTACAACATCCTGTATGTTCTCGTCATTGGTTGTAATCATAACACAATCACTTTGAATAACTAAATCCATAATATTATCACAGAATTCGACATCTAACTCATTTGCTATTTCCTTTGTTTTTATATTATTACGACTAAAAAGTACTATACGAAAGTTGTTATTAGCATTATGGCTAATTAAATATTTAGTAAACGCATATCCTACCTTACCTAATCCAACAAATCCAATTTTCATAATATCAACTCCTTTCGAATACACTCTCTTTTTTAACGAAAAAAAACCTATAGACACAAAAAAGGTATCTAAAGGCTTACTTTACATTTCTTTTTCTGTCTCTGTCCTATGGATCAAAGCAGTTTCGTATTCAATTCATGTTTAACGATTCTCGGTTACATCTGATTAACTATAAGCTCATAAATTAAATAAGCTTTCTATAAGAATAGCTTTTTAATTACACTCAATAGTTACCATTCAATAACTTACCTATGTATATCGAACATTATACATATTTTTCACTAAAATTGCAACTTACATTCATTTTAAATACAAAAAAACCATTCACAATGAATGGTTTTTTTAAGTTGCGGGGATAGGATTTGAACCTATGACCTTTGGGTTATGAGCCCAACGAGCTGCCAGACTGCTCCACCCCGCGCTATATGTTTGCTTTGTTTAAAGCGTTTGTTTTTTACGTTGAAATCTTAATACTGCTATAGTATATCACCTATTGGCTATCATATCAAACAAGTTTAACTTATTTGATTTAACAAAGGCGCCAACCAGATTTGAACTGGTGATGAAGGTGTTGCAGACCTCTGCCTTACCACTTGGCTATGGCGCCGTAGTATATAATATATAAAATTGGCAGCCACCTACTCTCCCAGGTCGTCTCCAACCAAGTACCATCGGCCGTCCAAGGCTTAACCATCGTGTTCGGTATGGGAACGGGTGTTTCCCAAGGACGCATCGCCACCAAAAAATTCGTAAACATCAGTTTACTTAAGTGACCCGTAGGGGACTTGAACCCCTGTTACCGCCGTGAAAGGGCGGTGTCTTAACCACTTGACCAACGGGCCTTACTATAATTATTTAAAATTGCTAGCTAATTATCTAAATATTAGATAGTCTCAACTTAGCTCCCCAAGCTGGACTTGAACCAGCAACCCCACGGTTAACAGCCGTGTGCTCTACCATTGAGCTATTGAGGATTATTGACTGAATAGCCGTACAAACCAATTATTAAACCATTTTCGAACCATGAACATGATCAGCGAAACCGTTACGTCCCGCTCCATACATTCTTCTATTATACTCTTCAGCTTAGTTCAAGCCCTCGACCTATTAGTACCAATCAGCTAAACATGTTGCCATGCGTACACCCTTGGCCTATCAACCTCGTCGTCTTCGAGGGGTCTTACTCCATAAAGGATGAGATATCTTATCTTGAAGGCGGCTTCACGCTTAGATGCCTTCAGCGTTTATCCGTTCCCGACTTAGCTACTCTGCTATGCACTTGGTAGTGCAACAGATACAC
>Ga0314774_1001124_pt1 | contig 18133 bp, 15 predicted proteins | sample MetaGCBIA2018_FD_204515 | JGI IMG/M metagenome (GOLD analysis project Ga0314774, IMG submission 204515) | Cryopeg brine microbial communities from Beaufort Sea near Barrow, Alaska, United States - CBIA 2018 | ecosystem: Environmental > Aquatic > Marine > Coastal | place: USA: Alaska | collected...
GGTGTTTGACATTCATAATGATTTTCATCCTTTCATCATGAACGTTTTCTGGCCTTTTTGTTCAGACTCATTTCATGTTAGAAACACGATGGTCTCTTCAGACTCATTTCGTATTGGAAGAGGCTCTTGTCTACAAATTCCCTCCGGTAGGAGGACATGCCCTGTTTCCATTGCTCCTTGGAATTTTAAGCTAGATGCATTCTTTTGTGGTGGTGTCAAAGTTTTTATACAAAGACTTATTGTAATAAATTGGGCTGTTTAAGCTTCTTCCATCTTTTGTCTGCCTGCTTTTTTCTGGTGAATAGCGCAGCGGACCGGAAGGGCAGAAATGGTTCCTTTTGTAGTCGCCTCTCCTCGCTAAGCAATACACCTGTCTCGGGCCGATTCATTTGTCTCATTATGCTGCATGCTGACTTGAAGGTAGAACGCTATTTTTTATGCTTGGCGGCAAATAAGTAAAAAATATTAACAAAAAAAGTCCATAAAAACAGTAAGTAGAAATACATTGACCCTGTTGTAATTCATGTTTAGTCGTGGGTGGTATGTACCTTGCGTTAGTAATCTGTAGGAATAGAAAGCTGTTTGTTGTGAATTTGAAGGACTGAATATGAACTGAGTGTGCCGGAAACCGGGTTGTTTAAAAGGTAGAAGACATATTGTTGTTAACGTGTGTGGCTTCGCTTAAGAGCCACAGAAAGAGGAATCTTTTTGTACTGCAATAATTTAACGGGTAGCGAGATAACAACAATAAACGAGGAAAGGGTTGCCAGGTGAAAAAGTTAGTAGTCTTAAGTGTTTTGGTCTGTTCGGTTTTTGTCTCTGGTACGCATGCCTCAGATATTACCTTCGCCGTTATTGGCCCACATGAGTATTCATAGCCCATAAATTATGAAAGTTTCAATGCGTTTGTCCAGTATGGCTTCTGGAGTGATGACAAGAAAGTCTATAACGATGATGGCAAAAAAGTATCTAACTCGGTGCCAACCGATACATTTGGGTTTTCCAAGTATGTACGATTTTTCACACCAGAGTCTCTGCCAAATGTCGGGTTGGCTTATGAAATCATTCAGCCCGCTATCTGGAAAGACGTTCCTCCGACGGAAAGGATTTTAATTTGATACTTCTGAGCGTTTAGAGGGATGCGTTTTATTTCCGATGATTCCATATTTTTAAAAAGGAGTTTATATGTCAAATTCAGCCGAGACAACCAGGAATATAGGAACCGCTGTTAGCGCAAAGCCATTCGGTTTGCAGTTGGGTTCTTTAGGTTTTTCTATCGCCTGTTTTATCGTTATTCATGGCATAAGCCTTGGTGTCTGGAGGTTGTTTGCTGACCCGAAAGTCGGTATCTGGAACTATTATCCACAGCCATTTGGCGCGTATCTGTTCTGGGCCATTCTGGTGGTCGTTTTTATCGGTTTCAATCTTGGAATGCATGGCTTTAGCAAGCTGAGTCAACCAATGGGGGGCATTGTTGCCACCGCAGTTACCTTGGCCCTTTGCTTTGCCATCCCGATGCTGCTGATCTTCGGCTACGGTCGGCTGGACCCTGCGTTCAGTCCGATCAAGTACGCCGGGCACGGCGCCACAGGTCTCATCGTTCTGATCGGTTTTTACGGATTCGGCGTGTTGGCGAACAGTATGGACGGCTGGCCGTGGACCGATGCGGGGATGAAGCAGCCGATGGTCGGCTTTGCACAAATTCTCACTGGATTTGTTCTTACCGTGGTCGTTTACTTGGTCTTGATCTACCCGTGCCTGGCAAGCTGGACCGCCCCGGACAGGGTCGTCATGGCTCTTCCCACGGCAATCGGTTGGTTTTATTCGGTCATTACCGTCTGGTTGACCACAGCCCTGGTTCTCGATCTTTGGCCTTACAGTATGTTCAAAACCCGTGCAGGTAGAGCTCTTGCAGCATTCTTCGGTAACTTCGTGCTGGGCACTGTTCTCTACTTTATCCTCCTGTCCCTTCTGAAAAATGTCCTAATCCCCGCGGATGCTCTGCTAAAAATCGGTCCTGCCATCAACCTTTGGCCTGCGCAGCTCGGGGTCTGGATTGTCAACATCCTGCTTTTCTGGGCGCTGTGCTGCGGAAATGCACCGACTTCCCTAAGCCCGGTAATGAATCGTGTTGTGAGATTCATCATTACTTGGGCCTTAGGGATCGGCGCGTTTGTTGTCTACATGAAATGGTTTGCTATAGACGTTCTTCATGAAGCGGCAATCGTTCCCGGATTCGGCGGCGACCCTTTGACCTGGGTCGACCTTCTGAACCTGATCTTGTTAATTTATGTCGTGTATTTCGGTTGTTATGGTTTAACAAAAAAAGACGGATAGGATTTCTCAGGTTTGCGTATGTCTGATATCGGGTCACAAAGTTAAAGTGGCAGGTGTTTTAATCCCCAAGATATTTTGAGGGGGGTCTGTAACAGAGCACACACTCTAATAAAAAGGAGAAACAAGATGAAAGCAGCTGTATGGCATGGCAGAAAAGACGTCAGAGTTGAAGATGTACCAGAGCCATCGACCCCTCAAGAGGGTTGGGTGAAAATCAAGGTCCAGTGGTGTGGGATTTGTGGCTCAGACCTTCATGAGTATCTGGCCGGCCCCATTTTCATTCCCACATCGGCACACCCTCTCACCGGTCATGAAGGTCCCGTTATCCTCGGCCACGAATTCTCCGGCGAAATTGTTGAAATAGGTGCCGGCGTCACCAATGTGAAGGTAGGCGACCGAGTAGCACCAGATGCATGTCAACACTGTGGGGAATGCAAGTTCTGCCAGATGGGGCGATATAACATCTGTGAGAAGCTGGCCTTTACAGGCTTGATGACCAACGGCGCCTTTGCAGAGTACGTCAATGTTCCAGCCGAACTTTGTTACGTTCTCCCAACGAGTGTTGACTCTGAAGCGGGTGCACTCATCGAGCCCCTGGCGGTCGGTTTCCATGCGGTTAAGCAGGCAGGTGACATCCTTGGCGACACCGTAGTGATTTTGGGCGGCGGCACCATAGGCCTGTCTACCCTGCAGGCAGTCAAAACGGCTGGCGCCGCCAGGGCCATCGTGATTGAAATGTCTGCGGCCCGCAAGGAGAAGGCCAAAGAATGCGGCGCAGATATCGTTTTGGATCCCGCTGACGGGGACGTAGTGACTAAAGTGAGGGGATTAACGGATGGTTATGGCGCCGACGTGGTTATCGAATGTATTGGCAATAAGGTTACCGGCCCGTTGGCCGTTGACCTGGTCCGCAAAGCTGGAACCGTGGTAATGGTCGGGATCTTTGAAGAAGACAGCGCCTTCAATTTCTTTGGCCTGACTGCCACCGAGAAGAAAATCGTCGGCTCCCTTGCTTATACGCTTAGCGATTATAGAGGTGTCGCCGCATGTCTGGCTGACGGCAGGATGGTCGCAGAGCCGATGGTCACCGGCAAGATAACGCTGTCCGACATTGTGACAAAAGGTTTCGAAGAACTTGTTAACAACAAAGATGCGAATATCAAGATCATTGTCAGTCCCGAGTGAGGCTTAAATCACAGTTTAGTCCCAATCCTGCATTTCGTTTCGGGATTGGGACTAAACAACCACAATTGAACCGCGCTGCTATCAAACGGGTAGATTCGGCCGTGGCGGTCGCATGGGTTCAATCGGAGAGGAGTTTTACCATGGCGAACGTTTCAATGTATACGGAAATTCATGCTTCGGCAGAGGAGGTTTGGAAGGTCGTTAGTGATTTTAATGGGCTGACAAAATTCGTCTCTGCGATTGTTGATAGCGTCACCGAAGGCGCCGGAGTAGGGGCTGTGCGAACCCTCACCCTGGAGAATGGGGAGCAGATTGTTGAGAGGCTGGAAAGCCTAGACGATCAGGCGAGAAAACTAAGTTATTCGATTATAAGCTCGCCGCTACCACTTGAAGGTTATGTTGCGGTTATGACTCTGCAAGAACTAGAGGATGATCGGTGCAAATTAGTCTGGTCGTGCGTGTTCCAGCCTCATGGTGCACCTGAGTCCGAAGTGAAAAATATTCTGGAGGGTATTTATTCTACGGGATTCGAGGGACTTCAGAAATTTTTTGGGTCGTCTTAAGTTTAATAGTTACGAAAAATCAATTCGGTGCATATGGCAACACTTAACACCTAAGGGAGACTTGGATATGAAACTCAAAGGTAGAGTAGCATTGGTAACAGGCGCAGGGCGTGGTATTGGCAGAGGGATTGCGTTGGAGCTTGCCAAAGAGGGTTGTGACGTCGCTGTTGTCGATCTTAACCTGGAAAATGCGCAAGAAGTCGCTAAGGAGATTCAGGCTCTTGACCGGCGCGCTGTGGCGATTAAGACGAACGTCGCCAAATGGGATGAAGTTCAGAACATGGTAAAGACAACCGTAAAGGAATTAGGCAAGCTCGACATTATTTGTAACAACGCTGGTGTTATTAGCATTAAATCTGTAGAAGAACTCACTCCTGAGGACTGGGATTTTGTCATGGACGTTAATGCCAAAGGTGTCTTCATGTGCTGCAAAGCTGCAATCCCGGAATTGAAGAAGAATGGGTGGGGCAGGATTATCAATACGGCCTCCATCGCGGGTAAAGAAGGGTTTCCTGATTTGGCTCATTATTCTGCGTCTAAGTTCGCTGTTGTCGGTTTTACAGTCTCTCTTGCTAAGGAACTTCAGCGGGAAAATATTACGGTTAACTCAATTTGTCCTGGTATTGTTCCCACTGAAATGTGGTATGGGCCAAATGGCCTTGCTGAAAAGTGGAAATTGGATGGTGAAACGATGGAGGAATCGTGGCAGCGTCATCAGGATATCTTGATCCCTCAAGGTGAAGGCCAGACACCTGAAGACATGGGTCAACTTGCCGTTTTCTTCGCTACACAGGCTCACATTACTGCGCAAAATGTTAACGTCGATGGTGGCTTCACTTGGCACTAAGGAGAAGGTTTAGCTTAATAAAATTATGGTATTGAGTGCCACCAGCTCGTGGCACTCAACACTTAAGAAATCAAGCAGGTGTTTATTGAACTCTACAGGCTGTTCCATCTTTATCAACGTTCTTCCGCTGCTCAGTGCATTCAGTCTGTCCTGCTAGCCTTTTCTGCTGTATAGGCTGAGCCTATAAAAATGCGTCAGGTTAGGTGGTTATCACTTATTACGATGGGTTGATGGCTTGGTTTGCTTTTTAGTTCAAACTCTATTGCCCCTGAAATTGTTATTGGCATCTTTTATGCTTTTTAGTTGGGCCACAAACAAGTTAGATTTTGAGAAGAAGCAAAGATAAGACTACCGTCAAGCCATTTTCTAGTTTGGGGCATTTTATCGATAAGGGATTTGGGTTTGGAGAAAGCTTAAGTAGAGAAGGGGAAGGTGACTTGTGAGAGAGTTTTTAGAAGCAACGACTTCAGCGCATATGTTATTTCTTCATGTTTCCCGTAGACATTGTAAATCATGTGGAAAAATAAAATACTACCTGTTGAGGAATGTTTTCCAACATTTCGGATTGTTTTCGGGTTGATATTGAAATCGGTGGAAGATATGGACCACCTTCGATTAGACCAACTTATAGTTCTTGCGACTAAGAAATAATCTTGTTTTAACGGTCGCTTGTCAAATAGATGGTCTGAGCTTCATAAGGGATTGATTATGACTGAAAATATCACGAGCCAGAGCAAAGCCGATCAGATAATTGAAGCTTTTGTGACACCGCTACCTAACTCGCGCAAGATTTATGTCAAGGGCTCCCGCTCGGATATCAAGGTGCCAATGCGTGAAATCTTTCAAAGCGATACTATTACCGATTCTGGTATCGAGAAAAATCCGTCGCTTTACGTCTACGATACATCAGGGGCCTATTCTGATCCGGCCTGTCAAATTGGAATTCATGCGGGCTTGTCCAAGTTGCGCGAGGGGTGGATCGAAGAACGTAACGACACAGAGAAACTTTCCGGACCCAGCTCGGGGTTCAGCCGAAAGCAAAAGATCGATACTTCACTCGCAAAACCGCGTTTCAAGCAACCAAGTCAGCCGCGTCGTGCCAAGAGCGGCTTGAATGTGACGCAAATGCATTACGCTCGACAGGGCATTGTTACTCCTGAAATGGAATTTGTTGCCATTCGCGAAAATCAACGGCGAGATCTCCTCCTCGAGTCAATCTGCCGCCAACATCCTGGTCAGGACTTTGGTGCCTCAATTCCTGAAATGATAACCCCTGATTTTGTGCGTTCCGAGGTTGCCCGGGGTCGCGCCATCATCCCCTGCAATATTAATCATCCAGAAATCGAACCGATGATCATCGGGAGGAATTTCCTGGTAAAAATTAACGCCAATATCGGCAACTCGGCTGATACTTCTTCAATTCAGGAAGAGGTAGAGAAGATGATCTGGGCCATCCGTTGGGGGGCCGATACGGTCATGGACCTTTCGACCGGAGAAAACATTCATGAAACCCGTGAGTGGATCATTCGCAACAGCCCGGTTCCGATCGGTACTGTCCCTCTCTACCAGGCGCTAGAGAAGGTGGAAGGCCGTGCAGAGGCATTGAGCTGGGAACTGTTCCGCGACACCTTAATCGAGCAGGCGGAGCAAGGTGTTGATTATTTTACGATTCACGCTGGGTTGAGAGCAGCCCATGTGCCACTTGCCGCAAGGCGGATGACCGGGATTGTATCGCGCGGTGGTTCGATCATGGCCAAATGGTGCCGGACCCATCAGCAGGAAAGCTTTCTCTTTAGCCATTTCGAAGAAATCTGCGAAATATTAAAATCATGCGATGTGAGTATTTCGTTGGGTGATGGATTGCGCCCGGGTTCGATCCATGACGCCAACGACGAAGCCCAGTTCGCCGAACTGAAAACTCTAGGAGATTTAACGCAGATTGCCTGGAAACATGACGTTCAGACAATTATCGAAGGCCCCGGACACGTGCCCATGCACCTGATCAAGCAAAACATGGATTTGCAGCTGAAGTGCTGTCACGAAGCCCCCTTTTATACTCTGGGACCACTCACCACAGATATTGCTCCCGGTCATGATCACATCACCTCGGCCATAGGTGCGGCGATGATCGGATGGTACGGCACCGCTATGCTGTGCTACGTCACCCCCAAGGAACACCTTGGTTTGCCGGACAAAAATGATGTTAAAGAAGGGATCATGGCCTACAAGATCGCCGCCCATGTTGCGGATTTGGCCAAGGGGCATCCAGGCGCCCAAATACGAGATAATGCCCTATCTAAGGCACGTTTCGATTTCCGCTGGGAAGACCAGTTTAATTTGAGTCTTGATCCCGAAAAGGCCACGCAGTTTCGAAAAGAGACCATGCCGGAGGGGGCTGCCAAGGGCGAACATTTCTGTTCGATGTGCGGACCAAACTTCTGTGCTATGAAAATAAGTCACGAGGTGCGTGATATTGCGATTGCAGAAGAAGTGACCGAAGTTGTCAATAAGAACGGTGCTGTTTGCAGGAGAAAGGGAATGTAATAATTTCGTTGTGCCTCTCTTTGACATCAGGACTGGACACAAAGGGGAATACTTTGAACGAAAGAGAATGAAATGGATATTATTGTCAATGGCGAAACCTGGGAGATAGAACCCGCTATCACTGTTCAAGAGTTGCTCATATCTCTGGGTTTTGAGTCGGACCGGGTGGTGGTGGAACTGAATCGTCAAATTCTGACCAGCAGTTCTTTCGCTGTAATTCATCTTGATGACGGTGACGCGGTTGAAGTTATCCAGTTCGTCGGGGGAGGGTAACCGTCCGAATTTGAAATCGAAGAGATCACGCCGAAATCAATGTTTTAATGATAAGGGAAAATCATATGGATGAACTGATAATTGCTGGTCGTAGCTTTAAGTCCCGCCTGATGGTCGGCACGGGCAAGTTCCCCTCCAATGCGGCAATGCTCTTGGCAATTGAAAATTCGGGGTGTGAGATCGTTACCGTGGCACTGCGGCGCGTCGACATTAACAACCCCGGCGACAGTATGCTGCAGCATATAGATCGCGACCGTTATCTGCTCCTGCCGAACACCAGCGGGGCCCGTGATGCCGAAGAAGCTGTGCGCCTTGCTCGCCTGGCCAGGGCGGCGGGTTGTGAACCCTGGATCAAACTGGAAGTAACCCCTGACCCCTACTATCTGTTGCCAGATCCGATCGAAACCTTAAAAGCCGCAATTATTTTGATCAAGGAGGGCTTCAACGTTCTCCCCTACATGCCAGCCGATCCGGTCCTGGCTCGCCATCTCGAGGAAGCCGGGGCCGTAACCCTGATGCCGCTGGGAGCGCCGATCGGGACCAATCGCGGCTTAAGAACGCGCGACCTGATCGCGATCATTATCGAACAGGCGAATATCCCGGTCGTGGTCGATGCCGGCCTGGGGGCCCCGTCCCACGCCGCCGAAGCGATGGAGATGGGGGCCGACGCAGTACTGGTCAATACGGCCCTCTCAGACACTGCCAATCCGGCGGCAATGGGGGAGGCCTTTAAAAAAGGGGTCGAGGCCGGACGTCTGGCCTACCTTGCGGGTCTCGGCCCGCAGCGCAACAAGGCGCAGGCCTCCAGCCCACTCACCGGCTTTTTGAGGGGGGAGAAGTGAGTTTTTATAATCTTCTCCAACAGTATCCCGCAGCAGGGCTTAAAAATCGTCTGGATGAAATTTCGTCAGCGGATATCGACCGAGCTTTATCTCAGTCCAAACTTTCGGTCGATGATTTCATCTGCCTGCTCTCCCCCAAAATCAGCCCTGAGCAACTCGAAACACTCGCGGCCACTGCCCACCGTATCACCAGTCAGCGTTTCGGTCGCACGATTCAACTCTACGCGCCCATCTACCTTTCGAATGAATGCCACAACGGCTGTAAATATTGTGGTTTCAGTGCCGACAACCATGATTTGCGCAGAAAAACCCTGAACGACGAAGAGATCCTGCGTGAAGCCGAACACCTTTATCAACTGGGCTTCAGACATATCCTGCTTCTGACGGGCGAAGCACCGGAAGCCGCTGGCGTTGATTATCTGGAGCATGCGGTAAAATTGCTCGCAACCAAATTCAGTTCACTCTCAATTGAAGTCTTTCCGATGTCACAAATGGACTATCAGCGGCTGACCAAGGTCGGCATCGACGGATTGACCATTTACCAAGAGACTTATGACCAGGATATTTATCCCGAACTTCACCCCTTCGGGCCGAAAAGTGATTTCTGCTATCGGCTTGAAGCTCCGGAGCGCGCAGGAGAAGCGGGACTCAGACGGATCGGCATCGGGGCGCTGCTGGGGCTCGGCGACTACCTGTCCGATGCCTTCTACACGGGCCTGCACGCACGCTACCTGATGCACCGCTTCTGGCGCACCCAGGTCAGCGTCTCATTTCCGCGCCTGCGGCCGGCTGAAGGCGGCTTTGCTCCCCGTTCAATTGTGACAGACCGACAGTTAACCCAACTGATCTGCGCCCTGCGGCTGTTATTGCCAGATGCCGGACTGATTCTCTCCACCCGCGAAAGTGCTGAATTACGCGACAATCTCCTCCCCCTCGGTATTACCCAGATGAGTGCCGGGTCCTGTACCGCCCCAGGGGGGTATGAAGGAGATGGCGGGGACGGCGAACAGTTTGCGATCAGCGATCACCGCAGCCCGGAAGAGATTCGCGAGCTGCTCGCCGCTCGCGGCTATGAGGCGATATGGAAGGACTGGGATCGTTCCTTTTTAGACCGTAATGCCGATTCAAACTATAGGGTTTCTCACAATTAATAAAGGGAGGGGGGCTGGTAAGAGCTATTAAATGGCCCCTTGCAGATATTTCGACTTCAATCTGCAGCTTTGATGTGCGACCTATGGTTATATTTCTGCGCAACACGAAGACTTGCGAAACTTGACTCCTCTCTTTCCAATCTCCCTCGATTTTTTCTTTCTCTCAATGCCGTAAACATCCCTTCATTCTTTTGATCCTACGATCCAGAATTACATATTGGCCATTCCCCCTTTTACCCCGATGGAAATGCGAACACTGTTTGTCTTGGGATGAGACACTTGTTTCAAAAACATTCAATTGCCTTGAAACCGGACTTCTAAATCTCCTTTAAAAGTCCTTTTTTCTGGCGACTTGCCTTTTTATTCTGAAAAGCTTAAACAAAAAAATTATTGTAATAACAGTGTTTTATGGAGCACAGAAGTGATTGTGGATGTTGCCTCCTCGTAAGTAGGTGGTCATTGGCACCGGTTGTGCTTTTAACACAGTACAGGACGATCATGCACGACCGTGTTGGAATTCTGAATTGAGGCGGCTGCAACCTTTTAGGTTATGCTCTTCCTGAAGTGGGGGACACTGGGCTGAGGCTGACAAAATCCGGAAACAAGCGGTCACTCGTTACTCTTTATTTCTATCTAAAGAAGGGATAATCAAATGAAGTCACAATTGTCGAAAGAAGAACTTCTCAAAGCCTACCGCAAGATGCGGGAGATTCGTGAATTTGAGGAACGGGTCCACACCGAGTTTGCTACCGGTGAAATTCCAGGGTTTGTTCACCTCTATTCGGGTGAAGAGGCGGTTGCCGTCGGTTTCTGCGAGCACTTGAATGACGTTGATCGCATCGCTAGCACCCATCGCGGCCATGGCCATTGCATTGCCAAGGGTGTCGATATCATGGGCATGATGGCAGAAATTTATGGCAAAAAACCCGGCACCAACGGTGGTAAGGGAGGCTCTATGCACATCGCCGATGTCGACGTGGGAATGCTGGGTGCTAACGGTATTGTCGGGGCAGGTCCTCCTTTGGCTTGCGGTGCCGGGCTGGCTTCCAAACTACGCAAAGATGGCAGTGTCTCAGTGGTCTTTTTTGGTGACGGTGCTGCAAATCAGGGAACAAACTTCGAGTCGATGAATCTGGCCGTCACCTGGAACTTGCCTGTTGTTTTTGTATTGGAAAACAATGGTTATGCAGAAACGACTTCACCCAAATTCTCCGCACGCATCGGAACCGAGAATATCGCCGATCGTGCCCGCGGCTTTGGCATGCCAGCTATCACCGTTGATGGCAATGATTTTGGGGCTGTCTACGAGGCTGCAGGCGAGGCAATTGAACGGGCCCGTAAAGGGGCCGGTCCTTCTTTTGTTGAATGTAAAACCATGCGCTATTTCGGTCATTTTGAGGGAGATGCCCAGAATTACCGTCCTAAAAATGAAGTTAAAGAAGCCCGAGTCAACAATGATTGTTTAAGGCGTTTTATCGCAGCCGTTACCTCGGCGAGTTTGATTGAAAGCTCTGAACTTGAAGCTATCGATAAAGAGACCCTGGCCCTGATAGAAAGTTCAGTAAAAGCGGCCAAGGCTGCTCCTGTCCCTGGGCTTGAAGATCTATTGACTGATGTCTACGTCTCCTACTGATCTATTTACATAAATTTCTGTTAAAGGAAAGGTGAAATACCATGGCAAGAAAAATCATGTTTAAAGAGGCAATAAATGAGGCGATTCGCCTGGAGATGGAAAGGGATGAAACGGTTATACTCATGGGCCTTGACGTTGCAGGTTCCGCCGGGACTGATCAGGAGCGCGATTCATGGGGTGGCGTCCTTGGCGTTACCAAAGGACTGTATCCTCTGTTCCCCGATCGTGTTTTGGATGCTCCAATTTCTGAGTCTTCTTACATCGGCGCCGCTGTCGGGGCGTCTGCTTGTGGAATGCGAGCCATTGGGGAACTGATGTTTGCCGATTTTCTCGGTGTCTGCTTTGATCAGCTGTACAATCAGGCGGCTAAGTTTCGCTACATGTTCGGCGGCAAGGCTGTCACTCCAGTTACCATCCGTACCATAATCGGCGCCGGGTTCAGTGCTGCGGCTCAACATTCTCAAAGTCCTTACTCTATATTTACTCATGTTCCCGGCTTGAAATGTATCATCCCTTCTAATCCCTATGATGCGAAAGGTTTGTTAGCGGCATCAATTCAGGACGATGATCCTTGTATATTCTTTGAGCACAAAGCTCTTTACACGGTTAAGGGTGAGGTGCCCGAGGAGCACTATACGATTCCTCTGGGGAAAGCCAATATTTTGCAAGAAGGTAAAGATGTCACCATTGTCGCCCTAGGTATGATGGTCAGTGTGGCAGTCGCGGCGGCAAAAAAACTGGCACAGGCTGGAATCAGCTGCACGATTATCGATCCGCGAACCACTTCACCTTTGGATAAAGATGCCATCTTATCGAGCGTAGAAAAGACCGGCCGCCTCGTTGTTGTCGATGAAGATAGTAGTCGCTGTGGGTTTGCTTCAGATGTCGTCGGCATGGTCGCACAGGAGATTTTTCGCTCGCTGAAATCTGCGCCACAAATGGTTACACCGCCGTTTGTGCCGGTTCCTTTTGCGAAAAACCTTGAAAGTGAATACATCCCCAATGCCGCCAAGGTTGAAGCTGCGGTACGAAAGGTTATGGAGTAACTAACGATGAGTGACAATAAGATTTACGCAGTGACCATTCCGAAGTGGGGATTGACCATGGAAGAGGGAACCATTACCTCATGGTTAATAGACGAGGGGGCCGAGGTTGAAGTCGAGAGCGAGATTGTGGAGATTGAAACCGACAAGAGCACACAGGCTTTAGAGAGTCCTGTCGCAGGGATTCTTCGGCGCATTATTGGCGAGGAGGGAGAAGAATACCCGGTTCAAGGACTGATCGGGGTTATCGCTGTTGCGGATGTGCCCGATGACGAAATAGACGCTTTTATTGCCAGTTATAGGGGCAGCAATAGTGCCGTGGCAGATGATGAAGAAGATGTGGACACAGATGAGGCTGCACAAGAGAAAACAGATCATCCCGTTAGCAAGAGCAAGCCTTTCTCAAAAATGCGGGCGACAATTGCAAAAACCGTGGTTTCTTCGTGGACGACCCCACAGTTCCCGGTCACCATGGCCGTTGATATGGGGAAAGCTAAGGCCTTGCGGGTAAAACTTAAGGAGGCAGGTCAAGCTGTATCGATGAACGACATTGTCGCTAAAGCTTGCGCCCAGGCAATCCCCAAATACCCCATGGTAAACGCATCACTGGGGAATAAAGAATTCATCCTTAACTCACATGTCAATATTGCGATCGCAGTCGCTGTTGATGAGGATTTAATGATGCCGGTGATCCAAAGTTGTGAGGAATTAAGCCTGAAAGATATCTCCGAAAAGTCCCAACAATTGATCAGCATGGTGAAGGATGGCTCGATCGGTGAGGCCGAATTGAGCGGGGGCAACTTTGCTATTTCGAATTTGGGGATGTTCGGGGTAGAGCAGTTCGCTGCTCTGGTGCCCCCCGGCATGGCCGCAATCCTCGCTGTTGGCGGAATCAAAGATGAAGTCGTTGTGCAGGAAGGCAACATGGCAACGGCGTCGATGATGCGGGTGACCCTGGTGGCTGATCATCGCGTGGTGGACGGTGCTTGCTCCGCTCAGTATCTGGTGGAACTGAAGCGTCTTCTGGAAAACCCAGAAGAGCTTTAAGCAATAGCTACAAATCTGATAGCCCAAAGCTGTCAGTGGACAAAATCCTCCACGGAGTGGTTGCTGGCAGGAGACTCTCGTTTGGGTTTCGAGGAAAGGTTCCAGGTCTTCGAGAATAAATACTCTGGCGTTTGAAACTCAAGTTGGCACCGCTCCCTGGGGCAGATTTAAAATTTAGAAATTCGCAAAACATTCAAATGCCACTGGCGGTATCTCGTGAATATAACGATCTGGTAAGCAGGCACTTGATACAGCATTAAGGGCATCAGGAAGTACTGGGGCACGAGCATGGAAGTTATGCAAAAAAAACGTGGCATCGATAAAACCAGCTTGGTGGCAACAGATCGTCAACCAGTGCTGGCCAAGCCTGCCTGGATTCGGGTCAAGGGCATGTCCTCCTTAGAGGTTGACAGGTTGACGGGCGTTTTGCGTGACCATCGGCTGCATACGGTGTGTGAAGAAGCCAGCTGTCCCAACCTCGGTGAATGTTTCAAGCTTGGTACCGCAACCTTCATGGTCATGGGTGATCTCTGCACCCGCCGCTGTCCCTTTTGCGATGTCGCTCATGGCCGTCCCGGTGCGCTGGACGAAGACGAGCCGCAACACCTTGCGGATGCCATTCTTGCCATGAATCTTCGTTATGTGGTGATCACCTCGGTCACCAGGGATGATCTTGAAGATGGTGGAGCGGCTCATTTCGCGCGCTGTATTGAAGGGATACGAACAGCAACCAAAGGAGTCCAGGTGGAGATACTGGTCCCCGATTTTCGCGGAAACGCCGCCTTGGCCGTCAAAAATTTGGGCAACTGTTTGCCCGATGTGTTCAATCATAATCTGGAAACGGTGCCACGGCTTTATGCAAAATCCCGACCCGGTGCCCGTTATCACGAATCCTTGAGATTATTACACCGGTTTAAACAGAGTTTCCCCGGCATCCCGACCAAATCGGGTTTAATGGTAGGGCTCGGCGAGACCGACGATGAAATTCTTGCAGTGATGCAGGATTTGCGGGCGCATGACTGTGAGATGCTGACCATCGGTCAGTATCTGCGCCCCAGCCGTCATCATCTGCCGGTACAACGGTATGTCAGCCCTGAGCAGTTCGATCTGTTTCGTGTTGCCGGGCTCGAGATGGGTTTTTCCACGGTCACTTCGGGGCCGTTAGTGCGCTCTTCCTATCACGCCGATCTACAGGCGCAAGCTGTTTTATATCCATGACAAGGTGCGAGTAAAACCGCGATTTTTTGTCGGATGAGGAGAATATAGAATGTCTGAAGAAATTTTTGATCTGATCGTTTTGGGCGCTGGCCCTGGTGGTTATGTCGGCGCGATTCGCGCATCCCAGCTCGGCCTGAAGGTGGCCGTTGTGGAAAGCCGTCCGACTCTCGGGGGAGTGTGTCTCAACGAAGGCTGTATCCCGAGTAAGGCCATGCTCGACTCCAGTGAACATTTTGCCCTGGCCCGCGACAAGTTCGCTATGCACGGTATCGAAATCCCTGCGCCTAAACTCAATCTGACCAAAATGATGGAACGCAAGGACGGGGTTGTCAGCGACCTGACCGGTGGCGTCGGCTTCCTGTTCAAAAAAAACAAGATCACCTGGGTCAAGGGGCACGGGAAGCTTCTCGGCGCTGATGCCGAAGAATTGCAGCAGGTCGAAGTGACCGGCAAGGATGCTGGACTGGTAAGAGCCAGGCAGATCCTGCTCGCCACCGGGGGGAAGGTGGCTCAGGTGCCAGGTATCACCATCGATAATGATCTGATCATCGACAATGTCGGTGCCTTGTCCCTCGACAAAGTACCCGAGCATCTGGTGGTGGTCGGCGCCGGTTATATAGGGCTGGAACTCGGTTCTGTCTGGCTGCGCCTCGGTGCCAAGGTGACCGTTGTTGAAATGCTGCCCCAAATGCTGCCCAAATCCGACGCCGATACCACTCAGGCTCTTCAGCGTTCGCTGAAAAAACAGGGAATGACTTTTCACATGGGCACCCTTGTCCAAGGTATCGAAGTGTCTGCAGGTAGGGCTACGGTGACGCTGGTTAAGGGTGACAAGGTGCAGGAAGTGGTGTGCGACAAGGTGCTCATGTCGATTGGCCGTAAACCGAATCTCGATGGACTTGGCGCAGATGAATTGGGGATTGAGATCGATGCGCGCGGCTGTATCAGTGTCGACGACAACTATATGACCAGTCTCCCCGGCATCTATGCGATCGGTGATTTGACTCCCGGGCCCATGCTGGCTCACAAGGCTTCCGAAGAGGGCGTGGCCTGTGTCGAACGCTTGGTCGGCAAGGATGCCAAGCTCAATTACAACACCCTCCCCGGGGTTTGCTACACCTGGCCGGAAGTTGCCTCTGTCGGCAAGACCGAACAGGAGTTGAACGAAGAGGGTGTGGCGATTAAGATTGGAAAATTCAGTTTCCTCGCTAATGGTCGCGCCCGTGCTATGGCTGAAACCGAAGGTTTTGTAAAGATTCTGACCCACGCCGTGAGCGGCAAGATACTGGGTGTACACATCTTTGGACCGCGCGCCTCGGACATGATCGCTGAAGCGGTGGCTGTTATGAGTTACGGCGGTACGGCTCAGGAAGTCGGCGCCATGTTCCACGGCCATCCAACCCTGTCCGAAGCCTTCAAGGAAGCGGCTCTGGATGTTGTGAATGAGGCAGTGCATGCCTAGTTATCTGTAGCGGTTGATTGCGTCCGTTGCTGTTGTTCAAGGTCACATTTGTCGGATTGTTAGTGTCAAAGGGTTCCCTGTCTGAGTCCTGGAGGAAGAAACGATGCCTATTCAAACCGCAACGACAGTCTGGGAGGGAAGCCATGTGGACGGTAAGGGGCTCATGGTTTTGGGGAGTGGACATTTCGATGAGCCATACAGTTTTGCTTCCCGTTTCGGAGATGGCAAGGGTACCAGCCCGGAGGAACTATTAGGTGCAGCATATTGTGGGTCCCTTTCGATGGCTCTGGCCCATGAACTTTCTCTGGTCGGTTTTACCCAGATGCGGATCCTGACAAGTGCCAAGGTTTGCTTGGCTCATGTTGAAGATGAATACAAGATCGCCGCTGTAAGGTTAAATGCCGAAGCGCATGTCTCGGATATTTCGGTCGAGAAGTTCACTGAGTGTGTGGAAAGTTCAATTGACAAGTGTTTGGTAACAAATACGATGAGCAATGTTGAGGTTACTCTGACTGTAAATTTGAATAATGGCTTGACGAGTCAGGCTGCGCCACAAACAATCTATAACTATGGCTAGATTGCGGTCTATGGAAATCAGGGATTTAGGAATCGTTGCCTTTGCGGAGGCATATAACATCCAAAAGCAGCTTGCCGATAATGTTTTGAGCGATGCTGCGCCTGAAACCTTGCTCCTTCTCGAGCATCTGCCTGTCTATACCATCGGGCGTGGCGGAGACGAGAGAAACTCCCTGGACCCATCTATCGAAGTAATTCGCATCAATCGAGGCGGGGATATTACTTTTCATGGCCCGGGGCAACTTGTAGGATATCCAATTGTCAACCTCTCTCTTCGTGGCAAGGACTTGCATCGTTATCTGCGTTTTTTGGAAGAGTTAATTGTTCTCACTGCCGCTGATTTTGGGGTGGATTCTCATCGGGTGCCGGGTAAAACCGGAGTCTGGACTGATTCTGGCAAGCTTGCCTCGATCGGAGTAGGTGCTCGACGTTGGGTGACCATGCACGGCTTTGCACTTAATGTAAAACCTTTACTGGCAGGTTTTAACCGCATAAACCCGTGCGGAATAAAGAACTGCCCTTTGACTTCTTTGGAGCAGGAGAGTGATTCTGTGCTTCTGTTAGAGCAAGTGAAGGGGAGAGTCATGAGTCGTTTTGAACGGCTATTCATTGAATGGCTACCGAAGTGACACGCAATGAAGAGAGGACGTTGATTATCTCCGACCCTGATTTCTTGATGCAACACTTATAATTGTACTAGGCCGTTGGGTCTTGTCGGGAACGGGAGGGACTTCAGGCAGAAACGGAGCTTCTTATCGTCCCTTCTCATCGGGGAATATGTCCACAGTGTAGATATATTACCCTTAGCTTGTCGTCCCCGTCTTTGCCCGCATCGTCCCCTTTTGTTGCAAAACGCCCCAATCAGGACAAATAGACTTATGTGGACTGTTGTCGACTTTGCATGCGTTGCGACTGTAAGTCGCCGGTATCAAAGGATTGGATAAAAATAAACCACCGTTCTGTAAAGTGGCATTTGCATTGCAATGTACAGTTGGTAACCTGTTACACAACGGTGCACAGTATTGATTTTCTGTGCGTGGGATCGGGTCGGAATCATTTTTGAACGAGCTATCAGCATTTTTGAAGATAACTGTCTGTCTCGACGTCATTGTGAAAAGAAAAACTCCAACCTGGTCACCTGAGGGGTAGCCCTTATGGCAAAAGGTCAATGGGTCTTGGCTGGAAACGGCTTTGCCTCCCGAATGGGAAGGCGCTTTTTAGGTAAGCACACACACAGAAGAAAAGGAGAATGGGAATGGACAAGATTCTAAGAATCAACATGAGTGCTGCTGGTGGTCCAACACAAAGCACCGAAAAAGCAGGGGAGTTTGCCGCTCTCGGTGGCCGGGCCACGACTTCGACGATTGTTGGCAAAGAAGTTCCGCCAGATTGCCACCCGTTGAGTTCGGAGA
>Ga0314774_1001127_pt1 | contig 18120 bp, 15 predicted proteins | sample MetaGCBIA2018_FD_204515 | JGI IMG/M metagenome (GOLD analysis project Ga0314774, IMG submission 204515) | Cryopeg brine microbial communities from Beaufort Sea near Barrow, Alaska, United States - CBIA 2018 | ecosystem: Environmental > Aquatic > Marine > Coastal | place: USA: Alaska | collected...
ACCCCAAAATGTGCCTTGCTATAAAATATTTTAGTTGAGAAAAAGTCCCCCAATCTGTATCGTCCCCACAACGGTATTATGATTAAAAAAGTTGTCCCCACAACGGTTTTATTATCAAAAGCATAAAGTGACCGTCCCGTCCCCACAACGGTTTTAACATCAAGAGGTTATTAATATAAATTCCCCATTATTAAACACATAAAAATTATTGTTGCCCATTCATTTTACATTTAAGGGATCATTATGATCTGCCACCCATCAAAGCAGTGTCTATTAAAAATACTGACTTAAAACAAACTGGGAAGCTGCAAAAAAGCATCTATTGTAAGGGGTTACAAGCGATGTCATTGGCTTCCCTTTCTTCATTTAATAATGGCATAGAAAGTGGCAATACTGAGGGGAATATGCTAAATACATAAATCTAACAATACTAAAAAAACCACACACGCTCCATTCAAAAGGTAATTCTCTACACTAAAAAACAATACACCCTAAAAAAACAGCTAAATGATGAAACAACTCCTAAAGGGGCATTTTTCTTTTTAATTCTTCAACTATATTATAAGCAGCCGGACAAATTTCTGTATTCTTCAAAGTCAGATTGGTGAGTTGGATAAATTTTCGTCGATTGGTATGCGGATATTCATTGCAGGCTTTTGGCCGCACATCGTAAATGCTGCACATGTTGTCATTTAAATCCAAAAAGGAACATGGCGCAGTTTTCAATACATAAAAATCATCTAAATCACGCTCCAAATAGGTTGAAATAAAAAGATGCTCTTTCATTTTCACATACTTGGCAATGCGTTTAATATCTTTCTCCGTAAAAATAGGGCTTGTGGTTTTGCAACAATTCCCGCAAGTCAAACAATCCGTTCTTTTAAACTCACTGATATGCAATTCCTGCACCACAAAATCCAAATTTTTAGGCGTACGCTTTTTCAGTCTTTCAAAATACTTTTTGGTTTCCAAGTATTTTTCTTTCGCTAAACCCGGTAATTCTTTTAAAAACGCTTCCATTTATTTAATTTATTGGCAAAAATACAATTTAAACTTTTAAAAATTATCGTACTTTTGTTCCTTAACAGATTTCAGTAAAAAAAGATGCAAAACAGTTTAGAGAAAGCCATTAAAAAAGGGATCAAAGAAATTTATGATGTCGTTATGGATTCGGTGGAATTTCAAGCAACGAATAAAGATTTTGAAGGTGACATTACCGTTGTTGTTTTTGCATTTTTACGTTATATTAAAGGAAACCCTGTTGAAATTGGGACTAAACTGGGCACCTATTTAAAAGAAAACGTGCAGGAAGTTAAAGATTTCAATGTGGTAAAAGGCTTTTTAAACCTGGTAATTTCAGATGTCTTCTTTTTGGATTCCTTCAACGAAATTTATACGAGCCCAAACTATGGATTTGTATCTCCCAAACCCAGTGAAAAAGCTGTTATGGTAGAATATTCTTCGCCTAACACAAACAAACCGCTGCATTTGGGACATATCAGAAATAATTTATTGGGCTATTCGGTGGCAGAAATTATAAAAGCTTCCGGAAAAAAGGTCTACAAAACACAAATTATTAACGACCGAGGCATTCATATTTGCAAAAGTATGCTGGCATGGCAACGTTTTGGAAATGGCGAAACACCTGAAAGCAGCGGTTTAAAAGGCGACAAACTGGTAGGAAACTACTATGTGGCCTTTGACAAAGCTTATAAAGAAGAAATCGCCCAATTAATTTCGGAAGGAAAAACCGAAGAAGAAGCAAAAAAACAGGCTCCTATTTTGCTGGAAGCCCAGGAAATGTTGCTTAAATGGGAAGCCGGAGATGAAAAAGTTGTTTCTCTATGGAAGACGATGAACTCATGGGTTTATGAAGGTTTCAATAAAACGTATGAAACATTGGGGGTTGATTTCGATAAAAATTATTACGAGAGCATTACCTATTTACTTGGAAAAGATGTGGTTGCAGACGGACTTGATAAAGGCGTTTTTTATAAAAAAGAAGACGGCTCGGTATGGATTGATTTGACCGACGAAGGTTTGGATGAAAAAATTGTTTTGCGTGCTGACGGTACTGCGGTATACATGACCCAAGATATAGGAACCGCCATCGAACGTTTTAAAGATTTTGACTTAAGTGAATTGGTGTACACTGTTGGGAATGAGCAAGATTACCATTTTAAAGTGTTGTTTTTAATTTTGAAAAAACTTGGTTTTGAATGGGGTGAAAACTTGTATCATTTGTCATATGGTATGGTCGATTTACCTAGCGGAAAAATGAAATCGCGCGAAGGAACCGTGGTAGATGCCGATGATTTAATGGAAGAAATGGTGGACACCGCAAGAAACATTTCGCAGGAATTGGGAAAACTGGAAGGCTATTCCAAACCCGAAAAAGAGAAACTTTATAAAATAATTGGTTTGGGCGCTTTGAAATACTATATTTTGAAGGTGGATCCAAAAAAAAGAATTTTATTCGACCCAGAAGAATCGGTCGATTTTAACGGAAATACGGGGCCGTTTATACAATACACCTATGCCCGAATTCAATCCATCATCAGAAAGGCCGATTTTGACTATTCAGAAGAAATATCAGCCGTTGAATTACAAAGCAAGGAACGTGGATTGATCAAACAGATTCAGCAGTTCCCTGAAATTATACAAAATGCAGCCAAAAATCACAGTCCGGCCATCGTTGCAAATTACGCCTATGACTTGGTAAAAGAATACAATTCTTTGTACCAAAGTCTGCCTATTTTAGGAAGTGAAAATGAAAATGAAAAAATACTCAGAACCCAGCTTTCGGCAAAAGTGGGTGAAATTATAAAAGCTGCATTTAAGTTATTGGGAATTAAAGTTCCTGAACGGATGTAAAGCCCCCTAGCCCCCAAAGGGTGGACAGAGCGTTAAAAAAATGTTCGGTGAACATTTTTAGCGAAAGGGCCAGATGGCATGTAGGGCTTTGAAAAGTTAAAAGTTAAATATTAAAAGTTCAACTAAACAGTTAAACTCATAAACGATTAAACAATTAAACATGAAATACGACATTATTATTTTAGGAAGCGGTCCAGGAGGCTACGTTACTGCCATTAGAGCATCACAACTTGGTTTTAAAGTTGGTATTGTTGAAAAAGAAAATTTAGGCGGAATTTGTTTAAACTGGGGATGTATACCAACCAAAGCCTTGTTAAAAAGTGCCCAGGTTTATGACTATTTAAAACATGTTGACGCATACGGTTTAAAAGCTGAAGCCATTGACAAGGATTTTAGCGCGGTAATTAAACGCAGCAGAAATGTAGCGGACGGCATGAGCAAAGGCGTTCAGTTTTTGATGAAAAAAAATAAAATTGACGTTATTGACGGTTTTGGAAAACTACAAACAGGCAAAAAATTGGAAGTGACCGACTCGGAAGGAAAAGTAACCGAGTACAGCGCCGACCATATTATCATTGCAACAGGTGCGCGTTCCCGTGAATTGCCAAACTTACCGCAAGACGGTAAAAAAGTAATTGGCTACAGAGAAGCGATGACTTTACCTTCACAACCTAAAAAAATGATTGTGGTGGGTTCGGGTGCTATTGGCGTTGAGTTTGCCCATTTTTATAATGCCATGGGAACGGAAGTGACCATCGTGGAATTTTTGCCAAATTTAGTTCCTTTGGAAGATATTGACGTTTCCAAACAATTTGAACGCTCCTTTAAAAAATCTGGTGTCAAGGTTATGACCAATTCCTCAGTGGAATCTGTGGATATTTCAGGCGATGGCGTTAAAGCGGTGGTTAAGACCAAAAAAGGCGAGGAAATATTGGAAGCCGACATCGTACTTTCAGCGGTAGGCATTAAATCAAATATAGAAAATATTGGATTGGAAGATGTTGGTATTGTAACCGACAGAGACAAGATAATCGTGAATGATTTTTACCAAACCAATATTCCAGGCTATTATGCTATTGGGGATGTTGTTCCTGGTCCTGCCCTAGCCCATGTTGCTTCAGCAGAAGGTATTACCTGTGTGGAAAAAATTGCAGGATTGCACGCAGAAGCCATAGACTACGGAAATATTCCAGGATGTACTTATGCAACCCCTGAAATTGCCAGCGTAGGATTGACAGAAGCACAAGCTTTGGAAAAAGGCTATGAATTGAAAATTGGGAAATTTCCTTTTTCTGCCTCAGGAAAAGCAAAAGCTGCAGGAACACCAGATGGGTTTGTAAAAGTAATTTTCGACGCAAAATACGGCGAATGGTTAGGCTGCCATATGATCGGCGCCGGCGTTACCGATATGATTGCCGAAGCAGTTTTGGGAAGAAAATTAGAAACAACAGGACACGAAGTACTTAAAACCATTCACCCTCATCCAACAATGAGTGAAGCTGTTATGGAAGCAGTTGCCGATGCTTATGGAGAAGTAATCCATTTGTAAGATTGATCAATTCGTTTTAAGTCTTGAATTAATTGTATTTTATAAAATTAGGGAAGCCAATTTTTAATAAATAATTAAAAATTGGCTTTTTTCAAGGTAAATTCTTGAAATTTATTTTATTTTCATGTTTTATCCAATTCGATCTCCTCTTAAGAAGAAAAATTAAAACATTGCTTTAAAAAATATGGCAATAGCTTCCCTAAAATATTATATTTGTACAGACAAAAGTAAAAACTGCGGCACTGATGTTGCGTGTAATTGTTCGGTATGTAAAACCGCTATTTGTACAATGCTGCTTTTCACAATCATGATTTGGTAAAAAAACTGACCATTAAATATTCTGAAATATAATGGCGAAAATTTCGACACCAATACAGCAACCATACACATAATAACCAGAAATAGATAAAATTATGGCATTTTCCTTCTCAAACCTCTTCAAATCCAAAAAAGTTCCAAGTTCTTCAGCGCTCATTTCTGAAATTGATTTTAAAGGGGGAACAAAATATGCAGAAAACAGCAGCAATGCCGTTTATTTGGATATTGAAGAATTGGGCGGATTTCCTTTTATAAAAACCATCATCATCGGTGATTTTTCAACCAAAATAAAACGAACAGGCGGTACGCTAACCTTTATTTTTGAAAACGATTCCTTGATTTTAAGTTCGGACCATACAGATGTTGAATCCAATCAAATTAAAAACACAAGTGCTTATTATACCGAAATAGATTTTGAATTAATTGAAGCCGAAGCTGAAAAAATAAGAAACGAACAGGTCCTAGAAATTCAATATGAATTTAAAGATAAAATTCTTGCTTTCAATCCTATTTCTAAGTAAATTCAATAATCGTAAATTCAAATTTAAGCGCATCTGTGTTTTTAAGCAACATGGGAATTAGATCCGCTCCCAATACCTCATAATATTCTGAAAAATTTTGGTTTCGCTCCTGCAGACTTTGGTTGGGAAATAACTCGTTTTGCACTTTCCTAATACGATCAACCACGTCAGAAAGCTTTCTCTTTTGCGCATTCAACAACCGCTTTTCCAAATTATCCAGTCCCTTTAGCTGTTTTTTCTCCTGGGCATTTACTGCGCCCATAAAACTACCGTCCGTTTTTTTAGCCAATTCTTTTAAATCAACGAATTGTTGTTGCAGGTACTCTTTTTGTTCAGAAAAATCGATTTTCACTTCAGAAATTTCTTTAACAGCATCTGCAATCAATGATTCCTGTTTTTTGAAAATTTCAGGGATTGAAATGTTTAATTTATTCATTTTGGACACCTGCTTTTTAGTGGCCAACAACACGGAATTTCGCAAGACCAAAATCGGAAACGGGATGTTTACGCTATTGAAATAATTTTTTAGCTGAAACCAATAGGCCAGCTCCCCTCCTCCACCAATATAGGCAAGGTTTGGCAATATAATTTCCTGGTAAAGCGGCCGCAAAATTACATTTGGACTAAAACGTTCGGGATATTCTTCTACTTCCTTCAATATTTCATTTTCAGAAAAAACGATGTCCGTATTGTTTACAATAAATTGATTTTTCTCAAAAATAATGCGCTCTCTTATGGCATCCTTCAAGTAAAATAAGTTAATTTCTCTCGGATTTACCTGAATTTTAGCATGGGATTCAAGCCCTTTATCCGTTTCAGAAACATGCGTAAAAGAAGTGTTCTGAAACAATTCTTCTTTAACAAAAGGTGCCAACGATTTTTTCAGCTTCATATCATCTCCATCAATAATGACAAGTCCATATTCTCCAAAAAGTTCGTTTACCAAATAACGTGTGGCAGCCGCTAAATTATCGTTTTCTAAATAGGCCTTTTTGAACAATTTCCTCAACTCATCTGCATTGCTGGAAGTTCCCAAAAGTGCTGAGAATTCCTTAAAAACAGCATCAAACCCATCAGTTTTTAATCGGCCTACCGCTCCGCTGCTTTCCCTGTTCCAACTTATTTTGGTATTGTTGACATTGAAATATTGTATTTCCTCAAAATCGTGGTCTTCGGTTGCCATCCAATAGACTGGCACAAAATTTTGCTTCGGAAATTCTTTTCTCAACTTATCGGCCAGATTTATGGCAGTCACAATTTTATATAAAAAATATAAAGGACCTGTAAAAATATTCAATTGATGTCCGGTGGTAACCGTAAACGTGTTTTCGTCCAACAGCGAATCAATATTTTTCGCAGTCTGTTCTGAAACCGAAGTGTTTTCGTATTGCTGTTTCAGTGCATCATTCAACAGTTGCCTCGACTCCGCTCGAAACGATATTTTTTTTGATTCAATTTGATTTTTAAATCCTGTGACATCCGGGAAATTCCCATAAAATTGAGCTAATTCGGGCTTTCTATCCAAATAATCACAAATTAATTTTGAAAAATAACCGGTCGCTGCAAAAGAAATATTATATACACTCATTACCCTATATTTTTTTGAAACAATGTATATACATATTCTCTGGTATTTCCTGAAGGCTGGGTGTAGGTATAATTAAATGATTTCAACAATTCAAAATCTGCTCCCAAGCGTTCTTGCAACATTTCTTCATTGTAATTAAACACGTCCAGTCCGCTGCATTTTTTGGCGCCTTCTAAATTAAACTCAGCCAAAATCACAAATCCTTTTGGTTTTAAAGTTCTTTTTAACAGGTCGAAATAGGCTTTTTGTTGATTTTCTTCCGTAAAAAAATGCAGTACTGCCCTGTCATGCCATAAATCAACATTTTTTAATTTCAATAATTCGGAAGGATTGGTTAAATCATCGACAATATAATTAATATATGCATTTTTGTGAAGGGAAAGATTGTTGCTTAATTCTTTTAAAGCCGCTGATGCAATATCGTTTACCACTATATTCTCATAGCCTTTACCCAATAATTGCGCAATTAAAGTGGTTGCGCCTGCACCTGCATTAAAAATTAAGGCCTCTTTGGGCAAGTTGCAGGCCTCTATTAATTCCAAGGACGGCTCTGGTTTTTCCTCATACCAGCCTAAATTGGTGATGGGTAATTTCTGATAGGAATTGTTCCAGTGTTTTTCAAAATCGTATTTGGTATTATCGTTTTCTTCAGAATTTTCATTCATGTTAAGCTCAAATTTATTTTTTTACAAAAGTATGATTTTTTGAGCAATTTATAAATTAAAGAATTTGTAAGTACTTTTGTAAATATTGGTTTCTTTTAATCTTATTTACAATCACTAAATATTAAAATAAAATTTAAAAAATATTCTCGTTAGGCCTATTTGTTTTTTGGAAAAGGCACATTAATCTATAGTTTTTCCGGAAATGGGATATCAATATCTGGCTTTTCCGGAACAGGGATGTCAATAAGCGGTTTTTCAGGAACAGGTACATCAATAGGCGGTTTTTTCGGAGGGGGAATATCAATTAATGGTTTCTCTGGAGGGATATCAATAAGCGGTTTTTCAGGAACAGTACCTTTAATAATCTCTTTAGCCATAATTTTAAGTTTTATATATCAAATATAATTACTATTAATGAATTTCTATCCATTTTTGCAGATAGTTCTTCTGTGTTAAAATTTCCTTTAATTTTTTTAATAATTATGTTTCCGTGTATTGTTACTGTTAAGCCCGAAGTTCTTTCTATAAATCCTATTGCCATAATTACCAATAAATATCACCTCCAAACTACAGCCCATTTTACAGAAAAAGAGAAACTTGGAAGAACCTTTTAGAAAAGCAAGGAACTCAATTGAGAATATTTTGTTAAAATAAAAAGCAGTCAAACTACTGAGGAATTCACTAATTTGATAAGGAATTATATTGGCTATTTGCTTTTATAAAGAAGGAAATTGTTTCATTTAATCTTTCACCAAGTCGCAGAACCAAAAACTGGAATCCCAAGCATTTGATTGGTTTGATTTATAAGTTTTTAACACTTTTTCTCCAATCCTGAATTTTATTGGGGATGAAAAGATAGGTCCATCATAAACAAAAGTATGGAACTCCCCATTTTCGCCACAAACATCAACATTGGAAGGCAAATCGTTTATGAAATTTTCATCCAACACTCTCCCCACAAAGCTTTCATCCAATAATTTAGCATTTACACTCACCGTTATCGCCTTAAACCCCAAGGCAAAAAACTCCTGAATTAATTCTTTAGAATCTCTTTTCCATAAAGGGAAAATACCTTTTAAACCCAATTCTGCCAACTTTTCTTCCCTATATTTTTAAGGTCTTCCAGAAACAAATCTCCAAAAACGGCATACCCGTAGTTGCTTGCCACCAGCATTTTCAAACTTTCCTTCATAGACAGCCTGTATTCTTCCTCGGAAGCCTCTTCTGAAAAATATATTTTATACAAAGGCAACCCAATACTTTTTGCCTGATCTTCCAGTAAATTTTCAGGAATGCCATGCATGGAAACTTTCCCCAACTGCTTGTTTACAGTTGTGACCAAAGTACCGACTTTGTAATTGTTTTCATTTAAAATTTTATATAAGGCTAAGGCGGAGTCCTTACCCGTACTCCAGTTAAAATAGGCTTTTTTCAATTGTTATTATTTTAGTGTAATATAACTATTGCATATTTATATACCAACTACATAATTAATTTTATTTAGGTACATTTGGCATTTAAATTTAAAGAAATGAAAAACCTACTCATATTGTTTATTGCAATTGCTGCAATATCCTTTACGACAATGTTTTCATATACTTTCACTAATAAGTGCGCAATTAATGTAGTTGCACCGGCATCCGCATTAAAAATTAAGGCATCATTTATCAAGTTACAGGCCTCTATTAGTTCCAAGGACGGCTCTGATTTTTCCTCATACCAGCCTAAATTGGTGATGTGTAATTTCTAATAGGCATTGTTCCAGTGTTTTCAAAATCGTAGGCGATTTCTTCATTCTCTCCAGAATTTTCGTTCATTTTACCGCAAATTTAATTTTTTTTATAAAAGTAAGCAATTCTAATGTGTTTGTTTAAATATCCCTATACATCTTACAATTCTCAACTAATTACCCCATAAAATAACAAAACCAAATAAAAGTTCTTAGGAATATAAAACTGACATTTAACCATTTAAATTACAAAAAAACATGAATTACCTCGTTAAATTTTATTATAAAATCATTAATAAATTACTGTAATTTAAAGTTTGTTTTAAAAGAAAATTAGTTTTATTAGCCTAAATCGAATTTATTTTATAAAATTGTTATCATAAATGAAATTTTATTTATAGAAATATTACTCTTTTAATATTAAATCAAAAACAACTATTATGAATTCTAAAATTCTAAAATTTTTCTCCTTCACGCTCCTGTTTTTAATTTATTTTGAATCCTACTCACAAGAAACAAAAAAAGCGATTGCAATTGATGACCTGATGAAATTAAAATCGGTAAGCAATCCTCAAATTAGTCCAGACGGAAAATGGGTTGCCTACACCACCTCAGAAAACAATCTAAAAAAAGATAAAGCCGAAACGCAACTTTGGATGATTTCTTCCCTAGGAGGAGAAGCAATTCCCATGACTTCAAAGGAATTCTATTCGGCAAGTAAACCTCGCTGGAGTCCAGATAACAAATACTTGTCTTTTCTTGCAAAGCAACCTGAAGGCAAAGTACAGGTATGGACACTTAACAGAAATGGAGGAGATTCAGAACAATTGACTAAAATTAAACAAGGGGTCGCAGGTTATGAATGGGCTCCTGACGGAAAAAGGCTTTTATTGCTTTTAAAAGACCCAAAACCAGAAGAATTAACAGCGGATAAAGAAGATGACAAAAAGGTAAAACCAGTTGTTATAGATCGCTTACAATTTAAAATGGATTACAAGGGCTATCTTGATCGTTACAGAACACACCTTTATGTTTTTACGCCTGGAGATACCATTCCTGTACAAATTACTTCAGGAGACTTTGATGATAAAAGTCCGGTTTGGAGCCCTGATGGAAAATCTATTGCCTTTGTAAGCAACAGAACCGACAATGCGGATGGGAATTCCAATACGGATATTTGGATTGTTTCATCAGACAATTCAGATAAAGGGAAAACTTTACAACAAGTGACCACAAACCCAAATGCCGATAAGGCTCCTGCCTGGAGCCCTGACGGAAAACATATTTCCTACACCACAATTACTGATGCCAAAGCCATGTGGTATGCCACACAAAAATTGGCAATAATACCAACTTCGGGTGGATCCCAGAAATTACTTCTCGATAACCTTGACAGAAATATTAATAAACCCAAATTTTCGAAAGACGGAAAATCAATTTATTTTCTGATTGAAGAAAACGGCACCAGCATTATTGGCTCAGTAGCTCCTTCCGGAGAGAACTTTAAAAGAGTGATCCAAGGAGATTTTAGCATTGGTGATTATTCATTAAATGGATCAATGATTGCTCCCTTGTTAGGCAAAAGTAACCAACCTTATGAAGTGTACACTTTTGAAAATAATGAAATTAAAAAATTAACATCTGTAAATGATGAAATATTAGATAAGGTACAAAAACCAATTATTGAAAAGATTCATTTTAAAAGCGAGGATGGTACTGACATTGAAGGTTTTGTCGTAAAACCTATTGGATTTAATCCAAAAACAAAATACCCTTTAATTCTATGGCTTCATGGCGGTCCGGTTAGCCAATATGAATTTGATTTTTATGAATCACCACAATTGTTTGCCGCCAATGGTTATGTAACCCTTCTTATAAATCCCAGAGGATCTTCAGGATATGGGCAACCATTTTCAGAGGCTTTATTTGCAGATTGGGGAAATAAAGATTTTAAAGATGTTATGGCCGGTGTTGATTATGTGATTGCTCAAGGTTATGCAGATCCAAATCATTTAGGAGTTGGAGGCTGGTCTTATGGAGGAATTTTAACAAATTATGTGATTACCAAAACCAACCGATTTAAAGGTGCTGTTTCAGGCGCAAGCGAATCGCTTTACCGTGCCAATTATGGTCACGATCATTATCAGCTGACTTGGGAATTAGAATTGGGACTCCCTTGGGATAATGCTGAAGGCTGGGAAAGGCTGTCTCCGTTTAACGATGTAGAAAATATTATGACACCTACCTTGTGGATGGGTGGTGCTGAAGATTGGAATGTGCCAATTTTAAATTCAGAACAAATGTATCAAGCCATGAAGCGTTTGGGCAGAGAAACATTATTGGTTGTTTATCCCGGAGAATCACATGGATTGCAGAAGCCTTCTTTTATTAAAGATCGATATGAAAGATTTATTAAATGGTTTGACAGCCATGTTAAATAGCGCCATGAATATTGTATATCGCACTGAATAGTAAACTATTGCACCAAACTTAGCGTTAATTAAAAAAGTGTATTGTTTTTAAAAAACAGTACACTTTTTTTTGTGCCTTAAAATAAAAAATAATTATATGTTTTTAAGAAGGTGTTTTTTTTTGTACTATTGTTAATATTTTTACAAAATAATTAAAGTGTTCTAAGTATATCCTTATTTGCATTAAACAAATGATTTCTTTTAGAGCACGCCAATTGCTAATTCAAAATCAGAAAACAACAACCAATAAATAGTTTAATTATAATTTAAAAACAGATGTATGAAAATTAAAAACTACTTTTTTCTAGGATTATTTTTTGTTTCATCCTTATTAATGGCCCAGGAAAAGAAAATTTCAGGAGTTGTTAAGGGTGAAGACGGATTGATTCTAATGGGTGTAAACATCGTTATTGAAAACACCAGTAAAGGAACCCAATCAGATTTTGACGGAAATTACGCCATTATGGCAAGTCCTCAAGACGTTTTAGTCTATTCTTTTGTGGGCTTTAGAACCCTTAAAATAACTATAGGTCAGGAAACAACTATCAATGTAGAAATGGTTTCAGATAACACTTTGGAAGAAGTTGTTGTTGTTGGCTTTGGTAAACAATCCAAACGTAAAGTAACTGATAATATCGCCTCGATTTCTTCAAGCGAAATCAATCAAGTTCCCATTGCAAGTATGCAGGGAGCACTTACAGGAAAAGCTGCCGGCGTGCAAATCACGCAAATAAACGGAAAAGTAGAAGGTGGGGTTAAAATGAGAATCAGAGGGGTCTCCAGTATTTCTTCTTCTCAAGAACCTTTGTATGTAATTGATGGGATGCCATTGATTAATGATGACGAAAGTGTTTCTCAAGCACCAATTAATCCTTTAATTTCATTAAACCCAAATGATATTGAATCCATCCAAATTTTAAAAGATGCCTCTTCTGCTGCCATTTATGGTGCCAGAGGCACAAATGGTGTTGTTTTAATTACCACCAAGCAAGGAAAATCTGGTAAAACAAGGGTTTCATTGAATACTTCAACAGGTTGGAGCGAAGCAACCCATAAGGTAAAGTGGTTAAATGCTGCACAATATGTGGAACTTTTCACGGAAGCCTCCACCAATAGTTATGGTGCTGGAGATACGTGGCTGACAGAGGAAGGTGGTTATTTTGACTGGATGTCTAACGGAAAAGATTGGAGAACCGGGGAAGTAGATACCAATTGGCAGGATTTGGCCTTAGTAAAAGGTTCTGTTCAGAATCATAATTTTTCAATTTCCGGTGGTACTGATAAAACCGTGTTCTTTATTTCCGGCGGTTATAACAATACCCAAGGAATTGTTCGCGGAAACAGCTTAGACCGTTATTCTTTTCGAGGTAATTTAGACCACAAAATTTCAGATAAATTTAGAGTTGGACTCAATACCAGTTTAAGTAAAACACATATTTCAAGAATAGGAACAGACAATTCTTTCTCTACACCTTTACAGGCCATTGCCCAATCTCCACTAACGCCTCCATATTTAGATGATGGTATTGTTCCCAACAACGAAACTAGCATTTACTATAACTTTTTAATGCAGGAATACAATGGAAATTGGAATGTAGATATTTTTAGGGTTTTGCTCAATTCTTATTTGGAATACCAACTGCTTCCTGAACTAACTTTTAAGACAGAATTTGGGTATGACAACAACAATCAAACCGAAGAATATTTTGGAGGAAGTTTAACCGAATCATCTTCCACAAATGGATACGCCGATGCAAATGCTGTTCAATCAGATAAATACAGTATCAACAATTATTTTACCTATGCCCAAACTTTTAATGAAGATTATGATCTGGAATTTGTGGGTGGTATGAGTTTTGAAGAAAGTTCACGCAAAAGACAATTTGTTGCGGGAACTGGTTTTCCTTCAGATAACCTGCAAACAGTTGCGAGTGCTTCTGAAATTACCTCAGGAACTTCCAGCAGAACTAAATACAATTTTCTGTCTTATTTTGGAAGAGCTACCTTCTCTATTCTGGATAAATATTTAGTAAAAGGTAGTTTACGCTACGATGGATCTTCTAGATTTGGAGTTTCAAACAGATACGGAATATTCCCTGCTGCTTCTGTTGGCTGGATTATTTCTGAGGAAGAATTTATCAAAAATTCTGAAACCATATCCTTATTAAAATTAAGAGGAAGTTTTGGGATAACAGGAAATGCCGGCATTGGTAACTTTGCAAGTTTGGGTCTTTTCGGCGGAACAGCCTATAACCAGAAATCTGGATTGTCACCAGTTCAGTTAGGAAACCCAGATTTAAAATGGGAAAAAACCAACCAAATTGATGCTGGTTTAGATTTTGGTATTTTAAACAATCGCATTAGCGGTGAAATTGATTATTACGCTAAAAAAACAAACGATCTTTTGTTGAATGAGCCTATTCCCGCAACATCAGGCTATACCTCAATTACTCGTAATGTTGGATCACTTACCAATAAAGGATTTGAATTTGTGTTAAATACCGATAATGTAAGATCAGAAAATATGACTTGGAAAACGTCTCTAAATCTTTCAACCTTAGACAATAAAGTTACCGACCTTCCAAGCGGTGATATTGTGGCAGGCAGAAATATTGTAAGAGAAGGGGAAACCATCTCCTCTTTTTATTTGGTGGAATATGCGGGCGTAGATCCTGCAAATGGAGATGCTTTGTTTTATCTTAATGATGGATCAGCAAATAGAGCTACAACAAACAACTATAATGAAGCGCAAAGAGTAATTTCGGGAAGCCCATACCCTACTTTAATGGGAGGACTTACCAACACGCTATCTTTTTATAATTTTGATTTTTCATTTACTTTACAAGGAGAATGGGGTTCTTCCCTTTATAATGAAGGCGGAAAATTTCAATCGGGTAACGCAAGATATGAAGACAACCAAACAGCAGACCAGTTAGACAGATGGCAAAACCCAGGTGACATCACTATGGTGCCTCAAGCCAGAATGTACAGTACAAACGGCCAACAAGCTTCAACGCGCTATTTGGAAAAATCAGATTTTATCCGATTAAGAAATTTATCTTTCGGCTATACTTTACCTAAAGAAATTACGCAAAAATTCTCTGTAGACCGCTTAAGATTATACTTTACCGGGATAAACTTGTTGACTTTTACAGATTATAGCGGTTATGATCCAGAATCTTCCTATGATAACAATGGAAATTCTAATATTGAAAAGGGGATAACATTTTACTCTTCTCCTCCAGCAAAAACACTTACAATCGGATTGAATATTGACCTATAAAGAAAGCATTATGAAAAAATATAAAAACATATCAATTGTAATTTCACTGCTTGCCATATCATTTATGGCCTGTGATGATAACCTAAACATTGAACCGGAGCAAAACCTATCTCCTGAGGTAGCAACTGAAAGTCCGGCAAACGTCAAAAAAATATTAAACAATGTCTATGCCGTGGCCAGAGACAATGGAAGTTACGGCGGCGGTATCGTATTGGCATCAGAGCTCATAGGAAATAGCGGTGGTCTTTCCTGGGGGGGAACTTATGTTCAACCTGCAGAATATAACGAAAAGGCAATTTTATCAGACAACAGTTTTGTTGAAAGTATTTGGGTAAATGCCTATGATATCAGTAATGAAGCCAATATTGTTTTATCAAGTTTAAGCGTGTTTACGGATGATTATGAAAAAGGCGTTACCGAAGGCGAAGCAAAATTCCTAAGAGGATTGGCCTATTTTGATTTGGCAAGGTTATATTCAAAATCATATGTCCCAGGATCACAAAACAGTCAACCCGCAGTACCAATTTCGTTAACAGCTGTATTAGACGCTTCAGTTATAGAATCTCCTTCAAGAAACACATTGGAAGAAGTTTATGCTCAGGTAATTTCTGATTTAACTGATGCTTATAATTTACTACCTTCTTCAAATGATGTTTTTGCTACAAAATACAGTGCTGCAGCATTATTGGCCAGGGTATATTTGGAAATGGGTGATTATGAGAATGCTCGTGCGATGGCAAATGATGTCATTAACAATAGTGGGGCTTCTTTAACGGCTACTTTTGATGGTGCTTTTAACAATGGCGAAAATTCTGAAGAAGACCTATTTGCGTGGCAAGTTACAAGTCAGGATGCCAGCCTGAATGATTTCAGTACATTTTGGGGTGGTGTAGAATTTGGTGGTCGTAATGGAAACCCTGATCTTTCCATAACCTCACAACATTTTACTATTTATGATGATCCAAATGATGCCCGATCACTTTTCTTTTATGTCACCTCACGAGGTACAGCAACATCCAAGTGGCAAAACCAATTTGGAAATATCCCTTTCTTGCGCTTGGCGGAAATGTATTTGGTACGTGCGGAAAGTAATTTTAGAAAAGTAACTACCGTTGGTGATACCCCTCTTAATGATATTAATGCGTTAAGAGACCGAGCCAATGCCAGTTTGTATATTTCTGTTGATTTAGCAACCATTTTAATGGAACGAAAAAGAGAATTGGCTTTTGAAGGATTTTCACTATTTGACGCAAAACGACTTGGTGAAAATGTAGGAAGTATTCCTTACAATGCCAACAGATTGATATTGCCTATTCCACTTCGGGAAATGGATGTAAATCCAAATTTAACCCAAAATGAGGGCTATTAATTTTAATAGAAATTAGTTCATCAACAAAGGAGTTATGTATTTTACTTAGCTCCTTTGTAATTTTCATCAATAATTATAAAGTGGTATACTTTTGTTATTGACAGCATAAAATAATTGTTGTATCATTGTTTTTTTAATGTTACTATAATTCAACAGAAAATAGCAAACTCATTATTTTAACATCATTTACTCAAGAAATACCTTAGTCTAAAAATTTACCATTCATGAAAAAAAACATCATTTTCACCATTTTATTCACCTTATTTGCCTTTTCCGCAATCATTTCCCAAACCCTTAAATCGCCCGCCGAATTTTTAGGTTATGAACTTGGTTCGCAGTACACAAGACATTATAAATTGATTGACTATTTTATGTATGTCAGTCAAAATTCAAAAAGTGTCCAGCTTGAGAAATATGGAGAAACAAATGAACAAAGGCCTTTGTACGTTTCATTTATTTCTTCGGAAGAAAATATAAATAATATTGAACAAATCAGGGAGGACAATTTAAAAAGAACAGGGATTTTAAAAGGAGATCCGACTTCAGAAATTGCTTTGATATGGCTGAGTTACAATGTCCATGGCAATGAAACATCAAGTTCAGAAGCTGCCATGCAGACCTTGTATGAACTGGTGACTTCAAAACAAGATTGGCTTAAAAACACGCTGGTCATTATTGACCCTTGTGTAAACCCGGATGGGCGAGACCGATATGTAAATTGGTACAATCAAACCAAAAGCACGCCATACAATCCAAATCCGGAAACTACTGAACATAACGAACCGTGGCCGGGAGGCAGGCCAAACCATTATTTATTCGATTTAAACAGGGATTGGGCCTGGGCTACACAAATTGAAACACAACAACGTTTAAAAATATACAATAAATGGATGCCAGAAGTGCACGTAGATTTTCACGAGCAAGGCATCAACAGTCCTTATTATTTTGCGCCTGCCACAGAACCTTTTCACGAAATTATTACCGACTGGCAACGTGATTTTCAAACACAAATCGGAAAAAACAATGCCCGTTATTTTGATAAAAACGGATGGGCTTATTTCACAAAAGAGCGATTTGATTTGTTATACCCAAGTTATGGAGATACCTATCCAACTTATATGGGCGCCATTGGTATGACGTATGAACAAGCAGGAAATGAAAGAGGCGGATTAGGCGTTACCATTGAGAACGGAAATGTTCTTACATTGACTGACCGAATTGCGCACCAATTTACCACCGGAATTTCGACGGTGGAAATGACTTCAAAAAATGCCTCAAAGTTACTTTCATCATTTGAAAAGTTTTTTGACAATTCCAATCTAAAATATAAAAGTTATATTTTAAGAGGCGGTTTGGAAAAAATGTTAAGTCTGAAAGCACTTTTAGACAAACATGAGATTCAAAGTTTTGTTTCAGAAGGAAAAAAATTGAGCGCTTATGATTATGATTCTAAAACCAAAAAATCCGTTCAAACCTTAAAAAGTGATTTAATTGTTTCAACCCATCAGCCAAAAGGTAAAATGGTCAAAGCATTGTTTGAACCGGAAACCAAATTATCTGATTCCGTAACTTATGACATTACTGCCTGGAGTCTTCCTTTCGCTTATGGTTTGCATGGTTTTGCTTCTGAAACAGAAATTCCTTTCCGTGAAAACAGCCAGCTTCAATCTGTAAATTTCAACAATGAAATAAGCAAAGATGCTTATGCTTATATCGGTAAATATCATGAAGTTTCTGATGCACAATTCTTGGG
>Ga0314774_1001128_pt1 | contig 18120 bp, 19 predicted proteins | sample MetaGCBIA2018_FD_204515 | JGI IMG/M metagenome (GOLD analysis project Ga0314774, IMG submission 204515) | Cryopeg brine microbial communities from Beaufort Sea near Barrow, Alaska, United States - CBIA 2018 | ecosystem: Environmental > Aquatic > Marine > Coastal | place: USA: Alaska | collected...
TGTTCGTATCCGGCCATATCCGGTTTGGGAGGCCGAATGGTCAAACCCTGAGCGATCGCGGCCTGTCGATCTGGAGGTTTTAGAGAGGATTGCCAGTGAGGGCATTATCGTCTGGCAGGCCTGATTGTGGGCATTCTTGGTTAGAAAGCGATCGATGATTGCTTTGGAATGGGAAATCATACGAGAGCATATGGTCATATTGAACATTGCTCAGAGAGCTAGACAGAGCATTTTCTCTGTGCAGTGGAGGCTGATTTAAGACGACATCAACACTAGCTGGCAATCAAGTGTATCGAATAGGACGACCCTAATCGTTACACTCCGACTAGGTAGAGGGTTACCAGCCACTACTCTTTTTGAATGATAGTAACTAATGACATAAAAAGCGACAGTTGAAGCCACAATAAATTGTTTTTAAAAGAACTTATTGTAAAAATGGAAAATTACGCTGAGTGTCAAAGGCCTCTAGAGAAGGCTGTATATGTATCGAACACTAATTTCAAAAGGGGCTTTTTGTTCGATGCCATCGATGAATTTGACGAAGCTGCTCCGGTTGCACCGACGCTGGCATCAGTGATTCTTGCCGATTTTTTATGAGGGCTATCTGCAGTATTATGGTGCTCTAATGTTAGCTCTTTGCTGACTATCTCAGCGCCACTAGCGCTGACCTTTATCCAACTTCCATCCGCTTGTTCCCAGACTCAGTTTCATTTTCCGGGGAAAACAGCCGCATCAGACAACGGAGGTGCGGACGAAATCTTGGCAAAGAAACGACAGGCTGCACTGGAGCGGTATTACCAGGAACACCCCGGAACGTGTCAACCTCTTTTGAACCAACTCGATCGTAATTAAATTGCTTTCAGTATGGCCCTTTGCAGTGTCGGGAAGTTTACTCCTTGCTCAGCAACGGATGGTTCGGCATTGTCCGGTATTGGATTAATAGCCACTTCTCGTGGCGGCAATTTAACGAGTGGCCGTCCTCGACTGAACCGTTCTGGATGCGCGGCAAAAGCTTCATTCAGAGCCTCGTGGCGCACTCGGGCAATGTCTAGGTATCGGCCTGTAAAAACCTGTGCGGGTGTAAACCCTTCAAGACTGCTGTGGTGGTGCACATGGTTGTACCACTCCACGTAATCGTTGCACCAGCGCATGGCATGATCATAATGATCAAAGCGCCGTGGGTAGTCTGGCGGGTACTTGAGTGTTTTAAATTGTGCTTCACTCATTGGGTTATCATTGCTCACGCGGGGCCGACTATGACTGGCGGTTATAGCCAGCTCGGAGAGCAAGTCCAGGTAACAGTGGGCGGTCATGGGCGCCCCACGATCCTGGTGCAGCGTAAGATGGCCAGGCACGATGTCGTAGCGCTGCGCGGCTTCGTCTATCAGTTGTGATGACAGGGCGCTATTTTCCTTGCGGGACAGCATCCAAGCGACAATATAGCGACTGAACAAGTCCATAACCACGTACAGAGACAAGTATTCACCGCGCTTGCGCGTCGGCAGTTTGGCAATGTCCCACGTCCAGACCTGATTGGGCGCTATTGCCAGTAGACGCGGCATCAGATTCGATTGTGGTGCGCGCTGAGCGCGTCATTCGCCCTGCAGGTTTTGCTTACGTAGCAAGCGATGCATGGTGCTCACCGAGCACAGATATCGGCCTTGTTGAAGCAGGTTGTGATAGACCTGCATGGGTGGCTGATTGCAGTAGCTTTCGTCGTTCAATACCTTCAGCACCTGCTGCTGTTTTTTCGCGTCCACGGCCTTTGGTTACCTGGCGCCTTTTCTGCAGCGCAAGGGGGGCTCCTGAGAGCCGATGAAGCTCAAACGCTGACGCACTGACCGAACAGTATTGCGACAAAGATTCAAAGCCTTGCAGGCCAATCGCTCTGTAAGGCCGGTGGGTAATGACGCTGACATCATCATGGCTACGAGTTCTCTTGATCGAAGGCTTCGATGAGTGCCAAGGCTTTTTTTTGGAGTGAAATGCAGCTGTCCTTAACCTCAAGCTGACGGCGCAAACGTCCAAGTTCTTTTTCGAGCTGCTCAATGCGTTTTTGTTCAGCCGTTTTGGAGACCGCAGGTCCTGGCTGAGACTTGTTCAAACCCGCAACGCCCTGTTCAGCGAACTCTCGACGCCACTGGGCAAGCTGGTTTGAATAAAGCTTCTCTCGCCTCAATAGTGGACCTAACTCCCCATGCTGACAGGCATCGGCTTGCTGTAGGATGGATAATTTATACTCTACAGTGAATGAGCGACGCCCTCGCTTTTCCAGCTTGGGGTTGGGTAGAATTTGTGTCATCGGCTTTGGCATAACAGTCTCCTAAAGCACCCTGATTTCTATGTTAACTCAAAATCAGTTGGTTCATGCTTAGGTTGGCACACAGGGCCCCGAGCGCTTCGTGCGCGGAAAACCGGAGGCCAAACGGCCGCCAGAAGCCGCACACATCAACCCGATCACCTCGGAGGAATCAGGCGACGACATGAGTACTGCGGTGAACTTCCCGACATTGCCGGCGGCACGCCAAGCACTCAAACGGGCAAATCTACATTAACTTTTTAAAGACCTGTAAGTATGAGGTTGACATGTTCCGGGTTTCGGAGTCAATTCATGGAACGCGAGACCGAGCAGGTTACTGGCAAAACAAACCAGGCGGTCGAATAAACATGTTCTACAATCATGGCCTTACAGAGGCCGTCAGCGGCTTTGATATAAAGCGAGCATTGACCTCTCTGGATCAAGCAGGCTGGATTGATGAGCGTGACCATGGGAAGAGGTCAAAGAAGACCCGAATCGGTAATGAGACACCCCGACTTTACTGGATCAGGTTATACGAGGAGGTAGCGGAATGACTATTAGTCACCCGTTGCAATCTCTCGTAGTCACCCGTTGCAATCTCTCGGCATACAAAATGTTTCCCATGCTCCCCAAAAAAGTGGACGGGGGAGCAAATACTATCTGCCGAAACAAGTATGTACGCTGACTATTAAAGCTTTACGGTCGGATCACCAAAGCCCCGAGGAACATACAGGTTGTGCTCCCCGAGATTTCTGGAATCCGTTTCACCGCAAAGTGCCATGGTAACGTCCAGCTCCTTGTGGATGATCTCAAGTGCCTTGGTCACGCCTGCCTCACCCGCAGCACCCAGGCCATAGGTGTAAGCTCGACCGATATAAGTTCCCTTGGCCCCCAACGCCAGCGCCTTCAGCACATCCTGACCCGAACGAATACCTGAATCGAGATGGACTTCCACGTCATCACCTACCGCATCCATGATCGCTGGCAGCATGCGAATGGAGCTGACGGCACCATCCAACTGCCGACCGCCATGATTGGATACGATAATGGCATCGGCGCCGATCTCGACGGCACGACGGGCATCCTCGGGCGCCATGATACCTTTGATGATGAGCTTTCCGCCCCACCACTCCTTGAATTGGGCAATACGTTTCCAATTAAGTGATACATCAAACGCTTCCGCCGTCCAACTGGATAATGAAGAAGGATCGGTCACCCCTTTGGCATGGCCGACGATATTGCCGAATGAGTGGCGCTTGGTGCGAAGCATCTCAAGCCCCCAGGGAATCTTGGTGGCCATGTTGGCGATTGAGCGAGCGGTTAACTTAGGTGGCGCTGACAATCCATTCTTTATGTCTTTGTGACGTTGTCCAAGCACCTGCAGATCAACGGTGACGACAATAGCGGAACAGTTGGCTGCCTTGGCGCGCTCAAAAAGGCGACGCATGAAGTCGTCATCCTTGAGTGTGTAGACCTGAAGCCAGAAGGGCTTGGTCGTATGCTCGGCAACATCTTCGATCGAACATATCGACATGGTCGATAGTGTGAAGGGCACACCAAATTTCTCGGCAGCCCGGGCCGCCTTGATCTCACCGTCAGCAGACTGCATGCCGGTCACTCCGACCGGTGCCAATGCCACTGGCATCGCCACATCTTCACCGATCATCTGGCTACGCGTAGTGCGCCCTGACATGTCAACAGCGACACGTTGCTTAAGATGAATGTGCTGGAAGTCGCTGGTATTTTCGCGAAAGGTCTGCTCTGTCCAGCTACCAGACTCGACGTAGTCATAAAACATCTTGGGAGTTCGCCGTATATAATGACGACGCAAATCTTCTATACTGGTATAAACCTTCATACTAACTCCTGATTAAATATTTTCCCAGTGGCACTATTCACATTTTTTACACTTAATTTAAGTCAATCCTGATTGAGAAGGTGATGCACCGGACTGCGACCCAGACAACAAAGTGTTGATGAAGATAATATCTTTATAGTACCTGCGTGCACGTAATCGTAATATGACCACCTGAAACAGACTGTTTATGTCCGCTAAGTGCGTTGACGTCCAGTGTTCTGACCACCTGATCAGCATGCCGTTGAAGGATCGCCAAGGCCTTCGTCATTAGGTTGAGCAATGGTTGATCGGTGGCCACTTCCTGCATTACCGTAAGATAGTTGCCTATCCGCTCCTGCTTCCTGATCATCTCTATGTAATTTCAATTCGAAGGCTTGGCTACAGATTAATTCATTGTTCTAATTTTCGGCTTCACTTTTTAGTCCTTGATAGTTCTTTGGCCACCCATCTCGACGCTGACTGAGTCATTGAAGGAAAATGTCATGGTGGATTCAACTTCACCCATCAGCAAATGTTCTTTTGAAATCGAGCTGCTAGCGCACTACATTGATTTTAAAAGGTGCTCCCTATCAAAAATCTTAGCTTTCAGGCCTATCCCATGAATAACCCAGAATGAAGCAATTTATGCAGGTGGCGACCGGCATGTTATCGCCGATTTCGGCGAGTTTTTGGTAGGCTATCTAAGACTCTGTTTTTCAAGCGACTCAAGGGCAAGATTTGACAACAATTCCACTCCATACGGAATTATTTTATCATTAAAATCGAATTTTTGACTATGTAGACCGTGTGTATGCTCATTATCACCAGCCCCGACATGAATATATGCACCAGGGCATTCAGCCAGCATCTCCGAAAAATCTTCACTGGCCATACTAGGCTTATAATTCTCTTGCAATGCAGCTTCTCCAAAACAATATGTAATGACTTTTCGTGCTGATGTTACAGCATCAAAATCGTTAACGGTTGCTAGAAACTTGTTGTCGATTGTTAGATCAATCTTTGATTCGTAATATTCCCCGATGCTATCACATAGTCTTTGTAACGCAGACCTAACAGAACTCCGTGCCTCATCGTCAATTGCTCGAATGGTACCGCTGAGCTCCGCTGTATCTGGAATGACATTGAACCCGTCCAAACTCCCACTTTCAATCGCACAAACACTCAGCACCGCCGGACTCAATGGATCGATTTCGCGAGAAACAATAGTATGAGCCTTGTGTATCAACTCGGCGGCAATTCGAATCGGGTCAATACAGCCATGTGGATTCAATCCACCGTGTCCGCCACGGCCATTGATCTTAATGTCGAATCTGTCACCACTCGCCATGATAGGTCCAGCAATCACACCGAACTTACCTACTGGTAAATCGGGCCAGTTATGCAAACCAAAGATCTCATTGATTGAGAATCTTGTGAACAGACCATCATCGACCATGGCTCGCCCCCCGCCAACCCCCTCTTCAGCGGGTTGGAAAATAAAGTAGACTGTTCCCGAAAAGTCATCATTGGTCAGCAAGTATCGAAGCGCACCAAGCAACATAGTGGTATGCCCATCGTGCCCGCAAGCATGCATACGCCCCGTATTGAGTGATGAGTGCTGAACACCGCTGTGCTCATCAAGTGGCAGTGCATCCATATCAGCGCGAAGTCCAACACTTTTGTCACTGGACTCGCCACGCGCGCCAACCACTTGAGCGACAATTCCCGTTCCACCTAAGCCAGAGACGTACTTAACTTTCAACTCATCGAGGTAAGCGCAAATCTTTCGAGCCGTTTCATGCTCGAAAAACCCAAGTTCAGGGTGTCGATGAATATCCTTTCGAAAAGCAATCAAGTGATCTAGTGTATCTAAATTATTTTCCATGTGTTTCCCCTCTATTATTTAAGATATATTGGCGGTTATTAAAATTGAGTCATTAATTAAATTCGATAAATATTGATAATAATTATCATTTCACTAATTTATGCTGCGCAATTTTACAGATGGACAATAGTAGCTAACGGCTTCTGACCCAATGTCAAAGAGTTTATATGGTGTTCAACTCTGGAGAATACGTATGGGGTGCCAGGTATGTTGAACGAACGCGAAAATTTACCCACCCCAAAAGCTAACTCAGGAAAAACCTGATCGAGCATGTCGTTTTGTTATGACGAATGAAGTAAATTAATTCGTGAAACGGTGATCCTCTCAATCAGGAGCACGAACGACCTTTCCATAAAAAATATATTAATAAATAAATTTTCCAAGATTGCCTTAATTTTAGTAGAAATAATTAGGAATTAACATAGCAAGGAAAGGGTTAAACAATACTATAGCATAGGCTGCAATCATAACAGCTAGTACATACATAACATCAGGAAAGGTGTCTTCTATCTGAATATTGGAAATTTTCGCGGCTGTGAATAGCCCAACAGCCAATGGAGGTGTAACACCGCCAATTGCTAGGTTCAGCATCATCAAAACTCCGAAATGGACTGGGTCCAAACCAACGCTAACTGCTACCGGAACGAGAATTGGCGTCATAATAATTATCGTGGCAATGGTCTCCATAAATGTACCCAAAATCAACAATAATAGGCTAATGAGCAACATTTGAATCGTTACATTAGTAGTCAAAGTACTCAAAGCATCAGCCAATGCATTTGGAACCTGCTCAATCGACATTATCCACCCAAATGGATTAGCAGTAGAAATGATAAAAAGAATAACAGCACTAATGATTGCTGATTTTGTGACGACACCTAACAGATCCTTTACGTGTAGTTCTCGGTAAACAATGAAGGCAAGAATAAATGCGTAAACCACAGCAATCACAGCAGACTCAGTAGGAGTGAAAACTCCGGTCATAACCCCGCCGAGTATAATGACGGGCAACAGCAGCGGTAAAATTGCTTTCCGTGCGGACACCACAAGTTCGCGAAGCTCAAATACGCCTTCTCCACCACCGTAATCACGCCGCCTAGAGATAACAACGCCATAAATTATAAGCATAAGCGCAGTTAACAACCCAGGCAAAATACCAGCAAGGAATAGCTTACCGATGGATACTCCAGCACTAACGCCATAAACAACCATCGCCATGCTCGGTGGTATAACCATGCCTAGCACACCACCACCAGCCACAAGAGACGCGGAAAATCCCTTTCCGTAGCCTTTTTTGATCATTTCTGGTTGTACAATAGAGCCAACCGCAGCAACTGTGGCGACACCAGATCCCGATATGGAACCGAAAAAAGCTGCGGAGGCGACTGCGACACCAGCCAACCCACCACGCATGTAGCCAAAGAGGGAGTTGGCAAAACGCATAAGTCGCGGGGTTGTACCATATTTCATGAGTTCACCTGCCAACATGAATAGAGGCAGCGCAAGCAAAGGGAATGAATCAACCCCTGATATCATTCTTAGCGCAATGACGTTCGCTGATAACGGTCCGTCGACGAAGAACAAGAACGACATGGAGGCAATGCCGATTGCAAAGGCCACGGGCATTCCTAGTATAAGCAGAACTCCCAAGAAAACGAAAAGAAGCATAATTCCATCCAGCTTTAATTTTTAGTAGTCAGCGATTTAGTTAATTTCAGTGAAAAGAGGTTTATTTCGGACCAATCGGTATATATCCAACACTAGGTAGGTAATCATCAAAACACCTGAAATTGGCAAAATTATATGCATGAGGCCCATGGGGATACGCATAGCAGGACTGCTCGTCCCCATCGTATAGGACATTGCGTCTATTATATAATAAGAAATCAATACGAGAAAACCTACGCACAAAACTTTATTAAAGATCTGAACACAGCGCTTAACACCCGACGGAAGGCGATTTATAAAAAAATCAATTTGAGTGTGTGCCCCATCCTTCATCCCAAGTGACGCGCCGAGAAAAACAATCCAAACCATTGCGAATCGTGAAAATTCCGCAGTCCAAGAAAGTGAGAAATCAAAAAAGAACCTAAGTACAACCTGGCTGAAAAGTGCAATAACCATAGCTAGGAAAAGAAAAAAAGTCATTCTTTCCACAACATATTCGATTGCCTTAAAAATAGTATTTAACATATTTTACCTTTAGATTTCTCTTCCGATAATACCAATTGGCGAAAAAATAAATCCTGACTATCAATATAATATATTGAGTAACAAGACCAGTAAGGCACCGAAAATATCGAACACCCCCGTCAGCGACCGTCGTTTCAAGTTCTTCGGCGCGTAGAGCTGACTAAAACGGTACTCCAGATTATCCAGACGGCACAGTTCATACTCAGCCCTAACCACGTAGTAACATCTAGTCTGGTTCCTCGCGTTAAAAAATTCTGCCAGCACTTATTATTTTCAATATTAAGATAAAAAAAGCTGAATGCAGCGTCGTCCGGTGAACTTTAAATGCATCCAGCCTCAGTATCACTACTCAGCTTCAGCCTTGTTAATAAGATTGATTAATTCGTTGCCATTTTCCTCGGCGAATGACTCCCATAGGGGAATCACAACCTCCTTAAAGCTTTCGGTGTTAATGGAGTTTACTTGTATTCCGTTCTCTTTCAACTCAGAAAGCAGTGTTACATTTTGCTGGGCAATCATTTCCCGTTGCGGAACTTTAAGTTCTTCAGCTGTGTCCCTAAGAATCTGTTGTTGCTCGGAAGTAAGTTTCGACATAGCCTCTGGGGTAGTGGTCACAACTGCAGCATTATAAATATGACCAGATAAGGATAAGTAGTCCTGAACTTCGTCGAATTTGTTAGCAGAAATCAAAGAAATAGGATTTTCCTGCCCGTCAACGGTTCCTTGTTGTAATGCTGTAAATAATTCATTGAAGCCCATTGGTATTGCATCAGCGCCAAGCAACTCGAACATTTTAAGCCGAATCGGAATTTCAGCACTTCTAAAACGAATGCCTTTCATATCATCGGGTTCCACAATAGGCCGTACGCTATTAGTGAAGTGTCGAAGTCCGTTTTCCCAATAGGAGAGTGCGATAAAGCCCTCATCTTTGAGTATTGCCGTTACCGCGGCTCCATATTCACCATCATACGCTCTGTGTGCATGCTCACTATCAACGAAGATGAAAGGTAATTCTTCAACCCCCATAGCCGGATTTAGATTCTGGAAGTTTGACACCCCATAAAGGAGTGCTAAATCAAGATTGCCGGCCTGCAATTGCTGGATTTCTTCCGCCTCACTGCCGAGAACGCCACCATGATGTATATTGATACGCACATCGCCGTTAGTGCGCTCCTCGACCAGTTCCGCTAGCCGCTCCGCATAAACTCCCCCTGGATGGTTATTCGGAAATACTTGAGCAAGTGACAGTGTTACCGTTTGGGCATAGGCACTACTGATACTAGCTATCAATATACCGCACACCGCGATTGACTTAAGTGGAAGTTTTATTGTCTTTTTCATTTTCACGTCTCCATATAACATTATTTGTTTTTGTGTTATTGGTTGAAAAAACTCGATATTTCACTAAAACCTTGCATAATGACTGCCTTGTCGGCGCCGGAAACAATTGTATTGATTCCTCTCTCACGCCAGCGAGGTAGCATCTCACTAACACCCTCCTTATTTACCTGAAAATCAACTCCATAGAATTCTTTCCCGTGTTTAACTGCCAACCGTGCTGATTCGTCGAATATATCTTCAATTAAAGGGTGACCAACTTGCCCTGGAAGTCCTAATGAGACAGAAAGGTCAAAAGGCCCAATCATGAATCCATCGACACCTTTAGTACTGATTATCTCTTCGAGGTTTTCAATGCCCTTCTTACACTCAATGAGAACAATTAGTTGAGTTTCATTATTTGCTTTCTCTGAGTATGCACTCCAATCTCGGACCAGATACCCTCCCGCTCGAATGAACGGGCAAGCGCCACGGCTGCCAAGTGGCGCGTACTTTGCTGCTTCAACTGCGCGACTTGCTACTACGGATGACGAGACGCTCGGGACCAAAATCGCAGCTGCCCCAAGATCCAGCGCCCTCATAATTAGTGCGGGATTATTCTCTTGGACCCGAACCACGCTTTTCAATCCCTTACCCTCTCCAGCTCGCATGAGCGCTTCCAAGGCCAAAAAATCGATGTTGCCATGTTCCATATCGTAAATAGCAAAATCAAAGCCGCTTATAGCGATGCATTCAACGATATCGGCGCTATTGATCTGAACCCATGTTCCTATTTTTATTCGCTTATTTTCAGCAACCATGACAACACCTATATAAATAAAGTGAGACTTAAATGGACAGGTCTATAAAATTAGTTTGACCTATGCAGTTCATGCCTTAGCCAAGGTATTTGAGAGGGTGCCTATCCCGGAAATAGATATGCTCATGGTGTCTCCAGGCTCGACCGAACCAACGCCGTGTGGCGTTCCAGTAAGAACAACGTCTCCTGGGAGCAATGTCATTTGTTCGGAAATATAGCTCACTACTTCATTGACGCTAAATATTAATTGATTCAGATTCGAACTCTGCTTTACAACTCCATTCACCCTAAGTTCTATTTTAGCGTCATTTTCATTAATAGTCTTCACGACGCCAGGCCCGATTGGGCAGAAGGTATCAAATGATTTACCGCGAGCCCACTGACCATCAGCAAGTTGCAAATCACGAGCTGTAAAATCGTTTGCACAAGAGAATCCAAAAATATAATCGGGCGCATCTGAAGATTTTATATTTTTCGCTTTTCGACCAATGATAATTGCAAGTTCACCTTCATAGTCTAGGCGTTTGCTATGAGGCGGAGCTATGATATCTTCACCATGACCAATTACAGACGTGGACGGTTTAAGGAAGAGCAGTGGCTCTTTTGGCATCTCCATACTCATTTCTTCTGCATGGTCCTTGTAATTCAAACCAACGCAAACGATCTTGGAAGGCATGCAAGGTGCGAGGAAAGTGACATCTTCAGCTGACACAGTTTCAAGAGTGAGCTGCCCCCCGTCCAGCATTGATGCTGTCAGTATTGTTATCGCACCATCTTCGAGGAATCCATCTTTAATCTGATTGTTATGTTTGAACCTTACATACATTATCTCAAGCCCCTTCTCTTAATTTGTCAAATTTTACCATGTAATTAAAACGTTTTTTTATATCAATTAAGTGGTCATACATTTCTTTTCCGGCTAGCTCTGCGTCACTATTTTTCAACGCCTCATAAATATTCCTATGATACTTTGCAGATTCTTCCATCACACCTTTTTCATAAGCCACTTGCGTCTGCGCTTTAAACAGAAGAAAAATAATTGAGTTATATAGACTGAAAAGAACGCTGTTTCTTGATGCCATTGCGATTTGTCGATGGAAGGCGATGTCTGCACTTACGAAATCTTTCATATTTTCGGCTTTTGCTGCATGTTCCATCAAGTCGAGATGCTTTTTAAGCAAATTGAGCTCGCTTTTTGTAATATGTTTTGCAGCTAACTCTGCCATTCCCTTTTCAAGAATCAAGCGAGCTTCTGTTACGTCACAGTAACTGGTTTCTTCCAACAGAATTTTCAGAGTCTGAGTTTCTTCTATGATCTTAATAAAGTCCGAAGTCACAACGGTGCCAGCGTTTGTTCGATTTACAAGCCCTTGCATGGATAGAACTGTCATTGCCTCTCTGATCGAAGCCCTACTCACCTCAAAACGTTCAGAAAGCTCTCTCTCCCCTGGAATCTTATCGCCCTTTTTCAACTCGCCCTTAATGATGAGTGTTTTCATTTGAGCAACTACAAATTCGCTTAAGCTCTCTTTTTTTAAAGGTTTGATATCCATTTATGCTAGATCTCTCAGTTTCTCAGAGAATATAAATTTTAACGATGTATCTGTGGTCTGACCATCTGACGATCTGACCATCTGACCATCTGACCATCTGACCATCTGACCCAAAGCTACTTTATGTTTTTATAGATGTCAACCTGCCTAATCCATCCGATTAATGCCGAAATGAAGATGGCGATCGGTTTCTCTTGTAGAACAAGAGTGTTCCTGCCAGAGCAAGATTCAAGAGGACCGCTTGCCATGGAGTTATTCTCAAATCTGGTGTATCGAGATCATGCAGCGTTCCTGTGAGATTGATCATCCACCTGTTCTCCATCCCGAAATCGGACGTTGTTCCCAACCAGCTTCAGTTGATCGAAACTCTGGATCTGCTTCCAGCGTTTCCGGACGGATTGGAGTAATATGAACACTATTGATAACGTGGTGTCCTGGGAGCCTTGGGACCGGCGCCATTTGGTTCTCAGTGGTTCGTGGCGAAGGTGGACTCAATCTGATTGGTCGTCCGCGAGTGAGTACAATGCACTGTCGGAAAATCGTAGAAGGCCGGCAGTTCGTACCAGTCCTTCTCCAGGTTTTCCATGGCCTTCATGAACTTTTCCCGGAATTGATGCAAGATGATGTTATGGGTCTCCACTAAGTAGATCTCGTGCAGTGCGGACCTCACCGTCGGCTGCACTGACTTGGATAACTTGCCCAGCACATTGGCCTTTTAGTGAACCCAGCACCGTTGATGCCGTGTCTCCTGAAACACCTTGCTCAAGGCCTTCCAAAAACCTAGAGCACTATCGCCTACGGCCAGCTTGAGGGCATGCTCCAAGTGCCGCTCCCGCAAGGCAGTGAGCAGCTCCCGCCAACTGGTCTCGGATTCCTGGTGCCCGCTTAGATCAAGAGGCTCCCCCCGTCCCGACTCAATGGGGGAATGGGGCGGTGTCCGAACGACGGACGTTGATCAATTATTAGACAATCACGGCCTTCATTGACCAACTCTGGAAGAAACGCATCCGGTCTGTGATGCTTGCTGGGGACCTTTTGGAAATCCGTGCTAACCGGTGAGAAGAAACGCCAGTATCGATTGGAGCACTCACAACCCGTAGCTAGTCACTTCTTCCAGTGGTGCCGGGATCAGTTGGAACACGCGGGCCTGCTTCCCAGTGACCCGCTCACAAAAGCTCTGAACTATGTACTCAATCTTGAAACAAGCCTAACCGTCTTCCTGGAAGATCCCGACGTACAGCCGGATGCCAATCATCTGGAGCGGGCCTTGCGGCCCATTCCGCTCGGTCGAAAGAATTGGATTCTCTGCTGGACCGAACTCGGTGCCGAACACCTGGGGACCATCCAGAGCCTGATCACCACCTGCAAATTGCACGATCTGAATCCGTACACCTACCTGGTGGACGTGCTGCAACGCATCAGCCAACACCCGGCCAGTCAGGTGGCTGGCTTAACGCCAAGGCTCTGGAAATTGCGGTTCGCAGACACGCTGCTGAGATCTCTGGTGAATCCACGCCATCCCGACAGACAATCCAACTAACCGGAGCCTTTGAGCCATGCGTATTGACGACATGACTACCGACCAGCTGCTGGAGCTGAACCGGGTCACCTTCCGGCGAATTGATCAACTGCAAGGCCAAGTAAATATGCGCGCGCTGAGTCAATTGGGAGTGGGGTCGAAATTAACCTTCAATGGCCGGGAGGGGCCGAAGGTTGGAATCGTTACCAAGGTCAACCGTAAAAGCGTGATCGTGCTGGCCTAAGACGACGGCATGAAACAGCACAAGGTCTCGCCGGGCCTGCTACGGCCTCTTCGTGACGTGAAATAAATCAACTACGCCATGGAATGAACGCTTAGGGCTGTTGATAAACAGCTCTTTAACCTGAACCCTCAGAGCTAATCTCTCAGCGTCGATAACATTACGCCGCTGGCGATATTCGTAGTAGCTGGAACGACTGATATCAAATGCTTTACAGACCCTCTCAGCTGGCTTTTGCTCACTCAACTGGTCTATCAGCGCGTACGATCCATCTCGTCCGACATCAAGAGAGCGGTGCCTTTTTTAGTATGTCTTTCTCCTGCTCCAACCGCTTACAGCGGGCTTCCAGCTCCTGTATTCGTCGCTGTTCTGGAGTCAGCGCCTTATCTTTTGGCGTTACCCCTTCACGCTCTTCGGCCAGTTGCTGAAGCCATCGTCGCAGCGCACTTTCACCCATGCCCAAGGACATGCAAGCCTGAGCAAAGGAGTATCCTTGATCAAGCGCCAGGCTGGCAGCTTCCTGCTTGAACCCAGGAGAAAAGGAACGTCGCTTTCTGGCCATCAGACGCCTCGCGTAAGGCGGCAATATTACCTCCTTGACTGGTGTTCGGAATTAGTTGACCGCTACACTTGAAACGTTCAGAGGTCGAGCCCAAGAAAATTCTCTGCTGGCTGTTGGAACAAATTTCATTCATTTCCTTTACCCAACAGACTCCAGTAATGTTGAGGGATACTCACTACATCGGCAGAAAAAATCCAGGGGCCATTGATGAGAACCGTTATTCTTGCGAAACCAGGCGGTCTTGAACAGCTTAACCTTAAAGATAGCGCGGAGCCCGGTGAGCCGGGGCGGGGCGAAATATGGGTGCGCATTCATGCCTGCTCTCTTAACTTTCACGATTACAAGGTCGTTATGGGAGCAATCCCAACCGAAGATCAGCGCATCCCTATGGCGGATGGCGCAGGCGTTGTGGAAGCCATCGGTGAAGGAGTCAGCGAATTCAAGGTTGGCGATCATGTGGTGTCGACCTTCTTCCCTGAATGGCTGACTGGCCCTGCCCCTATTGACAACTTCAGCACCACGCCCGGCGACGGTCAGGATGGTTACGCCCGTGAACAGGTCGTCCGCCCAACCAACTGGTTTACCCACGCGCCGACGGGCTACACCCATGCCGAAGCGGCCACTCTGACCACCGCAGGCTTAACAGCATGGCGTGCACTAGTTGTTGATGGTGGCTTAAAAGCAGGCGATACCGTGCTCACGTTAGGCACCGGTGGTGTGTCTGTGTTTGCATTGCAAATCGCCAAGATGATGGGCGCACGAGTTATTTCTACGTCGTCTTCAGACGAAAAATTGAAACGGCTTACAGCGTTGGGGGCAGACCACACCATCAATTCCAAAACGACGGCATCGTGGGGCCCGAAAGTTCAGGAGCTGACAAACGGCGTCGGTGTTGACCACGTTATCGAAGTGGGTGGACCTAGCACTCTGTCGGAATCCATTGATGCCGTTTGCATTGGTGGCAATATCGCGCTCATTGGCACACTCACCGGCCGAGCAGGCGATGTACCTACCTCAAAATTTATGACCAAACAGGCTCGCCTGCAAGGCTTGATTGTGGGCAGCCGAATCCATCAACAAGAAATGATTCGCGCGATTGAAGCAAACGACATGCATCCGATTATTGACCGGTCTTTTGCGCTGGGGGAGATCGCCGACGCGTTCCGCTACGAAGAATCTGGCAAGCATTTCGGAAAGATCTGCCTGGAGTTTTGACCGGGACAACACACAACAACCCACTTTAACGAGTCACTGCTCAAAGTGGCTCAGCTATTCCTATAGGCAACGCGCAAATTTTGTAAGACCGATAACCCTATCTTAAGTCTGGCGCCATCTTCCGATTTTTTCGGTCTATGCGTAGACCGCTGAGGGTTGCCATCGAGGCATTTCAGAAAAACCCGCTGCTACAAGAAAGAGACAAACAACCGCTCGCCGTGATGCTGGATTTCTTCGCTTTGCAGCAAACGGAGCATCGCATATGCGCCAAACCGGAATTAAACATGATTGATCATATCTTGCTAAAGTCTGGTAGCCACAACCATTTGCGCAGAACCCGGACGATTCGGAGCCTGGGATTGCGACCGTGCCCTTGAGGTTCAGGCAGCGACTATCCAAATTGGCACCGAGAAAAACCAAGTATCTTCTCGAAGTACGGATTATTGGCGCTCAGAATTCAAAGCAGTATAGCTTTTTTGAAATGCTGGAAAGAAAAATACCGCCAACTGAACAACTAGGCTGGCAGAGAGGCCAACCTCAGACACCTTGAATGCCAGATCAACGAAAAGGTAATGGGCTATCAGCCCATTATTGTTAATTCAACACAATCACATACTGCACTTGCCGAATCCTCGGATGTCCGAATTCCGGACACTCGTTACCTAACAGTTGCGAACCAATCGTCAAGGCGTAAAATCCTATCAACTAGCCACAAGGACAACTTTGGGCTCCGATCAAATGTCCTGCTTCCGGACAACGAAAGCCTATCAGCCTTGTGCCAAAAATCGGCATAAATCGGTCAAAATACTGATAAATAGATATTTTTTACAAAGCTAATTTTTGGAGCAAGCGTTTGATTTTCCGGATTTAGATCGATTAAACCCGCTTAAAAACGCACTGTAACGGTGCTCTCCGAAGGCAGGGGCGCAGGTTCAAATCCTGCTATCGACGGCTGGGCACTCAAACTGATCAAGATGTTTCCGACCATCTCTGGGCACAACCCGGCCATCACGGACGTTTTAAACCCTAGCCGAGACTATCCCGCGATTCGCCACGCCGCCTGTAATTTATTGCAAAGTCGCCATCTCTGGGCTCTGCTCCAAGCGTCTTATGACCGTCTAATCGAAGACGAGTATCAAGACTGCAATAAGGTCCAGCATTCAATGATCTCCGCAGTTGCTCAAGAATTACGCACCTGCGTTCTCGGGGATCCAATGCAGGCGATTTTTAGTTTTGCAGGAAATGTTTTGGTCGACTGGAATAGCAATGTTGAAACGCTCTTCCCAGCCGCTGGCGAACTGAATGTGCCATGGCGATGGAGAAATGCGGGAGCCGAACCACTAGGCCAGTGGCTTCTTTTCGCACGACAGGAGCTTTCCGATGGGCGCCCGATTGACCTTCGCCACGCACCCTCGCCGAATGTCGAATGGCACCCCCTCGGTAACGGAAATGATGCAGATGTTCGCCGCAAGGTAGCTCGAATGCCACCACCCTCGCCTGGGACTAAAATTCTCATTATTGGCGAGTCGACCAATGTTAGCGGCCATCACGATTGTGCGAAGCAGACTCCTGGTGCTGTTGTGGTGGAAGCAGTGGCTCTGACGCATCTGATTCAGTTCGCAACTCGGTTCGATCCAGTTGCTGACAACGCCCTCTCTGTGCTGGCTGAGTTCGCGCAGAGTGCGATCACAGGAGTGCCCGCTGCGGAGCTGCTCAAAAGACTCGACACAATCACGAGCGGTAGAGGGAAGAAGCCTCCATCACCTGCCGAGCACCAAGCTCTGCATTTCCAACAGTCACCTTCACTCCTGTCTGCGGTAAAGTACCTGCAGGCTTGCTATGCCATGACCGGAACCCGGGTATACCGCCCCGCCCTGCTCTTTAGCTCAATAGATTCTCTCCGTCTGGCTCATCAAACGAAAGCAACTCTAAAAGACGCCGCTATAAAGGTCAGGGAAGACTATCGTTCGAAAGGCAGACCAATTCCGACAAGGGGGATAGGCAGTACGTTGCTGCTGAAGGGACTGGAGGCAGAAGCGGTTGTCATCCTGAACGGAGACGAACTCTCGAAACAAAACTTATACGTCGCTTTAACTAGAGGCTCGATGCGTGTCGTTGTATGCAGTCGTAGTCCTATTCTCGGGCACCAATGAGGTCTGAAAAATCCGCGAGCACGGCTAACGCTGTAACAGTTCAAAAAGCGTTCAGTCATCACACCTTGGCGGAAATAGCTGTCATCCACTTGCGGTTCAATAGCTCGTCGGTAGCGTTGTTGCGCCGGGCGGCGTCACCACGGCATGCCAAATCCTCGCAAATCCGTGTGTTTGAATTTTCAATCGATTCCAATGCTGATTTGATTGATGCGCCCATTTGATCGATCAATGCAGATGCCTCGGCTTATTGGGCGAGTTTCGATGGATATGCTTACAGTGGATTTGACTGACATTCCGGATTCGGGCGTAGATAGTGATGTAGAGTTTTGGGGTGAAAAATTACATGCGAATGAAGTCGCTGCCCATTGCGGCACAATCGCTTACCATTTGTTTACCGGCGTAACTAAAAGAATTTCAAGAGAGTACATTGAATGATAATTTTTCTGGCAGCCTAGTTGTTCAATTGGGTCAGGGTGTAGTGGTCTCGTCCGGAGTTACCGGACGATTGATTAATAGTTCGACGGAA
>Ga0314774_1001131_pt1 | contig 18061 bp, 16 predicted proteins | sample MetaGCBIA2018_FD_204515 | JGI IMG/M metagenome (GOLD analysis project Ga0314774, IMG submission 204515) | Cryopeg brine microbial communities from Beaufort Sea near Barrow, Alaska, United States - CBIA 2018 | ecosystem: Environmental > Aquatic > Marine > Coastal | place: USA: Alaska | collected...
CTGCGCCGGACCATCCATGGAGAAACTTAACGACAACACAACGTCAGTCATCAACTTAGCTCCCCTTAAAAAAGGGGTCATCTCTATCTTGGAGAAAAGGGGACATCTCTACTTTGGGTTGACACCATCTCGACCAGAATCGTACAGCCCACTTTGTCAGTCTCTACAACCCGGGCCTCCCCGCCATAATTATGAGCAATTTTTTGCACGATAGAAAGCCCCAATCCCGCCCCTTCAGAGGAAAAAACTGATCTTCCCCGATAAAAAGCATCAAACACCGCGCCCCGCTCCTGTTCCGCAATCCCTTGGCCATGATCACGAACATAGAATTGGACGTGTTCTCCTTTTTGAGCGCTCCAAACCTTGATTACACGGTTTAACGCACCTGCGTAACGGAGCGAATTCGAGATCAAATTATAAAAAATCTGAGTCAGGAATGTTTTCGGTATATGCATTGCGGGCAAAGAATCAACCTGTACAGAAACAGCTGCTGCCGCAATTTCTGTATCCAGATTTCGAATAACCTCGCCAACCACCTGCTGTGTCGAGACTGGAAACTCAGGTCGCTCCAATTTCCCAATACTGGCATACAACAAAAGATCATTAAGCAGAGCGAGCATGCTGTTGCCAGCATTTTCGATCTGCGCCAACAACTGCAGCCCATTTTCATCCAGCACCTCTGCATAATTGTTAGCCAGTATCTCTGAAAAACCGATAATCGGGGTGAGCGGCGTACGCAAATCATGCGAAACGGTTGCAACAAAAGACTCCAGCTCGTCTTGCTGTTCATGCTGACCGGGACAGTTGTGCCATCCTTCCGTGTCAGGTCACGCTCTGTCTGGACGACATCCCCCTTCTGCAAGAGATCATAGCGCAAAGGTGCCCGCTGTCGCTCAGCCTCGGAAAAGAAGATCGAAATACTTTGCCCCAGAAGTTCATCGTGAGAATAACCGGTCAGGATCGTGACACTCCGATTGGCTCCGACAATATTTCCGACATGATCCCCCATCAGAATCGTGTCGGCGGCGAGTTCGACCAGAGTGCGGTAGAACTCTTCACTCTCAGCGAGCTTCAACCGTCCAGCTTCAGCAACCGCTGACGTTTCGTGCATACTCGCTATCTCCGCCTGAAGTTGTTGCAACTGGCGTTGCAGATCGTTCTGTGGCATCCGTTATCCTCTAGCCAAAATTTAATTAAAAATTATCACGATCCATCATAGTTGTAAACGATATGGTTTTTCTTCATACTCACGGATGAACAACGGTTTTTACTTCCGTTTGTTTGTATGTCGTGTCGGTTCTGCACTCCAGGGGTCATCCGGCCAGGGGTGTCTGGGGTAGCGCCCTTTCATCTCTTTCTGCACTTCCGGGTAAACATTCGCCCAGAAACTCTTCAGGTCGGCGGTCACCTGTAACGGTCGTCCGGCAGGCGACAGCAGATGAATCAACACCGGCACTTTACCCGCTGCGATGCGGGGTGAATCGACCAGGCCGAACAGCTCCTGCAGCTTGACTGCCAACACCGGCTGATCTCCGGCATAATCAATCCGGACATTGGACCCGCCCGGCACCTTGATCCGTTCCGGCGCTAACGCATCGAGCTCCTTCCGTTTCACCCAATCGAGGCGTGACAACAACGCCTGTTTCAAATCGACCCGTCGCAACTGTTCCACAGAACGAACATCATTAAGGTAGGGGCCGAGCCATCCCGGCAGGTCAGACAGTAATCCTCTCTCGGAAAAATCGGGCCAACCGTGATCGGCAAACAACATAGAGAGGAAACGGAGTCGATATCGCAACTGCTGCTCCTCCTTACCCCAGGAAAGAAGATCAAGCCCTTTTTTCCCAACCCACGCCAAGAGTGACTCTTTAATATCCTCTGGATGAGCTTTAGCCGGTCGGGATTGCAGAATCAAAGCGCCGTGAGAGCGAACTTCCTGCGCCACAACCTTCTTGCGAACCGTATCCCACTCAACCTGTCGATGCCAGACGGCCTCGCGACCAAAGATACGTTCGAAATCTTCATGCTCAAATCTGGTCGCCAAACCGATCTTGACATCAGAGCGGCTGTTCCCATGCAGATCAACCACGATCAAAAATTCGGAACCACGCAGCGACGATGCGGGATCAAGATCCGCTGACATCCCATTTGCGAGCAGATATTGCAGAGAACCTCCTCCCCTTACCTGCGCGATGCGGTCGGGATAGGCGACAGCCAACAGACAGGCGACCTGCGATGCATCAACAGATGCCGGTCGGTCAGAGCAGTTTATCCGTTTACGCCAGAAACGCACCGCACGGGCGACCGTTAAGGTGAGAGAATCATTCGATCCGATCTGACGGAGAGTCTCAACCAGATCGGTCACCCTGCCGGTAGTGATCCCTTCACTAAGCAGAGCAACCAGATCAGCGCCGAGTCCCGGGCACTCTTCTTCCTGCGCCTGCAACAACAATCGACCGTAGCGCGGATGTGCCGGAAGATTCACCATCTGCTTCCCACAGGGGGTCAGCTGATCGTTATCATTCATCGCGCCGAGCTGCCGAAGGAGAGACCGCGCTGCCGCGATATGTCCAGCAGGTGGTGGATCAACCCAGACGAGACTATCAATGTCGGCGACCCCCCAGTTGGCTAGATCAAGAGCGAGGGGTGCCAGATCGGCGGTGGAGATCTCCGGCGGTGCTTGCGGCAACAGACTCCCATGCACCCCCTCACTCCAGAGGCGGTAGCATATCCCCGCCCCGAGTCGCCCGGCTCGCCCTGCCCGTTGCTTGGCACTCGCTTGCGATATACGTACGGTCTCAAACGTAGTCAGGCCACGGGCGGCATCAAAACGGGGCCGCTTCTCCAGGCCACTATCGACGACAGACCGCACCCCCTCAATGGTCAGACTGGTCTCGGCAACATTGGTCGCAACCACCACCTTGCGCCGCGTCCCCGGCTCAATCGCACGGCGTTGATCAGCCAACGACAACCCGCCGTAAAGGGGACAGATATCAATCGACGGATGGGTCTTGCTTAGCGAATCGACCGTTCGACGGATCTCATAGCTTCCGGGTAAAAAAACCAGAACATCCCCTTCGGACTCACGCAAAGCCTGACCGACGGTTGTAGCGACTGCCGACTGGATTGATCGAAAATCATAATCTTGATGCGAAAATTTCAACGCCACCGGGTACATCTGACCGGCACAGCTGATGACTGGTGCACTGTCCAAAACTCGAGAGAGTTTGTCGGTCTCGAGCGTGGCCGACATCACAAGAATCTTCAGGTCAGGTCGCAGCCCCTGCTGGGCATCGCGGCAGAGCGCCAGGGCGAGATCGCTATGCAGGTTACGTTCATGAAATTCGTCAAAGATAACCAGACCGACTCCGTGCAATTCGGGGTCAGACTGGAGCCGCCTGGTCAACACCCCTTCGGTGACCACCTCAATTCGGGTTGCAGGGGAGACCCGCCGTTCATAGCGAATAGTGTAGCCTACGGTCTCTCCGACGTCTTCTCCCCTCTGCCGGGCCATGAAACTTGCGGCATTGACCGCTGCAAGCCGGCGCGGTTCCAGCATCAGGATAGACTGTTGAGCAAGAAAAGAGATTTTTAGCAAGGCAGGAGGAACTCTGGTGGTCTTGCCGGCGCCTGGCGGCGCCTGCAGAATGACGACATTGTTCTCGGCAAGTGCGGCCAGCAGTTGCGCCAGAGAGTGGTCAACCGGAAAACCAGCTACAGTTTTTTGCGTCATAGCTACCACAAAAATAAAACTAAAAAAGGAATCAGAGGCAGAGCGGCAAAGTTATGTGGATGGTGATACCTGCTCCGGACCGTGGCTCAATCCAGACTTTACCACTATGTGACTCGACGAGATAACGAACGATAGTCAATCCGAGGCCAGAGCCGGAAATCGCGGTGTTTGAGGCATTGGCTCGATAAAATTTATCAAACGCCTGGGCGGCCTGTTTGTCGGTCATCCCCAAGCCATGATCAACGATAGAGAGCTGATAATAATTATCCAATATCACCCCTTCTATTTTTATAATTCCACCGTTCGGTGAATATTTCACGGCGTTGCTCAGGAGATTTTCAAACACCTGGAGAATGGCAAATCGATCGACATTGAGCAAAACACCCTTTTGTTGCAGGTTGACCTCAAGCGTGTGTTTGTGACCGATTTTACGAAATCCTGCAAGGGCCTCATCAATAAGGGGCTCGACCTCTACGGGGGCCTGGCAAATCATCAGATCATGCCCCGCCTCAATCCGGCTGATGTCCAACAAGTTGTTGACGATCTCCGAAAGCTGTTCAGCCTTGCTATAGACAATAGAGATATAATCGTTGAGCGTCGCCGCCGTTAACGATTCTGACTCCATGATCAGTTCAGAATAACCGATCACGGAAGCAAGAGGGGTACGCAGTTGATGGGCGGCAGTCGACAAAAATTCATCCTTCACCCGATCAATTTCCCGTTCCCGACTCACATCCTGAAGAAAAGTAATGTAGCCTTTAACATTTTCATTCTTTAACAGCACGGATGATCGCGCCTGATAGGTTTTCACCTTGCCGTCCGAACGTTCCAGTTCAAAATCAGCGCTATGGTCTGCACTCCCCAACATAAGCATTTCTAAATAATCTTTAAGCATCGGGATGGCGGTGATATCGGGTAGAGACTGACCAATACAGAGCTCGAGATTACTGTTTAACAACTGCTCGGCAGCCGCATTCATCAGCACGACGCGCCCCCATGCGTCACTGGCAATCAGACCGTCCGACATCGACTTCAGCAGGCCATCAACCTGATCTTTGGCTTCCATCGTTTCAACAAGGGCACGTTGCAGAGCGTGTGAATTTCGCCGATGCTCAGTCACATCATTGTAGACCAGCACCACATGGGTCAATATATCCTCAGCATTCTTGATCGGTTGACCAATCACATCGTAATAGCGGTCGCCAAACTCCCAACCGATGCATTTTTCAGAATGACCTGAAGCGATCACCATGCTGTGTACACACTGAGATTCCGTGGTGCGGTGTTGACAGATGATTTCACGGCACGATTTTCCGGAAAAATCAGTTATTCCGGAAAAATCAGTTATTCCGGAGAACAGTTTGGTCCGGCTATTTTCGTTAAAGGAGATGATCTTTCTCTCTGGATCGAGAACCAGAACCGCCGATCCAACCGAATCGAAGATCGCCTGAATCTCCTGATGTGCCAACTGTAGTTTTAGATTCGTTTTTCGCAAGTTGGCCAAGATCTGGGTAAAGCTTTCCGTGACAATCCCGATCGGGTCAAACTCGATCAAAGTCGCATCATCGAGTTCTTCGGGTTTAAGCACAATCGTCCCCATGACCTGTAATAATTTATTGGTCTTTTCCCGAACGTAGTCGACCAGATGCTTGTTTTTCGACTGCAACAACCGGTTTTCAGCAAGGAGTGCCGCATATTCAAGCTCGGTACAGGGAGAGTGTTTACTTGTAGCGTTCTGACTCAAATCAGACCTCAATATCTTTGGTAATGGAGAGCATATAATGACCCTCTGGCAATTTTTCGACTTGTGATTCAAGCCCCATATTGCGGGCTGCGTTCGGAATGGTCACCATCGCATCGCGACTATCCGTTATTATTTTCAAAATAAGTTTCCCCTGGCTGATCGCTTCAATATTTTCATTAATGTTGCGCAGTGCGACAAGAAGGGAAGAAGGACAGACCTTCCCGCGAATATCCCGCACCAGTTCATCGAGAGGTATCATCCGTTAGCCCTTCCCAAAATAACACGTTTAATAACAAGACTGCCGAGCCAGGAACCCGGAAACAGCCCGAGTAGAAACAACAGACTCTGCAAGGCAAAGATCGGCAAGCCACCCCATATATGCCAGATATTGCAGCCTGCAGCAATGCGCGACCCGATAGCCATCAATATCCCTCCCAAAAAAACAGTCAAAACTTGTGCCAACGGAAAATGGCCTCGCCAGGACCATTCCCCCAACCGGGCAGACGACCAAGCGGCACCGAGGAGAATGCCGACAATCAGAGGATACTGCAATAATGCAATGACATCGAGAACCGGACCGGCGCCACCGACCAGAGCCTCTCCCGAGAACGGAATCGTGTGTATCACCGACTGCTCATTAAAAAGGGGGAGAGTTGCCAAATGTTGAGGCGCCAGAATTTGCTCAAACAGTGCGGCGACTTTAAGGTAAGAGGTGGTCACCCCAAATGGCAAACCGGAGGATGCCGCGGCCAAGGCGACAAGAAGTGCCAGCAATAGGGCAGCCTTCCAGGGTTGGATATACCCTTCGGCTCCGAAAGAACGCTGCAACCTGCCGGTTCTGGACCAGCGTCGAACCCAAAACAACACGCCTCCAGCCAACGCAAGTACCCACCAGAAAGGAGCGATACCGGTTAACTGCGGCAACGTAACGCTCGTAGTGAGTTCCATCTGACTGACCAAGGGGACGATCGTCTGGTGAAATTCAGCATAGATACCGCTGCCGACAACCAGGCCAAACAGCGCCGTCATGGCCGGACGACTCCCACTCCCGGACTTATAGAGAACCCCAACGACACAGCCGCCTGAAAGGACCATGCCGAAACCGAACAGGATGCCGCCGAACAAGCCAAAGTATGTCGGCGCACCGAAAAACGGAAATGGAATCGCAATAAGACCGACCAAAAATTCAATTTCAAAAAGTATGGCTGCCGTTGCAACCAGGATAAGCAGCGACTTGAGCATCGAACTGTTACGAAACAAAAACAGGTCCCTGAACGCTCCGGCCATACAAAAATCAGAACGGTGCATCAGATAACCGGCAAGGAATCCACAAATAAAAAGGGCGGCTATTGTCAGAATCATTCCTGATAGAGGTTGCAACTATAACTCCGTCGTCCATTATGCTCCCTGTACTTTCATCGGACATTTTACATAAAGTGGACGACAAACAAAAGTCTTTATTAATGATAATTTATCAAGACAAGAACAGGTCAGGGATTGACCGCCAATTACAGAGACGCATCGTTCTCTTTAATATTGAGATGACAATGCGACCAGTCGTGCCACCGCCTCAGGGATCTCTTCACGTTTGATATTTCCGAATGCCAAACGCAGATACGGTTCCAGATCAGGACCGAACGCCCCCCCTGGAAGAGAAACAATATCGGCTTCATCGAGCAATCTTCTGGCCGCCTGACGACTATCGAGCTGCGGCCAGGGATGACGAATCCATGCAAAAAAACCGCCACTCGCTACAAGTTGAAAGCGATTATCGGGCTGCACAAACGTTTGACAAAAATGATCATGACGACTCCGCATCATCCGAGCATTATCATTAACCCACTGGTCGAGCCGGTCACAACCGTATTGAATCGCCAATTGGGTCAGTCGAGGCTGACAGACCGTCATGCTATCCTGAACCTTGAGAGCCTGCCGGACAATCTCATGACCTGCGACCAGAACACCGGCTCGAAATCCGGTCAATGAAAAAGTTTTCCCGAAAGATGCGATCTGGATAAAAGTATCGGACCAGTCAGGGTCGATGAAGAGGGTATGCGGAACGCCATCGGCAAAAGCATTGTACGTTTCATCCAGCACCAGGGCGATATTCTGTTCAACGCAAAATTCATACAAACGTCGGATTGTTTCAGGAGCGAGCTGATGTCCGGTCGGATTACTCGGCGTAACCAGGAGTAAGGCCCGGGTTTTTGGTGTCAGGAGTTTAGCCAGTCGCTCAGGGTCTGGCTCAGGACTCTGCGGGTCGTAAGGTACGAACACCGGCTTCACCCCGAGTGCTTGCAACCCCATCGGATGATCGAAGTAAGCCGGAGACTGAATAATAACTTCGTCCCCTCCCCGGCAGAGCAGAGTCATCGCCAGCCAGAAAGCCTGACTCGCACCGATGGTAAGACAGATCTCGTCTGCTGACGGACCAGATAAGTAACGTCGCGCGTACCAACGGGCAACAGATTCCCGAACTTCAGGCAACCCTTCGTCCGGAGTGTAGCGGGCGATCAGCGGATCCCGTAGTGCCCCATGCATCATCTCTAGTAATTCCGGTGGTGGGGGGTAATCAGGGACCGCCTGGCACAAATCGATCAGAGAGCGCTGGCGCAAAGTCGACTCACTGAGCCAGTCGCGCACTTCGCTGATTGGAGGAAACTGAATTTTTGTAATATTGGATGATAATTTAATCATAAATTATTTAAAAAAACATAATTAAAGCTAATTAAACATAATTGCAATATAGTAAGTATTTATAATACTTTCTACTACCATGTATGAGTATAAGTACATATTTAAGCCTGTTTTATGACCTCAACGATAAATTCCGCCACCTGGACCATATCTTCAACCGCGACAGCTTCTGTGGTCGAATGAACATTCTGCATCCCGGTCCCGATGATGACCATTTCGATATCATGCCCGTTAAAAACATTAGCATCACTCCCCCCGCCGCCGAGGCGATCATGCATCTCACGACCAAGAGTGGCAGCTGCTGCGCAGGCCAACTGACAGATCGCAGCATTTTCAGGTACGTGCATCGAAGGGAAATCAGAATGGACCTTTACATCAACCTTTGCACGGAAACTCTTGTTGTCGATAATCGTCGTCAACTCATCGGCGGCCTGCTCAAAACATGCGAGCATATGCTCGGTCTGATCGGCCAGCTTCTTCGGGTCATGACTGCGGGACTCTCCTTTCAAACGGACAGTCTCCGCGATAATATTCGTGGCAACCCCACCTTCAATTGTCCCGATATTGGCGGTCGTCTCTGCGTCAATACGCCCCAAACGCATCAAGCTAATCGCCTTTGCCGCGACCTGTATCGCCGACACCCCTTCCTCCGGTGCGACACCGGCATGAGCAGCCAAGCCGGTAATCTCAATCTGCATCCGATTGGCGCCAGGCGCTCGCCTGACCATGAAATCGACGCCGGGGGTGTCAAAAGCGAAGCCACGACGGGAGCGGATCAGGGAATAATCGAGCTGTTTGGCTCCAACCAGACCGACCTCTTCGGCTATGGTCACAACCACTTCCAACGGAACATGCTTAATCTTTAACTCACGAACCAACTCCAGAGCCTCAATAACCTCAGCAATACCGGCCTTATCATCAGCACCGAGAATAGTCGCCCCGGAACTCAAAATAATTCCGTCATTCAGTGTCGGGTCGACATTTTCACACGGCCCGACAGTATCCATATGCACAGACAACATTATCGGTTCACCCTCTTTTTCACCAGAAAACCTGGCAATCATATTACCAACTTCACCACCTGTCTTCTGGCCAGCTTGATCGTAAACAACCTCAGCGCCGAGAGCCGTAAACCTCTCTTTCAGATAATGAGCCATCGCTTCTTCCTTAAACGAAGGACTACTGATAGCAGCCTGGCGCATAAATTCAGTTACGATTCGATCCCTGTTGACCATTTGTTCTCCTTCATGCTAACGAATACACTCCAGTACAAAAAATCAAAGTACGGATCGAGCGTAGATTAAAAAATATGACTCAACGGTAGACAAATCAAAATAACTCGTGATAATATGGGCTTATTAAATATAACTGACCTATAACTATCATACAATTTCACAGGAAACATGAATGAACTTAGACTTCAAGCCACCAAGACAGAGTTCTGCCATAAAAAAAACACGCTCGTCACTGAACGTTTTATACTACGTTTTGGGGCTCGCTGTCACGATCATTGCTCTCGTTATAGTCTTTGTGAATCTCACCCCATCAACCGAAGCTTATACGGTCACACCGGAGCTACAACTCCCAACGGAACCAAAACTCCCTGAGATTCATCGTGAATATATTACAGGAGAAATAAAAAGTGGCGATACGATCTCCGGCCTGCTCGGGATATACCTGACCTCTCAGAACCTCTACAACTTGAACCTGCAGTGTAAGCCCCTATTTCCCTTGTCGCGCATCACCACGGGACAACCGTTTCGCATTACTCTGGCCGACGGGGAGTTCGAGCATTTCGAATACGACATCAACCCTGAAAAACAGCTTATAATCGATTACGATCAAGAGCAGTTCAGTGTCAGCAAGGAATTAATCGAATACGATATAGAAATCGAAATGATCAAAGGGACCATTAACAGCAGCCTGTTTGAGACGATCGCCGACATTGGAGAAAAACCTGAAATGGCCATGAATCTGGCCGGCATCTTTGCCTGGGACATCGATTTCATTCTCGACATTCGCACGGGCGATCATTTTCAAGCCTTGGTTGAGAAACGGAGTCGCGACGGAAAACCGGCCGGCTATGGGCAGATTCTCGCTGCAGAGTTCACCAATCAAGATGAAGGCTATCGGGCATTCCTGTTTCAAGATGGTGATCGCCCCTCCTCCTACTACGACGAGAATGGTGACAATGTCCGCAAAATGTTCCTGAAAGCACCTCTCTCTTTTTCCCGTATTTCTTCGGGATACACATTGCACCGCTTCCATCCAATCACCAAGAGATGGAAAGCCCACCCGGCAATCGATTATGCAGCGCCGCGCGGCACACCGATTAAATCGGTTGGTGACGGTACAATCATCAAGATAAGCAAAGATCGGTACAACGGACGACACATAAAGATTCGCCATAATTCGACCTACCAGACCCTTTACCTGCATATGGAGAGGTTTGCCAAGGGGATGAAGCGAGGGAAAAAGGTCTATCAGGGTGAAGTGATCGGCTATGTCGGCAGCACCGGTCTCGCAACCGGACCACACCTCTGTTTCCGAATGTACAAGAATGGTTCAACGGTCAACCCGAACAAGGTAAAAACACGCTCTGCTGAACCCGTTTCAGAGGCGAACAAAATCGCTTTTTTCAGTGCGATAAAACCTCTCTCAGCCCAATTTTCACCACCTCAACTGCTGGCCACCAACAGTCTGCAGGAGAGCCGTTAAATCATGAATGGTTGGCACGGCCGCCTTCTGGTTATAGACCTTACAACTCGTACCTGCCGCACCGAATCCCTTTCGCACAATCGTCTACTGACCTTTCTTGGAGGACGAGGCCTTGCTGTTGAACTTTTTCAGGACTACGCCCACCTCGACCCATTTTCCGCTGACATCCCATTGATTTTCACCACAGGCCCTTTATCCGGAAGCGGAACTCCGGCCTCCGAACGTCTCTGCATTCTCTCCCGTTCACCGCTAACCGGTACACTTTTTGACACAACCGCTGGTGGTTCTTTTGCGTATACCCTCAAAACCACAGGACATGATGGCTTATTTATATCCGGTACCAGCGACCGACCGGTCGCATTGCGTATTCAACCTTCCGGTATCGAGTTTCTGGAAGCCGACTCCCTCTGGGGGAAAACGACTTCCGAAACGATCGCGGCATTTACAGCATGCAGTGTCGCCGCTATCGGGCCGGCCGGTGAAAACAGGGTCCTTTATGCGAACATCGTCTTCAGTGACGGTGACAATGACGGACGGGGCGGATTAGGTGCCGTGATGGGAGCAAAAAATCTCAAAGCGATTGCAGTCGAAGGGGATTGTCTGACGACGATAGCCGAGCCGTTCAAACTCGAACTGGCGCAGCAGAAGATCTTGCGTCTATTTCGGGCCTCCCCCGCAATCATGGGCCCTTTTGGACTCCACGAATATGGAACGCCAACCTTTATAGATCTGACCAACCAAAGACAGATGCTCCCGACACGCAACTTCAAAGCGACACATTTTTATGGGGCAAAAGACCTATCAGGGCCTGCGATCCGCAACGCTCTATCGCCGCAACACGACAGCTGTCACGACTGCTTCATCGCCTGCAAGAAAAGAGGGGGGGACAACCAGCGCCTCCCTGAATATTCCGCACTGAGCCACTTCGGCCCCTTACTCAATATTTGCAATCTTCAGAGCGTTATTGATGCAAATACCGCCTGTAGAGAAATGGGTCTCGACGCAATCTCCGCCGCCTCAACTCTGGCGACACAAGGGGAAATTACGGGGACCTTTCCGAACCCTGACGCGTTAAAAAAAATTCTGAGTCAGATCAGTCATCGCCACAAAGAGGCTAAATCACTTTCTCTAGGCTCCAGACGCCTGGCCGGGGAGTCTGGTCACCCTGAAGCCTCCATGACGGTCAAATCTCTCGAACTCCCCGCATTTGATCCGCGAGGCGCCATCGGAATAGCCCTCTCCTACTGCACCAGCAGTCTGGGGGGGAGTCATGTCCGGGGACATATGGAATCGAGTGAAATTTTGCGCAAGCCGGTCGCAATCGACCGGTTTTCCTTCTCCGGCAAGGGACGTCTGCTTAAAATTGCCGAAGATGCCCATGCCGCTTATGATTCAATGATGGTCTGTCCAAACGCCTTCTACGCCGCGTCCCTCGAAGAGTACGCTGAAGCAGTCAGCGCCGTAACGGGTCACGACTATTCACCCGCCGATTTGAGTCAGATTGGCGAAAAGATAGTCAATACAGAACAGAGGATCAACCGCCGCAACGGCTTTTCGGTAGATGACGATATGCTTCCCGCTCGTTTTTTTCAGGAAAAAGGGACTTCAGAGGACAACCTTACACTCCCGCCGTTGGACAAAAACGCGTTCAGTGCGGAGCTGCTTCGCTATTATCGAGTCCGTAATCTCGATAATTAATCTTTCAACCTTTACAGCTGTAGATCGCCAACCGATATGAACAACGAACTCTTTTATTATCAATCCAAACTGGAACGTGACGGGTGCGGAAAACCGGGCCGGGTTGCGATGTTTACGCAAGATGACGCGATAGCAGCGGTCGGACCTGACGATTTACTCGATCTTGGGAAAAGGGTGATAAGAGAACTCGGTCTTCCGGCCCTCGCGCTCTACGAACCGGCCCTACCCTTTTACAATTCTGTCATAAAAAAGGTTTCATCCGGTAATACAATTATTCCGACCGACACGGAAACCCGCACGTTTTTACATGACATCCCGTTTATCCGCAAATCAGAGTTTGACGATAATCTTATAACAAGACTGACAGAGATGCTCGGCAAACGAAAAGGGATCATGGTAGAAAACCTCGGTATCATTACCGTCGGCCCCGTCACTCTAGAGCAGGCTTATATCAATGCCTCTTCGCTTTTTCATGCGGTTTTCGTTAAATATCTGCTCGATCTGCATCAATGCGGGTTTTCGTCAGAGAATGAATGTGAAGAATTTAACAATTTTAGGCAGCATTGGCTCAAACCTCTCAGCTACCCCGACCCTCCCCTTCGTACCGGGTTACTCACGAACCCTAAAGATATTTATAACGAGATGACACGGACAGGGAGCGAGACGGTCAAAGCCCACCTGGTCGACTCAGCCTTTGGTAATATCAGCTGCAAAAGCGGTGACGTTATCTACATATCGCAAACGGGTGCAAGTCTTGATGCCTTATACGGCTGTATAGACCCGGTCCCGCTCGACAACAGCACAACCTGCGGCATCACCGCATCGAGCGAACTGTTAGCCCACCGCCTGATTTACGAACAGATCGGTGACGGGGTGATCCTGCACGGTCATCCGAAGTTCTCCATCATCATGAGTATGCTTTGTGACAACTCCGACTGTACCGAAGAGGAGTGCTGGAATCGTTGCCCGGTAGTTCGTAACTGTCGTGATGTCCCGATTGTCTCCGGGGAGATCGGTGCAGGGGGGCTTGCCGAAAAAATCAGCCCGGTGATCAAGAACTCCGGCAGAGTCATCGTATTCGGTCATGGGGTATTTACCTCCGGCCGCAATTTCAACGAGGCTTTTGACGCCATGTTGCAGACGGAAGTCGCTTGCAGAGATGAGTATTTCCACCGAAACCGCTCAAATTGTTGACTATTCAAGAGCGTTGGTATTAGAGTAGCGTGATAAATTTTATTGGGGTAAGCACAAAAAGAAGAAACGTTTGTCTTCACAGGGGGCCGCATGGCGACTGCATTAAAACTAGGGGAACTGCTCGTACAAGAAAAGGTTATAACACCTCACCAACTCGAAGAAGCACTTAAATACCAGGTTATTTTCGGCGGAAAGCTCGGAACAAACCTGATTGAACTTGATTTTGTCAAAGAAGATGACATTGCCAAAACCCTCAGCAAAATGCTCAGAGTACCGCTGGTTAATGGCGATGAACTAAATGACATCCCACTGGAGATTATCAACCTGATTCCCCGGGATATGGCTGAGCAATACCATGCGATTCCGCTCCAACTTGAAAATCGCAAATTAACATTAGTTATGACGAACCCCGCTGACCTCAAAGCGATTGACGAAATATCATTCCGTACAGGTTTCATCATCCGCCCTGCTGTTGCCGCAGAAGTACGAATCATCCTTGCCCTTGAACATCATTATCACATCCCCCGGGAAATCAGATACGTCCAGGTCAGCAAAAAAATTGAGAGTGAGCTGAACGTTGAGTCAAACTCTAAGCCGAAAGCTCCTGAACAAAAAAAGCAACCGACAGTTGCAGCGGCGAAACCAGCACCGGCACCACCGAAACCAGCACCGGCACCACCGAAACCAGCACCGGCACCACCGAAACCAGCACCAGAGCCACCGAAACTAACACCAGATCCTTCGAAAATAGAGTTTGAAGAACCAGGTCGCGAGGCGTCAGCACCTGTACGTCCGCAAACCTTTCCAGAACCGCAAAAAGTGGTTGTAGAGCCACCTCTAGAACCAACAATGGTTATAGAAGAGGTTATGGAACTTTTGGAGGCGGATATTATCGTGGAAGGAACAGAAAACCTTGACGATTTACAGATTCCGTCGGTCTTCCGTCACCTGGCCGATCCTGCAGATCGTGAAGATATTGCCAAAAGTGTAGCGACCTTTGTCGGCAAAGATGTTGACCACTGTGCTATTTTTCAGATTCGCGGCGTTGTTGCCCAGGGGTGGAGACTCGTAGCAAACAAGAAGGAAGATCCTGATTTTTCTGAGTTTCAGATTACCCTCGACCACCCATCGATCCTGAAGACAGTTACTGATACAGCCAGCTACTACATCGGCCCCATACCAACGACCAGTAATGATAATATTCGCCTGGTTGAAGCGTTGGGAGGATCCTCACCCAACACAGCCCTTCTGGTTCCGGTTATCGTTATGGGTCGCGTGGTCACCGTCCTTTATGTCGATGACAAAAGTGGCGATTTGGCGGGAAAGTTACTCGAACTCCAGAAACTGGCAGCCAAAATGGCGATGTCGTTTGAAATCCTGATTCTGAAGAATAAAATCCTTATGATGTAGAGCCTATCTCCATCATTCTCTGTCTCGATACGAACACCCTGACCACGTCGGGGCGTTTGACATTATGATGGCCGCAAGCTTGCTTTGCAGCGTTTTTTTAGGACCTCGACCTACAGATGCAGGCCTACGCCCTTTGAAAAACCACTCTGCTTTCAGGACGAATTTTTTGTTTCGTTATTTTTTGTTTGCGAGTGCATCACACTATGGTGCTATGAATTATCTCTTCCACCTTTTCCTCTCAGACCCCGATCAGAATGTGATGCTCGGCAACCTGATGGGTGATTTCGTCAAAGGGCGCCTCGATCTCGCCGACTACCCCGAATCTGTCCTCTTCGGATTGAGGCAACACCGACAAGTCGACAGCTTTGCCAACCAGAGCAGTGGATATCAGGCGAGTCGACACCGTATCGACCCTGAATTTGGCTACTTCCGTTCGATCATGGTCGATGTCTTCTATGACCATTTTCTCGCTCGTAACTGGGATCGATACCACCATCTCCCCCTCGAACAGTTTGCCGAGCAGGTTTATCAGACGCTTGAAAATATGTTTGAGCTGTTACCGCATGATTTACAACAGATCGTCCCCCGCATGATCAAACACAATTGGCTCGTCTCATACCGAGAGATCGAAACAATAGAGACCGTCCTCCTCCGTCTCGATCAGAGAATCAAGCGACCGTCACCTCTAGCCAGAGGGGTGGAGCAACTCAAGCAACGCTATGATATGTTTGATGCAGACTGCGACCTGTTTCTCATCCAGGCCCAGTATTTTCTTTCCAACAAGAGATGGTGCCAAACGACATCAAACAATAGAAAATAAACCTATGGAAGAATTGACTAAAAAGCAGATCACCGAACTGAAACACAACCTTCTCGAGCGGCTTGAGGAGTTGAATGGCATGCTTTCAGACTCCTTTGAAGGGAGTAAGCCGGTCGGACTCGACCAACCGATCGGACGACTTTCGAGGATGGATGCCCTGCAACAACAGAGCATGACCCAGGCAAGCCGACAAGCAGCTCAGACACGTGTTATCAAGACAAATAATGCTCTCAGTAGGATCAATCAGAATGACTATGGGTACTGCCTTGAATGTGAAGAGGAGATTGGCTACGCACGACTGAAGGCTCAGCCGGAAGCACCCTTTTGTCTCGATTGTCAAAGCCGTCGAGAAAAAAGTTAATCAAAAAAAAGGATAAAAATCATGGCAAATGAAACAGAAACACATCTCACCCCGATCGGCTACATTCTCTGGGTTTTCGGCTTCATCGGAGCGCACCGTTTTTATTTCGGCAAGCCGGTCACCGGCACCATCTGGTTTCTAACCCTCGGCCTGCTCGGTATCGGCTGGATCATCGATCTCTTTCTGATCCCGGGGATGACCAGAGAAGCGGCGATCCGCTACCAAGAAGGGAGCATCGACTACACTCTCGCATGGATCCTGCTCACTTTTCTCGGCCCGTTCGGTGTTCATCGCTTCTATTTGGGGAAAATCTGGACTGGGCTGCTCTATTTTTTCACCGGTGGCCTGTTTATGTTTGGTTGGCTCTATGATTTCTGGACGTTGAATGAGCAAGTTTCGGAGATAAATTCCGGGCTGAACTAATTTATGTAACCGGGGGATGCATTTAACTCCACTTCACACGAGATGTAATGACGATTATGGTTACATATTACTCACGCGACCCCAAGAAATTACGAATTAAACCAGCTAATGCCATACTGAATATCCCCAGTACATTTAGGAATAAGTTGAGAGAGGATTAATCTAAATATGTTCCGGAGTTTTTGAGGCGTTACTGTTAACCGTGGGTTGTGAGACACATTCCAAACGTCTAACCTGTTCGCGGCGGAGCCGTTCGCTCCAAATTATAGTTATGGGATGTCCGGAATACTGGTGCGAGAAGACGTCACTTCTTTTCCCTATCTAGAACTGAGGGGTCATAGCAAACGAACTCCACAGAATTACCATCTGGGTCGTGAAAGCGAATCGAATGCCACCCAAACTGCCCGTATTCTGCCATTCAAATATCTAGACCCAGGCCATGCCGCCTCTCTCTTTTCTGGTCGAATTGCTCCTTCTCCATAGCAAACGCGAAGTGGTGTAGCGTACCGACACTAGCATCAGCCTTGTCCGGTTGGAGGTTATGTTTGCCGCTGTATTCCTTGGCTTGATCATAGATCGATTGTAACTGCGGATGACCTTCGAAGTCGTCTGCAACCTTAAGAAATCTGTTATTTCCAAGACTAGCAAAAGGCTCCAGCCCGATTACATCACGATAGAATGCTGTTAACGCGTTGACGTCTGATGTCCGAAGGGCAAGTTCGCCAAGTCGTTTGAGTGATTTTTTCATATATAGGTTCTCCTCAGAACTTATTAAATATACAAAAAAATAGCGCCAAACAAGCACCAACCAGCTATCGGTTAATTATGGTGTGTGAATACATTTTAGCAGGACATTTGAAAAACGGAACGATGGGACTTGCGAAGGTGACGACTAAAGCTGTCACAAATGTTAAGTTTTGAAAAAGGCGTAAAGGGCCGAGATACTAAGGCCAAAGCAGTCAGGCCATGGAAAGGCAGTCAGTATGAATATCACGCTTTTAGATGGAGGTCTCGGCCAAGAACTTCTGGCGCGTTCTGCGTCAAAACCGACTGGACTCTGGGCGACACAACTATTAATCGACCAACCCGAATTGGTGCGTGAGTTGCACCGCGATTATTTTCTGGCAGGTGCGGATATGTCAACCCAAAGTAGAGATGTCCCCTTTTCTCCAAGATAGAGATGACCCCTTTTTTAAGGGGAGCTAAGTTGATGACTGACGTTGTGTTGTCGTTAAGTTTCTCCATGGATGGTCCGGCGCAGGC
>Ga0314774_1001133_pt1 | contig 18059 bp, 13 predicted proteins | sample MetaGCBIA2018_FD_204515 | JGI IMG/M metagenome (GOLD analysis project Ga0314774, IMG submission 204515) | Cryopeg brine microbial communities from Beaufort Sea near Barrow, Alaska, United States - CBIA 2018 | ecosystem: Environmental > Aquatic > Marine > Coastal | place: USA: Alaska | collected...
CATTAATATTGTCCATAGTGAGGTCATCTCCTGTATATAATATTGTGTTCGACGATACAATTATAATACAGTTTGACCCATTATGGATTTTTTTTATTACTAGTTCAACTTCATTATACAATTAAGCGGAATCTTAATTGCACAAAAGTGGGGATATTTAACTTGACATTTATAATATGTCTTAATTTGCGCTAAACGGCAAGCTTTTTAAACTTTGAAACAGGATCTAAAAAAGAACAAGGAACTTCTCTACAACCCAAAAATATCCGAAATATCTCCATCTGCAATTTCTCTCTTACTTTTCTTACCTGCGTTTTTCATCATACTTTCTAACTTTTGCTCCATCGACTTTCTGACAAGTTCGTGGCCGTCCAAGTCTCTAAGTTCAAAGAAAAGCATCGGGTTACTATCGAGTCTGGCTCCTATCCCGTACAAAACCGCCGCAACATGCTTGCACATACTGGCCAAGTCTGGACAGCTGCAGTCAAAATGAATTTCCTTGGGTGACGGAAACATGCCATACTTTTTATCAGTAAACAAAACCTCTAATTCCTCCGGAAATTTCCCTTCAATCAATTGCTCAAGGGAATCGATTCGATGGTTGCAAAGTTCCGTGACCTGCTCCCACTTTTCAGAGGGTAATGTATCAATTCTGATTTCGATTTTATAAGGTTTTGAACCGCTCCCTTGAACCAGTGCCAAAACTTTTCCCCGATGTATCTTTAAATCCAAAACCGTATTGCTTCGGACATAGCTTTTACCCCTTGCAATCCGGTTACTGTAGTCAGCATAGCTTTCAAGATTCAGATTCCACGCCTTACCCCACCAATTTTTTGCCAGTGTCCGACCTTCAATGATCACCGGCTCGATATCTGGGTTTTTCTTTCTAAGTTTTTCAATACTTCTGCTTGCCTTCGCCTTTTTCTCGGCAACCGATACATACTTTGGAAACCCATAATAGCCCATTACATATCACCGCCTAAAGAGAAGATGTCAAGAAGGGCTTCGTTGGAATACTCCGTGAGCCACTGTTCGCCTCCGGCACTTAAAAGATCGCCTGACAACTTCTGTTTTTCTTCAATAATGGCGTCTATTTTTTCTTCGATGGTGCCTTTTGTAACAAATTTATGGACCATGACATTTTTGGTCTGACCGATACGAAACGCACGGTCTGTTGCCTGGTTTTCAACTGCCGGATTCCACCATCTATCAAAGTGAATGACATGGTTCGCCGCTGTAAGATTTAGCCCTACGCCGCCAGCCTTAAGAGACAGCACCATGTAAGGCACATAATGCTCTCCGTTGAACTGTTCGACCATCTCGCCTCTGCGTTTTACTGGTGTGCCACCGTGAAGCACAAGTCCTTCTTTTGAAAAGATGTCCTTTAAAAAATCTGAAATGGGCTCGGTCATTTCCCTAAACTGCGTAAAAATCAGAACCCGTTCCCTTTTCTCATGGATGGTTTCGCATATGTCTCGCAGTTGTTCAAACTTACCGCTGTGTTGGGGTTTAAACTCTTCCATACCCAGATACTGATCAGGATGATTGCAAATTTGCTTGAACTTCATGATGCTGGCTAAAACAAGTCCCTTCCGTTCGATTCCTTCGACTTCTTCTAACTTTTTAGAAATTTGTCCTATTAATTGCTTATACAAGGCAATCTGCTTCTTGGACAATGTCGTGTAACTGTTCATTTCCAGTTTGTCTGGCAAATCAGAAATAATGCTTTTATCTGTTTTCAGCCTTCTGAGTAGGAAGGGCTGGATCATCTTCCGTAATTTGGCGTAACCGTGGGCGTTCTCTGCTAGCCCTTTTGTAAAGGCGGTAAATTCTTTAGTGGTTCCAAGCAACCCCTGATTCAAGAAATCAAACAGAGACCACAGGTCACTTAATCGGTTTTCGATCGGTGTTCCGGTCATTGCAATACGCATCTTCGCCGGAATCTCTTTGATTGCCCTTGTCTGTTTGGTGCCTGGATTTTTTATGGCTTGGGCTTCATCCAAAATGAGGCAATCCCATGTTCTCGTTTTTAAAGCTTCTAAACGAACCGCCATCCCATAGGTGGTGATAACCAAAAACTTATCGTCCATAATATCAAGTGCTTCCGACGCTTTCAAACTGCTTTTATGCAAGATTTGATACGGCATTTCAGGGGCAAATTTCTCGATTTCCTTCTGCCAGTTTCCGATTAGTGATGCTGGCAGGATTAAAAGCGCCTGTCCACCCTTTTGCACTCTTTGGTACTCCAAAAATGCAATCATCTGAACCGTTTTACCAAGTCCCATGTCATCCGCCAGACAAGCTCCAAACCCAAATGTAGACATTTTATTGAGCCAATGATACCCTTCTTCCTGATAGCCCCGTAATATTGCGTGGAACGAAGGTTCGATATTGATTTTTTCAAGGTCAGCTGGATTCATCAGACTTTCCTTCATGGTTTTAAACCATTGTCCGTTCGACATGGATACATCGATTTCATCCACCGATAGATCCAGCAACTGTTTCATATTCAATTCGAGCCGCATGGCATCTGCAAGGGATAGACCCTCTGCTTCCGTAAAATCTTTCACCTTTTCAAACGCCTGCAGTGCCGCTTCCAACTTCTTTTTATTAATTTCAACCCACTTGCCTTTGTACAGAACAAGACCTTCTGCCATCTCTAAAAAGGCTCTCAGTTCCTGCTCCGATATGGCCTCATCCCCTATATAAAGAGACGGGGAAAAATCCATTAGGGCTTCCAGTCCAACCTTTGACGGTTCTTTTTCTCCGACCGATACCGACAACCGAAGTGAATTATTGCTTTTGCGCCACCAGTCTGGCACGCGGCACATGATTCCTGCCTCTTCGTAAGTCCCAATCTCACTTAATACGATATAGGCTTCATCGGCCGTAAGCTTTAGAGGCGCAAACAACTCTCCACTTTCCAACAATTCCGAAATAAACCGGCTGGTTTCTGCGGCTTTAACGACCGTTGAAATAAGGGGAAGCAACTTCTTCTCATCCCCGTCAAATTCTTTTAGTGCATTTTTTAAAGGGGTATGTACTGCATTTTTGCTTTTAACAGGTTTCGTCGAGTACGTAGCCATGAAGGCAAATGGATACTTATCGTTCTTATTTTCGACCAAGTGAAAAAAGACCCTGCCTACCACATTGATATGGGAGTTATACTCGGCAAAATACCTGGCTACTGTACCATCGTAATTCTTAATCTCTAACCTAAAAACGGTTAGCAACTGTTCCCATACCGCCTTGATCCAAACATCATTCACATGCTCCCTGCCGATGACAAAAGGGAGATCCTCCTTCAGCTGGTTCAACTCATCTTCGAGTAACTCAACCTCTGCTGACTCCCTGCTGAATTCAATATCAGGCTGTTGACTTAGCTTTTTTATCAGCATTTCTGCAATATGATGCAAATACTCAACCGAAGGTGAAAACCAAGCCTCGTTCTTCAAAAAACCAAGGTGGTACAAGGCCCCATATTTATCCGTATCAAAGGCTTCAGACCATGTTTGGAGTAAGTCCATTGGTTGATCTGGCAGATCGTCAATGACAAAGCCTTTTGGTAGGAAAAATGCATTTAATTGTTGTGCTTCTAGTTTTTTAACTCGCGCCATTTTCAGAGTCTCCTAAAATTATTTGCCTACAAGAATCTTTTTAAAAATCAAGCCCTTCCATTCGGATCTGATATCCAACATTCGACGTGTCCGGTCCCATTTCCTGCAACAACTCGTCTAGACTTCCTTGGATGACTTTTCTATCAAAACTTTTAACAGCCACTTCTAAAGCCTTTTCGTTGAACAGCTTCGGGGTCAGACATGATTATGCGCTTTATTGCATACTTTGACCAACTCAAAACCCTCTGATTTCCAATGTGTGTCTTTTGAACTTTCTTATCAGCGTTGTCTTATTACCTAAATTCCACGTCAATTTTCAAATTGCAATCAAATTCGCTATTCTCATGTGTTTTACGAGGAATTGAAGCAGTTACTTCTATATTTTAACATTTCTTGCACCCCCCTTCAACAACAACATTTTAAATATTCTAATAGCTCTTAATTTTGAAAGTGCTTAATAAACCTCGTATTGAAGCGACATTAGAGCTGAAATATTCAGGTCATTCCTTTCAAAACTCAACATAGGCATTTTTCATACACTCCCCGATAAGGGTATTTTTTAGACAATTTCATAATGACAGACCTAGCCGTTTTGATAATCTTCGCAGCAAGAAACACATATTTCAAGCGCAATGTTTTTATTTGCTGTCTGTATTCAGAGACGTCAAGGTAATCAAACTTAAATAGCAGAAACAGATTGTACGATAACATCATCATTTGAAATACTGCTTCATTTGCCCAGAATGATTTTAGCAAAAGGTGGCCTACTGCCATGTCATATTTTGCTTCTTTGATGTAATTTTCAGCATTGCCACGCTTTTCATAGGAGATAACCACGGCTTCTGACAGTAGTTTTGTATTGGTCACAAAGAAAAAATAGTCGTACTTAGAGCCTTCTAAAAGTGATAATTGCGCTCTTTCTTTTTCTGGTTTTAGTACGCGAGACACCACAAATCTTCTTTTTTTCTCCCACTTATCTAACTTTGTAAACAATTCTGTAGTTTCTCTACCTTCCGCACCCTTAACGAATAGAATGGATGAATCTGCTACCTGTGATGCAAGCGTTGAGTAAGCTTTTGCTTTGATTAAGTATTTGCATCCAAGAGACTCGATTGTTTCAATGTTTCTTCATCAAAGTAACCACTATCCATCCGAAATAAAATTTCTAAGTCGTCTTTTTTTAGGGTAGCTACGATTTCTTTAATCAGTTCAGCAGCACCATTTGGCGGGTATAGGGCTTAAGAATATATGAGACGGATAGGGTATGGTGGGTAAAAACATGAAACCCCTTATTAATTTGAATTTAGTTATTTCAATATCTTTTTTAGGAATAAAATATTCTTCCAAATTTTCATAGGAAATCATCCATTTCCCATTCCTATTATTTGCTAGAGCAATCAGCTCAAAATCTTCATCGTGATAAGCAATCCCTGCATCACCGTGACTATTATTAGCCAAGAGTATACCGCCTTTCTTTAAATATTTTTTACTATAATCGGTAATCAGCTGTATAAAATTCTACACTTGCCTCTTCATCATATTTCTTCTTACTCTCAATATAGCCATATACTTCCTCTTCCAAAAAGAATTTTTTCGCCTTCTAGTAGTACTACTGCTATGATATTCAACACAAGGTTGGAAACTGTTGTTACAATGTTTAATACAAAACTATACTTTGGACTTCCATCATTAAGTATGAGCACATCTAAACCCTTACCTAGTAATAGTAGCGGAAAAGAAAGTGAAAAGAATTTCAAGTAATCCATAGATAGTATCAAAAATTCTTCTCTAGCTCCAAGTCCACTTATGAAAAAGGATGAAAGTACCGCTATAAAAAACATAAGCGGGCTAATTAGGGTTGTTGCTACTAATGCAGAAGCACCTATAAACAAAGCAGCTATTAACTTGGCAGCTGTATACATCAGGCTACTAAACACCAATCTAACAATCATTGGTCTTGCATAGTTATTAAAATATTGTTTGTTTGTCATAATTATCACCTCACAAACATCATAAGGTGTGTTGTGACAACACAGTCAAGAATTTTATATAATTTTTATTTTCTTTCATTTAAATAAAATAATATATCAGGAAAAGGACCATATGGCCATTTTACTCAATGGCATGTGGTCCTTATGTTTATTTATCAGTAACCAAAGAAAATATAATTTTAGAATTCTTACTTAATTATACAACTTAAATCAACTTGGACTTTTGAAGTAGTCTCTGTACAATAACTGCAACTTCGCCTCGTGTGATATTTTGTTTTGGTGCAATAGTACTATTGCCTATACCAGTTACAATGCCTGTTTTAAGACAGGCTGCAACGCCAGTTGTTGCATAGCTCGCTACACTAGACGAATCCTTATAAGCTGCTAGTAAAGAACTTAACTCATCATCGTTAAAAGTTGCATCTAAACCAGTTATTTTCATTGCTCTAGTTGTTATGATCATTGCCTGTTCTCGTGTTATCTTGTCATTTGGGCCAAAGGTTACATCATCATATCCAGTGATAATACCATAGGATATTGCTGTTTCAACATAATCACAGTACCAATCATTAGTGTCTACATCTATAAACTTATTTTCACCAAGACCAGCCTCAAGACCAAGAGATCTAATTACAATAGCGGTAAATTCTGCTCGTGTAACACCTAAGTCTGGCTCATAGTTAAGTCCATCAGTTCCATTAACAATCATCCTAGCTCCCATATCATTAATTGCATCTTTTGCCCAATGTGTAGTAACATCACTAAATTCCATTGGATGCCAGATAACTGTATACGTACTGTTAGTGAGGCTATTGATAACAGCGTAGTACTTGCCGTTTATGATTGTTACCTTTGTTGGTACATGATAAGTTGACCCATCTGGTTTTACAACAATACCTGTAGTGATTTTCCTTGAGTCCACACCATCTGGAATAGCGATAGTTCTTTCCACATAGCCGTTAAAAGTTCTGACTTCAACGGTTTGATCCTTGTATGTAGCGCTTATTGAATATTCAATTGCTGGTACTACTATGGAGAATGCTTCGCTTGTTGCTGCATTTTGTACAACTGATACAGTTGCATCTAATGGTTCTGAAATTCTTATCTGTACCTTTATATCTCCAAGTTTTAGGTTTTGGCCTAACTTAGCTGACACAGCATCAATATTTATTTCAGATGTAGGCACAGTATAGGTACCCGTTTCTGTCTGAATTTTGAGAGTTGCTAATTGCAGTTCCAAATCCTTGACTATTCGTCCATTAAATTCACCAATGGCAGTATTTGAGCCCGATTGTATTGGGATAATAACTAAAGCATTTTTGCCTTCAATCTTCATTGTTTCATCAAGTTTCTTCTTGTCAATAATAATAGTCGTTATTGTTTTTCCATCTTCCATTGTATCAGCAGTCGTACCAGCTACAATCCTTTGACCATTAACCATGATACTTGCATTAATAGATGGAGTTGTATTTCTATTACCATTAGAAGCAGCAGCTTGCCTAGTAATATTCAATGTGTATATCTTCAGGGTTATATTATCTTCTGCTGTCACTTTTAAATAAGCGGTATTAACACCTACGCTGAAGTTCATAATCTTATCTGTTATTTCATTAGTACACTCTATATCCCTATACACTTTCCAACTTGCGTTTTCACTTACTAAAACTTCTATCATCAATTGAGTAGTAGCATTACTAACTGTCTTGGTTATTAGTTGCGTATCAATTGTTGGCGATGAAGGATTTATCCAATTAATTACATCACAATCACTGGATTCTGAAATAATTCTTGCATCCGTGCTGAATATAGGATAACCATCATTTACTCCTGGTACTTGAACCCATGTATTCATCGTCGTGGTGATTTCACCTATTTTGTCTATTCTAAAGGCCAATTCGCCTAGTTGCTTGTCAAAGTCTATCATGAGGGATGTGTTGTTCACGACCCAACTATCTAATGGAAGTTTTAAATCTGTTGCCTGCATCTGAGAACTAGTGAGGTGCAAACCTTCAACTGTTCCTTCATTATTATTATAAGCGTAAGAGGCTGTGCTATCAAGGTAATAGCTATTTTCTATATCTGAATCTATGTATCCAGAAATTCCTCCATTAGTTGGCGCTGTTATTAATCCAGTATTATAACAATTTCGAATTAGTGACACTGGATTTTCACGATCACTGAGTATAGTATAAGCACTGATACCACCGGCAATCGAAGTATCTCCTATTGCGGTTACAGTACCTGTATTGTAACTGTTATTAACAAAACCTGATACTCCAATGCCATATATTCCACCTGCCGCTGCAACTGATCCATTGCATATTATTGCAGCAGAGTTTAAGGTATTATTGATACCACTTACAAATAATTTACCAGCAATTCCACCAGCACTTTGTTCAGGGGATAAAGCAGTTATACTCATCCCTAGTTGAGTGGTGCAATTATTAATCCTCATTCCTAATCCAACGCCTACTATACCACCAACACTATTTGAAAGAACATCACTCTTTATGTCACTCGAACTAATAATAGTCATATTTACATGACAGTTTTCAACTGTTAATTGAGAACCTATACCTACTATACCACCAACATACGATGAGCCATCTACTGAAATAGTACCTGTTAAAGTTAGATCCCATATTGAATGGCCTGAAATACCAGCTCCCGAAGCCATCCCAAATAGACCAACAGCATCATATCCTACTGTAATAGTCATGTTACTGATTGTCTGTCCATTCCCATCAAATGCACCCCTTAAGTAATTATCCTCACTATTACCAATCGGCTCCCATAAGTATTTACTCAAATCTATATCATTAGCCAACTTAATGGTAATTCCTGCCATATTCATACCCTTTTCATTAACTGCAACTGCAACTGCTGCCAGTTGGGCTGCTGTTCTTATGATAATTTCTGTTTCTAAAAAATCATTACTTGTTATCTGGTTATACAAGGTAACATCATAATTACCTGCATCAGTCCAACGAGGTCTAGAAGCTACTATTAACTTTACTACTGGAGCTGATAAGATACGATCGTTATTCACACCATCAGGTAAAGTTCCCCAGCTTGCTGTGAACTTGTAAATACCAGGACTTCCCGCATTATATGTGTCTGTATCTATCCAAGTTACTGGTACATCAACAATTCTATTGTTGTTCAAAGCAACTGCTACTCTGTCAGGTAATCCTGCACTTACAGCTGCAGCATCTGAATATTGAACGTTATTACTTTCAATATCACCCATGAGTCTTATGGTTAAAGGCTCAAATGATGACATTGATGATACTAGTTCATCAGTTACACCTGTAAAAAGTTTTATTCCATTTGTTGTTATGGTAAAATCCGTGATTGGATCATCATCCTGCTGTTGAAGAATAACTGCCTCAGTTGTTTTTAACTGAAATATATCATTTGTTTCCACTGTAAAAGCAATAGATTGATAATCTACACTGGGTTCAAAGCTAGTATAAAGAGAATTAGTTGATTTTATGTATACACCAGTTTTAGTATTTGCTGTGATTGGTGTAGCAAAATTAGCCATAAGAATTTTTGCTGTGATTGAACCAGATACTCCTTGTTGAATAGCAGAAATATCACCGTAAGCAGAAGCTTTTACTGTTGCCCCTGAACCTATAGTGATGCTACCGCTTGTATCAAGTGTGCCCTCATTATTGCAACCACTACCGATTCCTGTTCCACCAAAAGAACTACTAATAGCCTTGCTTCCAGATGCGGTAATTATTCCCCCTGTTATGTTAATCGTACCAGCTGAATTATTCCAACCACCACCGATGCCTGCTCCATTTTTATTGCCTGTAGAAGTAACTATACCTCCAGATATGTTAATTATACCACCATCACTACCTATACCACCGCCGATGCCTGCACTATTGCTTCCGCCTGTTGCTATAACTGTACCTAAGGAAATATTAATTGTGCCACCTGAACCAAATGTGCCGCCGCCAATTCCAGCACCACTACCACCTGTAGCTGTGATTGTTCCGCCAGATATATTGATGACACCACCATTTCCTCCATTTGTACCTCCTATACCAGCTCCACTACTGCCTCCGGTTGCGACAATTGTGCCACTAAGGATATTGATTGTACCGTTTGCTTCGTGGCCAGCTGGAAAACTACTTCCACCTATGCCTGCTGCATTTGTATTCGCCGACGCAGTAAGATCCCCTGCGCCCTTGATAGTGAGAATTTCTGTTGAGCCTAATGTCAGCCCACCCGCTCCGTTTGCTGTACCTTTCAATATATTGCTCACTGTTAGGGTAAGTGTAACATTTGCTGAATTTTTTAAGGTAAATGCGTTGTTAGAGTCCGTACTTAATAACTCAATATTCACCCCATCGAGTGTGATATTAGCCGTAACGCCATCAACTAAAACTTTATTCGCAGTAGTTGTACCCTTGATTGTTATTTCTTGTGTATTAACAATATCATCTATAACTTTTGATGCACCATATGTAAGCTTAAGAAAGCCCGGTCCTCTAGCTCCCTCTTCCACCGTAATATTTCCTTCAGATACATCAAATATATAACTGACTACCTCCCCTGCATATACAGGTAATCCTGATGGTAACATAAGTGACACCATCATAATGAATATCAATACCTTAGATAATAATTTTTTCATAGGTTCTTCCTCCGTTTTACAATTATTTTTAATTTCTAGTTTATTGTTTATTTTATGTTTTAGATATATTCTCTCCGGCTTCGTGCTTATCCAAACTGCTCATCATCATATGTCTGATTTGTTTCTCGTCAAAGGGAATCAATAAAAATCCATCTGCATCATATTCGAATGCTTCTACGGCGTCCAATTCATGGTCACTCATAAAAATAACTTTTGAAAAAGGTGATTTCTCTTTTATTTCACTTATTAGTTTATATACATTCAAATGTATATTTTTCATTCTGATAAAGGCTAGGTCTGGTTTCTCTTTTTGGATACTATCTGTTACTGCTTCAAAGGTTTTAACCTTTCCATGAATCCCCAGTATTTTATAAGAATCCAAAATATTTTTCAATTCACTGCTACTTTTATCCTCTGGATCAACAATAATATAATTCATATGATTCCACTCCTTCCATACTGCGTTTTTATCATTATAAGATAGCAAACCTAAACCAACCCTAAATAGGCAGTGCCCCAAAGGAAAATTTCTTCCTATGGGGCACTGCCTATTTAATCATCTTATTTATTCTTTTTAGATTTTCTTATGTAACGTTAGACTATAGTCCAGAATAATTATAACTAATCTTTTAAGTACTTGATATCAATCGTCTACACCTTTCATCAAGTTCAGCCGCTTTTGGGTAGGACCAACTATACCCACTGGCCTCCATGTAACCTTTTTGAATCAACTTCTCTAACAAGCTAAAATCTTCTTTTCTTTTTATCAGTTTATTCTTCAGTTTATCTTCTAGTTGGTAAAGATCACAATCAACTTGGTCTGTTTTGATTCTATACTTCCCACGACCACCTTCTAATATCTGGGTTATACCGGCTTCAGATAATCTTTTACGTAGTAAATAGGTGGTAGCGTGAAAGTTAGTATGTGCTTTTTCAGCATTATAATTAGGCCAAACAGCATCGACAATTTTTTCCCAAGTAACCGGAGCTCCATTATTTTGAACTAAGAATGCTAGAATTTCCTTAGCCTTGGAATTCTTCCAGAATAACACTTCATTACCTAACAAAACTTCAAAGTCGCCAATGCATTGAATAAATGGTTTTACTGATCTCATTGAACTTTTATGGGGTTTTAGTAGACGTCTCACCGTTTTATCTAACCGAACTTCCGTCAACGGCTTGAGTATATAATCCAATGCATGTAATTCAAAAGCTTCAATTGCATATTGGTTAAATGCAGTCACAAATATTATATCTATATCTTCATTTAGATTTAGTACTTTTTCAGATAATTCAAGACCATTAACTCCTGGCATTTCTATATCTAAGAATACAGCATCAAGGGGATGTACTTTCATGTAATCCATAAGTGCATCCCCAGTTTTAAACAAACCACAAAGTTCTAGTTCATCAATTTCAGCTACCATTCTTTCAAATCGTTCTAACACATGGAATTCGTCATCAACTGCAGCAATCTTTATCATGATAGTCTCTCCTTAAATATATTTACTTTTATAATCGTTTGCCCTTTTTTACTGCTAATATGAAGACCTGAACCATAGATTTTTAGAAGTCTGCTATGAATATTAATCAATCCAACACCACTTGTATCGCCTTCAACCAAAAGAGTCGAAAGCATATTCGGCTCAATACCAACTCCATCATCTTCAATTTCAATACATATCCCTTGATGAATTTCTTTCACTCTTACATAAACCGTTCCACCATTAATAGCCTTAGAAATACCATGTCGAACTGCATTTTCTACTAAAGGTTGTAGGATAAGAATAGGAATTTGATAGTTTAGAGGAACATCAATATCTGTTTGTAATTGTATCTTTTCACCAAATCTCGCTTGCTCTATGTTAAAGTAAGTATCTACAAATTCAAGTTCTTTTTCTAAGGTAACCATTTTATCAAGGTTATTAAATTCAAGGCTTCCTCTTAAATAAATAGCTAAATCAAGAATAAGATTCCCTGCTTGTTTACCATCTTTTTCACATACATTAGCAATTGCATCAAGGGCATTATAGAGAAAATGTGGTTTGATTTGCGCCTGTAAAAAAGACATCTCAGTTGAAATGATTTTATTCTTAAGCCTGTCTGCCTCAATAAGGTTTTCATTGTATAATATCAACTTTTGTTGAGTTCTAGCTTGTTGTTTAGCTTGAACATAAGACATAGCCATAAGCACTACAATGTTCCCATATATAAACATATTACCTATATCTAAACCACCGCGATTTTCATTATAAAGTATATCTTGAATAATCGTCAGTATAAAAATCCATGTAGCACAATACATTAGCTTTGCATTATCACCTTTTTTGATTACCGCTTTTATCAAAACATAAATAATATAGCCTAATTGTAATAAAATGGATATATATAATAAACTTGAAAGTCCCGATAGAAATTCTTTAGAAACTAATAATAGTAACACATCAAAAATCACTGTTGGTAGCAATAGAAGTCTCAATATAGTTTTATTATGCTCCAGGGGATAAATACTTAGGACAAATAACATAAGACTAGGAATCAAATTAATTCCAGTTATATAATTAATCATGACCTTCATGTCATAGTTTGTATTAGGAAAGAAGATCATGATCGGTTGCTCTCCCCACATTAAAGATCGAAGGGCCGTAATTAAACACAGAAAGCTAAAGAATAGTGCTGTTTTATTCTTGGGTTGTAAAAGAAAGAGTACTAAATAGTATACGCCGAATATTAGAACACTTCCTATGATTAGTAACTGTAGAGAAATACGTGATGTTTTTTCTTGCGCTAAATCATATTCTGATCCAAACAAAATACTATGTTTAATGCCACCATTAGCATAATTCAGATTCGCAACCTGAAAGATTAACTCAATCGATTGTGTATCATTAGGTAATGCAATAACAAGTGATTTTTCAGCATCCATAAAGTCAGATGGATTTTCTGAAACCTTACCCACCTCTACTAAAAGTTTCCCATTAGCATATAATTTATAGGCCGTAGCAATTCCTTTGACACTAATAGCTGGATCTTGAATTGATACTGGATAGTTTAACTGTAGTCTATACGTTGCAACTCCATGATGTTTATAAACTATCCTATCAAGCACTTGCTCATACCATGTTTCAGGTACTTTAACATAGGAGTCAACTGGTAACTCTAATATGTTAAAATCTTCTGAAATTAGTAGTTGATCCCAATAGAACTCCCATTGACCATCTAGGTTCATCTTACTAACTTGATCAAAATCTTCATCTGATATTGTAACTACTCCATTATAAACGACTGTATTATGGGGCTCTAACATAATATCAATAGCAATGATGATACACACAAGACTTAATAATATTAAAACGATACTAAATTTTATCTTCAATTTATTACCTAGCTTCACACGTTTCATTGCTATACCATTCTCTCTTTTTTAGTATTTATGATTTTATACATATCATGCAGCAGTTTAGCTTTTGAATATAACATACCAATATTTACATTTATATACAATTACTAATCACATTTTTTGTTGATTCAATTATCTCGAGACACAACTCCCCCTTACCCCCAAAAAAACATTGCAAATATTAAATTGTTTTCTCTCTATGTTGTATTGAAAATTAAATTCTTATCATGTTTAAGCAAATACAAACCTTTCAGCAATAACCTAACTAACTCTCTTTGTATTTTGACATGATTTTTTATCCTTCTCAACTTAAACAATTGAAATAAATTTGATGCAATAAATATACAATATAATATTGCTTCAACTGCATTTCCTCCATGTACAAAACAATGACCCATAGACACTTCATTCTTCAGATTATTAAATATACTGTTTTCGATTTCCCATCTTGCCTTAATGATTTTATATAAAGTTTCTAGAGACATATTAACACACGTTGTTATAATCAACATCTGTGATCTCTCTGTTTTATTTTTACTTTTATTTTCACTTTTACTTTTTGCATACTTTACATATCTTAATGGTTGCTCCACACCATTCATATTAAAATTTCCTTCATAAATCTCAATTTTTCCGCCTTTACTTTCCCATATTTCTGAGATTTCCATCTTATTTACCTTTTTCTTAATATCTTTAATAGCATTATTATTGTTTTGTTATGCGCGATATTGCATATACTCCTAATTCAATACAATGATTGATGAATATTGAATTACAGGCAAGTGCATCATATGTAATTATGTCAACAAAGTTCTTATGATTACATAAAACTCTTGAAAGTAAACACTTTGAAACGTTTATTTCCCTTCATCTTTTTTCGTGGAATCAACTTTACAATTATACATTTCATAATCCAGAACAAGCTTTGGACCACTTCCAACCACCGACATAACAGCTCCACTATGGTAATAATGTGGCTTCCCTTTTATTTCTGTTGTCAAACATTTTGAACAGCACTTTTTATAACTTCCAAATATTTTAGTGCCATCGATGGCCGCTACCATATGACCATCAATTGTTCCATTTTTAAAAACTTTATTCGCTATTGCTTTCTTAATGATACTTATATTTATTTTTTCCAGACCTTTTAAATCTATTGATTTCAGTGTATCTCTTATTGTATCAATTTGTGGTAAACGTTCACCTTTTGGTATTAAATTCTTGAATTCATTTTCCTTTAGCATGCAATTGAGTTCATTTAAACTCTTGATTCTAAGTAACAATCCTAGCACTAATGGTAATATGACTTGTCCTGTTTTATACCTTGGGTTAATCCGCTCATCTGATAGTGAATTGATTTGCTTATCCATTTTATAAACTTTTTTGATATATTTAGCTAGCTTTTCAAAGTAATTTTTCCTCAATATTCCAACCCCATTTCTACTATTAGTTTAACAAAAACGGGGTTAAATTCAAAGTTCTTAATTCCCGAATTTGATGCACTTTCATGATGGTAGCTAAACCATTGAGTTTATTAGTATTTATAATAGTAGAAGCTAAACTGCTGATCACTTATGCTTCTTCAACACTTTATATTATATCTTAGGTCGACTTTGTAAATTCATGCAAAGAAAATCTTTGCTAATTGAATAGCTTCTCAAATAGGTCTTTGCTGTAATCGCTAGCATCACTAGTACTCAGCATATTATACTTTTGCTTAATCTGCTCAAAATAATTTGAAATAAGCTCTTTTTCAATTATTTCATTTGATGGTGAATCATTGCTAAGTCCATTTCTAGTGGCAAGCCATGGATGTTCGGAATGTGTCATTCTTTCAAGTATTTTTCCGCTATAGCATCCAAAGTTCCTGATTACAGTATCTAAAACTTCCTTCTCGCTATTTGAAATATTAAACGCAGACTCATCATAGGAAACAGCTAAATCAATTGGATTGTATCCGAAGTCTTTGTATTTATGATATATTTTGTTATAGACCGGACCATGAGCCCAGGCCTGGCAATCATCCTTAAAAAGGAACGTTCCATTAAAAACTTTATTGAATCCCTGAACGTAGTAAAGAAGCTTTTGTAGTGCGAGGGGTGTTATTTCAGCCAATTTGATCAACAAATATTTTGTGATACTGTCAATTTTATTCTCCGAAGATACTTCTAAAAGCTCCGAACTTTTGATTCTAGCTAAAGCTTCCTTACACTTCCTATAAGCTGCATCCGCAATTAAATGCTTATTGCTTTCTAAAATCGACTCCATACTTTCTGGATTGTTTAAAATATCAAACAATTTTTCTGAGTATTGCTTAGTTGGAATAGCCCCATCCAGGTATCTCGTTATAGTTACTTCCCCCCAACCTAACAATACAGAAAGCGGCCTTTTCCCAATATTGTAATTGTCTAAAATCTGTTGGATCTCGTCAACGTTAATTAAATTTTCAGCAGTTCTAAATGTGATATCCATCTGTTTCAAATTATAATCTCTTAGGCTCGCAACAAATAAGCTCCTTTTACATGTTGGACAAAAAGCTTCTTTACCTTCAAATTCAATTTTCTTACCCTTTATCATTTTTTCCATTGAAATGTCTTTCGTTGTGTATGCCACTATTTCGCGGCATTCTTCGCAAAATGTCATCATTATCATCTACCTCCTTAAAACCAGACATGCTGGCTGACTTTCTTTATCTAAACAAATATTTAATTGGATTATTCAATTTATGAAACGAAATAATTATCATGTAATCATTTCCGGTTCTTTTTTGTGTTAAATTTGTTTTAATATATATTTCCACAACTTCTGAAGTTCCCCAATGGTCAAGCTCATATTCTTTGCAAAAAACATAAAGTCTTTCATGTGCGTATTCAGGTTTGTAATTAGCAGCAGCATAACAAAAATCACTATAATGCAAATTCAACAAAACTTCTTTTTCTTTAGCGGTGTCAATTCTATATTCATACGCAAATGCGTCATTCTCTTCTCGTCTTGAGATAATATATTGACCGTCTAAAATCAGTTTTTTTAGTTGTTCTAAATATTCTTTGATTTGATCTTCAGTAAAATCAACATACTTCCCAGGTTCTTGATTGCTACGAGCCAATATTTGCTCCTCCTTTTTCTATTATATACTCATTATAATCTTTTCATACGGACAAATCAATATATTTCGTATTAATTGATACGTATTTTTTTTAAAAAAGCAGCATTTGATTTAAAACTCCACTTTCTGATACGTTAAACTCTTTTAATTATCCTTTGATACACTTAATATATATTGCTACCTCATATTCTTCATCTTGTCCTGTAGATCCGACAATGTTGGGTTTAAATAAATCCTGGTCGTGTTCAAATTTTGATGCCCTGCCATACCGGCAACCTCTGACAAACTGAACCCCGAATCAAGTGCTGTTGTACAGAAATAATGACGTAAAATATGTGGGGTAATATCCGTGCTATACTTATTAAACAACTTATTTATTGCCGTTCGGTCAAGGTGATCTGTTTTACGGGAAACAAAAATATAATCGGAACTTACGCTATAAGTATAGGAATCACGTGTTGCTAGATAATCCTTCACGGTTTCTTTTATTAAATCGTGCATCGGTACAGTCCGGTGTTTAGATCCTTTACCTTTTATATATATAATGCCCTTAACTAAATCAATCTTATCAAGTTTTAAAGATAATACCTCCGAAATTCGCAAACCTCCATACGCCATAAGCATCACAATGGCATAATTTCGTTTGTTACCGGCTTCGAGAATCTTCTGAATAAATCGAATAACCGATTTTTTATCGAATTGATCAACGCTAAACATATCCGACTGGAACTTTTCCATCAAGCGTTTATCTATAACAACCTCATCTTGAATACCTTGATCCACTAAAAATCGATTATATTTCTTTAGTCCCAATATTTTAGCGTTGCAGCTTCGTTCAGTTATTTTCTTACTATTCAAAAGCCACGATTTATACTCCGCGACATTTTGGAAGTAAATTTTAACGAATGGATCACCGAAAGTATCCTGGAACCATTAGGCATAATTTTTCACATCACGGCAATAACTTTTAATCGTGTTATCAGCTTTGCCATCCTCGATCAAATATTCTTTGAAACTATTCAAATGCATCAACTCACCTATTTCTTAAAATAATTATGTTGCGTTCGGTTTTCAGTGCAATACAACTAATTATGTTGCGTTCGATACCCTGATTTTAATATAATCCATAGTCGAAGGCAACATAATGTCCCATTATGTTGCCTTCGGCTCGAACTGTAAGAAGGGAGTATCCTCTCACACCACTTCACAATAACAAGTTGAATTAGTTGGATATATATTTCTCTTACTTTGCCCCTGGTGACACGGATGCTGGTACTGCCCCGTGACACAAACA
>Ga0314774_1001134_pt1 | contig 18029 bp, 17 predicted proteins | sample MetaGCBIA2018_FD_204515 | JGI IMG/M metagenome (GOLD analysis project Ga0314774, IMG submission 204515) | Cryopeg brine microbial communities from Beaufort Sea near Barrow, Alaska, United States - CBIA 2018 | ecosystem: Environmental > Aquatic > Marine > Coastal | place: USA: Alaska | collected...
CTCGGATCCATTCGCTGACGATGTCATCCAGGACCACAGGATCGATCCCCGCTGCGACACGGTGGATCGTGGCCAGAGAGGGAAGCCGCCCCTGCTCGAACACCGGGGCGCTTGACGCGGCATCCTGTGTCCACTCGGTGATCATCGTCAACGTTCTCGCTCCCGAGATCACGGCACACACGATGAGATGCAGCAGCTCGATGAACGGGTAGCGCACGCCTCGCCGCGCACCCGGATCAGACACACGTGCCAACGCGTCCCATAACGACATTCCGGGCATGTCCTCGTGCTGCGGGACACGGAGCCCGGTCTCGCAGTGGCGCACCAGGGCGTCGGTAAGAGAAGATAGCAAGGAGAACTCCTGTGATCCGTTGTCGTTGAACAACACCGGCTTAACAGGAGTTCTCCTCGATTAACAGCAGCCACGCCATCGCCACCAAAATTCAGCTCACATCACACGACTTTGAAAAGACCCTGGTATGGGCCGGGGTCGCGTAGATCGTATGTGAGAATTAGCCCAGCGCGCCAAAAGTATTACCGGGCCGGCGTGCCCTAAACGGGTGTTGTTTGTGGAGTTGCGTGACTATATAAGAATCCTCAGAAAGAACTGGATTCTCATTGTGGCCTGCGCCCTGCTCGGGGTCGCTGCCGCGTCCGCGGTGTCCATTGCTGCGACCGCCAAGTATGTTTCCAGCACCGAGCTCTACGTGAGTGTGCGCTCCGGTTCGGAATCTGCGACGGCCGAACTCGTGCAGGGCACCAGCTTCGCCCGCCAGGCCGTCACGTCGTACGTGTCGATCGTCAACAGTGCCCGAGTGCTCACCCCGGTTATTGACGAGCTTGGCCTCGACATGGGCCGGCCGGTGAAGATTCTGGACGTCGGCCAGCGGATGATCGAGATGTCGGACAAGCAGATCGAGATTGTTTATACGGGCCTGCGCCCGGGCGAGAAGCTTCACGAGGAACTCATCGGCGCCGGAGAGTCGGACGAACGCCTGGTGCACCCCAAGATCTCGCACGCCCAGGTCGATCACCTGGCCCCAGAGAATTTGGATTTTGACCACTGGTTGCGTCGCTGCCAGGAGGAGAGTCCGGATGTTACCCAGCTTCTCGACGTGAGAGGTGGCGTCGCCTGATGAACGACCGTATCTATATGTCGTCGCCTGATGTGGGCGAACTCGAGGAACAATATGTGGTCGCCGCAATTCGTTCGGGCTGGATCGCACCTTTGGGCCCTGACGTCGATGCTTTCGAGCGTGAGCTGGCCGAGCGCGTGGGGGTTACGCACGCTGTTGCCCTGAGTTCTGGCACGGCGGCCCTTCACCTCGGGCTGCTCGGCTTGGGTGTTGGCCCGGGCGATGTGGTGCTCACCTCGACGATGACCTTCGCGGCAACGGCCAACGCCATCGTCTACACGGGCGCGGAGCCGTACTTCATCGACTGTGAGTTCGAGACCGGCAATATGGATCCGGCCCTGCTCCGTCAGGCGCTGGAACAGCTCACCGCCGCCGGTGAGCATGTCGCGGCAATCGTGCCTGTCGACCTGCTGGGCAAGGCGGTGAACTACACAGAGATCTGCGTGATCGCGGAGGAGTTCGGCATCCCGATTCTGATGGGTGTTAGAGGCGACGCTGCGCGGATGGTTGGTGAAGCCGGAGCAGGCGTTGTATTCGAGCCAGAGGATGCCGAAGGACTCGTCGAAGCTGTTCGCACGCTGCTCAACCTCACGGCTGATCAACGAGCCGCCATGGACCGTGCCGGGCGAAATTACTATCAAGACAAGCTCTCTCTCGAAGTTGGTGCGCGTCGCTTCGGCAAGATATTGGAGAACGCAAGTTGGCTTCGCCCGCGAAGTCTGGCTGTGAAGCGTTTCTTCGACGTGATCGTATCGGCTATAGCGCTCCTTCTGCTGGCGATCCCGATGGCATGCGTGGCAATCATTGTTCGGTGCGGTCTCGGCAATCCGGTGCTTTTCAAGCAGCGTCGGCCTGGCCGCGATGACGTTCCTTTCACCCTGCTGAAATTCAGAACAATGACCGACAAGCGTCGACACGACGGCGAGCTCCTTCCCGACAAGGACCGACTCACGCCCCTGGGCTCATTCCTGCGGGCATCAAGCCTCGACGAACTTCCAGAGCTGTGGAATGTACCCTGCGGGCATATGTCTCTGGTGGGCCCACGACCACTACTGCTCCGTTACACAAAATACTTCACGGAGGATGAGCGAATCCGGTTGCGCGTGCGCCCGGGGATTACCGGGTTGGCGCAGGTCAGCGGAAGAAATACGGCATCATGGAATCGGCGGCTGGCTCTTGATGTCCAGTACGTGAGGCACCGGTCTCTGTGGCTCGACTTGAAGATTCTGTGGCTGACAGTGGGTAAAGTCTTCAGCGGCCACGGCGTCGTCGTTGATTCGGAATCGGCGATGCTCAATCTCGACGATGAACGGGAGAAGGCGAGGCAACAGTGACGCCGGGCACAATTCGCGAGCTTCAGCTTAGAGATACTCCAGTTGTTGTCGCCCTGCTTCGGGAGTCTTTCGAGCCCGACCTCTGGCCATTGATGACCTATACGCAACACGGCGCGGCCGAATACCTTTCTGTGCCTTTGCGATTCCCTGACTTTACCCCAGCGGCCCGGTCGCTCGTCATGCTCAATGACGATGGGACTGGATCGGTGTTTGGCTTCGCCGACTTCCGCGTTCTCGGCGCCGACGCTGCTCACCTTTCGTACATCTGTGTCGCGCCAGAGGCACGAGGAAGAGGCGTCGCGACCGCGCTCATACGCGAGTTCCTGACGACTCACCCGTCGGTTACACGCCTCAGCCTCGACGTCTTCAATGACAACGTGCCGGCCCGGTCGTTGTATGCGAAGCTCGGTTTCGATATGTCCGACAGCTCCGTGTGGATCACTCGCCCGTTGCCGCGGGCGAGTGGATCTGTGACGGTGGATAACCTTCCATTTGCCCTGGCCGCATACTCGTCCTACGGGTTTTGCGAACTTCAGGTTAACGGTGGGTTCGGCATCCGACGGTATGGCCTGCTCGGCCGTGCAACGGTAAGAGCCTTCACCGCCGAGTCATTTGACGACGACGAGGTATTTGCGGGACTCCATGCGCTATTCGCCGACACAACGACTGCGTTCTGTATCGTTCCCGACGCAGAGCTCGGGTTGATTCAGTCGGAGCACAGCCTGGTGAAGAGGAATGATCGCATGATTCTCTCGTGGAGCCTCGACTCCCTTCCACCGCTAGGAAACAAATGAATTCCCTCATACAGAAGTCGGCGGTCAACGCCGGGACCTCTTACCAACCAGCCTTGTTCTATGGTTCGGCGCGAGAAGGAATGCGGGATCTTCTCGACCATGTCACCGGTCTCGACAGTGGAGGAGTGCTTCTTCCAGGATTCATTGGATGGTCGGCCCGCGAGGGCAGTGGGGTTTTCGACCCAGTGCGGGAAGCAAATATACCCTTCGGGTTCTATACCCTCAATGACGACCTCTCCGTCGACATCGACGATCTGGAACGTTGTCTTGAAGCAGGGGCGTTCCGGGTTCTGGTCCTCATCCACTATTACGGTCGCACCGAGCCGCAACTTGCCCCCATCAGGAAGCTGGCGGACAAGCATGGCGTCATCCTGGTCGAAGACCTCGCCCATGAGTTCTTCACAGCACAGGCGGGCGGCGCAGCTGGGCGGTTCGGAGACGCAATGCTGTATTCACTTCACAAACAGTTCCCATTCGTGGACGGAGGCCTTGTGAGCTATGCAAATCCGAGCCTGTTGTCTGGTCAGGCCGGGACGCGACCGGAGCTGGCTCAGGCGATCCTATCGCATGACTGGAGAGCGATCTCTGAAACACGGCGGCGCAACTTCGAAGCGCTAACAGCCTTGCTCTCAGAACTTCCCGAGTTCGGCAAGAGCTTCAGGCTGCTCTGGCCAACGCTTGACGACCACGACGTTCCCCAGACGCTCCCTGTCTATGTCGTCGGCCGGGAGCGAAGCGAGATCTACTCCCAGATGAACGCCGAAGGCTTCGGCATGGTGAGCCTGTACCACACGCTCATTTCGCAGTTGGGCGATGACTTCCCGTCCCTCACTGAGTTGTCACGCCATATTCTTAACTTTCCAGTTCACCAGGATGTCGATCGGGCGTTGTTGCCTGCGATGGTGGGGTCGTTTCAGCGACATTTGGGCACACCGATCGGGTAGATGATGACCCGCGCCGCGCGTATCACGCGCTCCCACACTCCCGCACGCAGATAATTTACGAAAGAGAATCGAAAGAATGACATACAGCTATGAAGGCAAGCGGATTCTGGTCACTGGCGGCACCGGGTCATTCGGGCACACCGTAGCCGAGAAGCTTCTGACCCAGGGCGTCGAGCAGGTCCGAGTTCTCAGCCGTGACGAGGCAAAACAGGATCTCATGCGCCATCAACTCGCTGATCCTCGCCTGCGCTTCTATGTGGGTGACATCCGCGACTACCTGAGTGTTGAGCGCGCCATGAAAGGCGTCGACTACGTGTTTCACGCTGCTGCCCTCAAGCAGGTGCCGTCCTGTGAGTTCTTCCCGATGGAAGCGGTGAAAACGAATGTGCAGGGAAGCGACAACGTCGTGCGCGCAGCGGACCACGCCGGCGTTTCGTCCGTCGTCTGCCTGAGCACGGACAAGGCCGTGTATCCGGTCAACGCCATGGGTATGAGCAAGGCGATGATGGAGAAAGTTGCCCAGTCCTACGGCTTGAATAACCCGAACGCTGAGACGACGGTGTCCTGCGTGCGTTATGGCAACGTGATGTACTCTCGCGGGTCCGTCATCCCGCTGTTCATCCGGCAGCTGAAAGCCGGGAAGAACCTAACGGTCACGAACCCCGACATGACCCGTTTCATGATGTCGCTGGCCCACTCTGTCGATCTCGTCGAGTTCGCGTTCCACAACGCCCGCCAGGGTGACCTGTTCATTCGCAAGGCCGAGTCATGCACCGTCGGCGATCTCGCCCAGGCGGTCATTAATCTGTTCCACTCCAAGGCGCGTTTCGAAGTTATCGGCACCCGGCACGCGGAGAAGCTGTCAGAGGCCCTCGCCACGCGAGAAGAGCTCTCCCGCGCCGAGGACATGGGCGAATACTTCCGGGTCCAGGCAGACAACCGCGACCTGAACTACAGCGTCTATTTCGAAGAAGGCGACACCTCCATCGCGAAGTACGACGACTACGACTCGCACACCGTCGACCGCATGGATGTCGCGGGCGTCGAGCGGCTCCTGCTCACCCTTCCGAAAGTTCGTGCCGAGCTGCAGGCGGCTGGCCTCCCGGTCGAGCGGACGGCGTAAGCATGGCGCATGTCGCCCTGACAGGAGCAAATGGGTTTCTCGGCTGGCACTCCCGGGCGGCGTTGTTGGAGGCCGGGATAGAGGCCCGCGGACTCGTGGTCGGCGACGGATTCGATGCTGACCTCGCCGAGACCGCCATCTCGGGCGCGGCCCGACTCGTGCACCTCGCCGGAGTTAATCGCGGCACCGACGAGGAGGTCCGTGACGGCAACAAGAAGTTCGCGCACCAGGTGGCGGAGTCGCTCGTGCGCTCCGACGAACCTCCCCGGGTAGTCGTCTATGCCAACTCCACACAAGCGAACAACGGCAGCGTATACGGAGACGCCAAGTCCGCGGCGGCGGACTTGCTCGGCGCTGCAGCAGCCCGAGTGGGCGCGGAGTTCCAGAACATCGTTCTGCCCAATCTCTTCGGGGAGCATGGTCGGCCCTTCTATAACGCGGTTACGGCGACGTTCAGCCACCTTCTGGCGCAAGGTGAGACCCCGGTGGTCGAGCACGACAAGAACCTGACCCTGCTCCACGCTCAACATGCGGCCGAGCTTCTGCTCGGTCTATCCCCGGTGGAACGACTGGGCACCTTGGAGGTCCAGGAGACCGTGAGCGGCTTGCTCGCGAGGTTGAAGCAATTCTCGGAGATGTACAGACACGGTGAGATTCCGGATATCGCGACTACCTTCAGCCGCGATCTATTCAACACGTATCGCTCCTATACGTTTCCTTCTCAGGTTCCGGTTCCGTTGTTGCGGCACGCTGACGCGCGCGGGTCATTCTTCGAGATCATTCGTTCCCATGGTGGTAGCGGCCAATCATCCTTCTCGACCACGGCACCGGGGATAAGCAGGGGGATCACTTCCATCGCCGTAAGGTCGAGCGGTTTACCGTGCTTTCGGGAACAGCCACTATCGCGTTGCGAAAGCTGTTCACTGCTAGAGTGTTCGAGTGCCCAGTCACGGGAGATGTACCGGTTGCGCTAGACATGCCGACAATGTGGGCGCACAAGATTACCAACACGGCTTCGGATGAATTGTTCACATCATTTTGGTCGAACGACGTATTCGACCCTCAGTCACCCGATACCGTCACAGAGGCAGTTTAAAAATATGAGTAGACGTCTGAAAGTCGTAACCGTTGTTGGAACTAGACCCGAGATCATCAGACTGTCAGCGACGATCAAACGGCTGGACCGATTCACTGATCACGTTCTAGTGCATACCGGCCAGAACTACGACTACGAACTCAACGAAGTGTTCTTTGAGGATCTCGGACTCAGGAAACCTGACTATTTCCTAAACGCCGACACGAGTTCCTTGGCGAGTACTCTGGGGTCCATCCTTCAAGGGACTGAGAAGGTAATACAACAAGAGGCACCAGAGGCGTTCTTGGTACTAGGAGATACAAACAGCGCAATATCGGCGTTGATCGCGAAGCGCATGCGAGTTCCTGTCTTTCATATGGAGGCGGGAAATCGCGCATTTGACGAGAACGTTCCTGAGGAAACCAATCGTCGGTTCGTGGACCATATCGCTGATTACAACCTTGTCTACACCGACCATGCTCGCAGGAACCTACTGGCAGAGGGGGTGCACCCATCGCGGATTCAGTTGACGGGTTCACCGATGCGCGAAGTATTGGAAGCAAGCGCTAATGCGATTGCTGCAAGCGGTGCTGTTGCGCAGCAAGGACTCGAACGCGGACAATACTTCCTCGTCAGCTTGCATCGGGAAGAAAATGTAGACCATCATGGTCGTTTGGAGGCGGTGCTGGAGTCGCTAAATCAGCTGGCCAATTTTTACAACGTGCCTGTGCTGGTATCGACTCACCCCCGCACACGGAAGAACCTCGAAAAGCAGTCATCAGAGTTGAAGCGCCATCTTGTGTTCCATGAGCCATTCGGCTTCAACGACTACATTTCGTTACAACAAATGGCGAAGCTTGTGCTTTCAGATAGCGGCACTATTAGCGAGGAGTCGTCGTTGCTCGGATTCCCTGCGGTCACACTGCGGGACTCTATCGAGCGTCCAGAGGCATTGGATGTTGGGGCAATCGTCACTACTGGTGTGAAGTCGAATGCAGTACTGCAGGCCGTCGCAGTGACGTTGGAGCAGTTTCAGCAGGAAGGCCCGCTGGAAGTTCCTGGGGACTATGCAATCCGTAATACCTCGAGGAGAGTGCTGAATTTCATCTTGAGTACTGCACACGGTCACAACCACCGAGCCGGCCTCCACGAGAGTGCAGCGCGATGAGCAGAGGTGTGGAACCAATTGCCTCTGCCCTGAAGTTGTCTGTGCGTACCTGGCGGCGGCTCGTTCTCCGCATCAAGGCGGGCGGTCGCCTTCGTTACGGGCGGGACTTCGTTGTCGGCCCTCGAGCGTCAGTAGCAAGGGGTGCGGTCCTAGTGGTGGGCGAACGCGTCAACATTGGCTCCGACTTTGTTACGCACGATGATCTGCTAATCGGTGATGACGTGATGATCTCAGCACATGTCGCATTCATCGGAAATGATCACGCATTCAACGACCCTGAGAAGACGATCCAAGAACAGGAACTATTGCCGAGGTCGAGGGTGGTCCTCGAAGGCGACAACCTCATCGGGTATGGTTCCATTGTTCTTGGGAACGTAACGATCGGTCGAGGAGTGATCGTTGGGGCTGGCTCGCTTGTGACCAGCGACTTGCCGCCAAATACCGTGTGTGTCGGCAGGCCAGCAAAACCCACTAGGTCTCGACGATGAGGGATACCAAGTCGCGTGTGTCGGTGGTGTACCCGTTCCTACCACACTACAGGCGCGGGATTTTTCGCGAACTCGATGACTCCATGAGCTTCGAGTATGAATTTCTTAGTGACACGGTGGGGCGAGCTGGCATTGTTCCACTTGATACTTCAGAAGTTAAGAGGCATAAATCCGTACAGAATCGATGGATCGGGCGAGCTCTTTGGCAGCATGGACTTCTGCGCATTGCGTTGACATCTGATTCGCCGGTGTGGATCTTCCTGGGGGACGCTAGTTACCTTTCAACATGGGTCGCGGCGGCTCTTCTCCGGCTTAGGCGCAAGAAAGTCCTATTCTGGACGATCGGATGGCATCGGCCCGAGAGGGGTATCAGAAGACTCATCCGGATGGGTTTCTATCGTTTGGCAAACGGCTTACTTCTTTACGGCCAGAACGCAATACGAATCGGCGAAGAATCTGGATATCCAGCGAGTCGAATGTGGGTTATTTACAACAGTAATCCCCCAAAATACCTGAGTGAGGGGGAAGGTCGCAGCGCTCCGCTCTTTCGTTCGGAGATATTTGACTCCGAACATCCGATCGTGGGCGCGGTAATCCGTCTTACGCCGACGAAGCACTTGGACCTGCTCGTTCGAGCGGGTGCCTATGCGAGCGAACTAGGTCACCCATTGACGATTGCTCTCGTCGGAGATGGTCCAGTGGAACACGAACTAGTTGCGCTCGCCAAGCGCCTTAGTGTAGACCTTCGTATACACCCGGCAGTGTACGAAGGCCGGGATCTTGAACGGGTTTACGAGCGTCTACGCGTAACGGTGGTGCCAAACGCAGTCGGGCTGACTGCAGTGCAAAGCATGTATTTCGGCACACCTGTAATTAGCGGGGATGATGCGAATCAACAAATGCCCGAGTGGGAGGCAATTATCCCAGGTGTGACCGGGGCACATTTTCGACATGGCGATGCACGCAGCCTTGCAGAAGCTATCTTGACGTGGACAAGAAAGGATCTAGACGTCGTTGGACGAGCCTGCGTAACGGAAGTGAGCACTCGGTGGAACCCGGTGACCCAGCGAGAGCACATCGAAGCGGCCGTTCGTGAGGCGTGAAATGTACGGGCGGGATTCTCTGGAGAGTTCTCGAACGCGGGATCGTCGTGTCGAGTTCGGGTCGAATATAGCCGCTGGCGCACTTGCCATAGTCGCGCTCGGAAATCTTGTTATTCCGGACGTAGCCGACACTCTCATTCCCCTCGGATACCTATTGTGGACGCTGGGCGTACTAGCAATGGTCTTGTTGCTGAGACTTCCGCAACTGTCGCATAAGGTGGCGTCGTTAGCTTCGGTCGTGGTCTTTGCGCTCACACTTGTTCCGGGAATCGTTGTTCACTTCCCGCTAGTGGGGTACGGCGCAGAGAAGCTGCAGGGGCTTCTAATTGCCGTTCTCGTGCTACTTGTTCCATCCACCTTTCGAAATTCCACGAGCATGCTGCGAAGGTGCCTTTGGCTCTTGGCGATAAGCGCCATCACCGTAGCGGTGCTCCTCGTGGTGTTGGGCGCGCAGGGCGTTCACGGTAGGTTCTCGCTGCTAGGTCTGAACCCGATCGCTTCCGGGAGAGTGGCAACACTGATAACGGTTATCTGTCTCGCGTTGCTGTTCGCCCGAAAGGGTCCCTCCCGCACCACTGCCGTGCTCTGGATTGGTGCGACTCTTGGAATAGCCTCCGCAGCGCTTACCGGTAGCCGCGGACCTCTCGTAGCTCTGGCCGCATCCGTTGTCGTACTGGTCGTCTTGCTGATGCGTCGCCGCAGAGTTCGCAGGGGTGCAATTGTGGCTTTCGCATTCCTCGCGGGGTCCTTGGTTCTCGTGGGCCTGCAATCTGATCTGACGCCTGTGGAACGTATATTCGGAGCCGGCGATTCCGGCCGGACGACGATATTGCAAGAAGCATGGGCGGTCTATCTCGACAATCCAGGAGGCGTCGGATGGGGCAGCTATGGGTTGGTTACCGGGGAGTCGATAGATCCGTTCGCCCGCGCGTATCCACACAACATTGTACTTGAGCTGTTGGTAGAAGGTGGACTTGTGGCGGTGATCGGTTTCGCGCTGTTGGTCATCGTGGCGTTTCGGTCCGCGGCCAATGCGGCACTGGGAAGTCAAACCGTTGTGCCTTATGTCGTGCTAGCGGTGACTGTCTACGCATTTGCCAACGCTCTCTCATCCAGCGATATCGTCGGAAACCGAATGCTCTGGGTAGCGTTGGGCTTGTGCCTATCCGTCAGGTATTTGCCCGAGATAGGAAAGGCAGGAGTGCCAACAGCGCGTTTGGCGCATGGAGCCACTCGCTAACGGACCCTTCGGTGGCCGTTGGAGCTCAGTGCCAAGGCGATGGCGATCAGCATGGAAGTAGTACACAACGTAATCGCCCAGATGGGTGTCTGAACTGACGCAGCTAGGATGAGTGCCGAGCAAGCAAGGTTTGGTATCAATACTCGGCTCAATATTCTGGTACCCAAGCAGCGGAGCACCATGACAATGCGTATGAGTCCATGCAGAACTAGCCAAACCGAAACACTCAGAGCAACTAGTATTACCTCACCAAGAGCTCCGACAAGACCAGCGGAAGCCATACCCAAAGCTGCGACAACATTGAAACCGGTACTCTGCCACCAAGCGTTTGAGGACTGTTGATATCCGTCAACGATCGGCCCAATGAGTCTTATCGGAAGACTAGCCAGTAGGGCGATCGTCGCAGGTATCGCTAGTTTCCAGGACTCACTCACTGATGGAGCTGCGAGAAGTAAGAGGATCGCGAGGGCAGAGGATGCGCATGCGGCGATCATTCCGAATTGTTGAATGAGACGGGAAGCCAGAGCGTCTCGCTCGCGCCCTCGGCTTTCCGAAAAGGAAGCAAGACTTACCCGAGACAGCGGTACAGCCATGAGACCGCTCACTCCCAGCGATATCTGAAAGGCGAAGTAGAAGATCCCAAGAAGTTCGCTCGTAGAAACAAACTGAGCGGAAAGGAATGACGCCTGGAGGGGAAGCGACATCGCAAGTGCATTCGCTGCCCACGCGACGCGATGACTCGCCCTCATGAAAACCGGCTGTCTTGTTTTCTCCAGCTCATTGACTCTTCTGGCTAATGGCAGGAGAAGCACGTCCAATGCGAGGAACGAGACGATCATTGATATTGCGAGAGCCATGGCGGAACCCGTGCTGACGGCTATCGCAACTGCAACTATGAGCTTGACCGCGGAGGCGCAAACTTGCGCAGTCACAAGGTGACGGGTTGCCTTGAGCTTCACTCCTGCGGAGTATTGCATCTCATTATCGCCAGCGACAGGAATGCAAAGGGATGCGACTGCCACGAGGGCCGCGACCTCTGGGCGCCCGCCTAGAAGATACAACCCAGCCACTCCAAGGCCCAGTAACGCGAGACCCGAGTTTGCTCCCAGTGCGCGGATGCGGGACGACCTCCAACTGCTTCCTGTCCCGCTCAGGTAGCCACTGTGCTCACCGAGGTTGGTAAGCCCGGACAGTAGTGCGATTCCGGATGCCGCCGCCGCCCAATGACCGAATTCGGCCGGAGTTAACCAAACTGCGAGTAGGAGCTGGCTGGTCATTGCCAACCCGCGTGCTGCGGTAGTCCCGATCGACAGCCCGAAGATTCGTCTAATCAGTCCGCCGTGCGCTTCATCCATCACGGCTTGGCGCGATCGACAAACGCAACGTTCGTAACGGCGGTTAGAGATTGGTGATACACGCCGCCGAGCTTATGATATCCAGCTTCAACGAGAATGACACGCTTGCCGAGCGTCGCGGCAGCCATGCCGACGTGAAGTCTGTCTGTTACGACAAGGGCCGCTGATCGTATGTAGTCGCGATACTCGTTGAAGGACGCAACACTCGGATCGCTTACGTCCAAAGTGACACTAGGAAGATCACTTTCATTCAGCTCATCAAGGGTCTCGTTGGGTAGTCTGCTGAGCAACGAATTCGCCGACTTTCGCTGGCGGGATTGGCGTTTCCGTCTGACAAGGGACGCAAGTGCCCTTTGCGGGAGGACAATACGCATCGCGAAGTAGACGGCGCGCTTCACTACATACCAAGCGGGGTTCCTCGGGAGAGTTGCGGAAATCGTTGCAGCCTCGACATCCGTCCGCGCAGCTATAAGCAAATATTGCCCAGATTCGGCGGGCCCTAAAACCTTGGAAGCGTAATCGTGCCCCGATGCAACTACATCGTGATCCAAGTGGAGGGTAACTCCGGCGGCGTGAAGTTGTGGCCCCCAATTTTCCCGCAAGTGGTTGAAAGAATATGGCTCGCGCAGTATCCAAGTGGTGGAAGCCGAGCGTCCGCGAAAGATGGAGGATGGGTCCGCGGTAGGAAAATACGCGGAAGACGGCAGCACCACAAGCGGGATATCGGGCAAAATCTGGAGGCGCTCTTCAAGTAAACTTGGAACTACATAGTTCTGGAGGAGCGCTCCGTTTGGAGGCACCATAAGGACATCGGCGTTGCGCGGGTCTTGTTCCACTGTTATGCCCATGTCTCGTAAAATGCTCATCATCACATGATGCATCAGCGCGTCACCGTTGTTGCCTAGTCTGCGGCCCCGGGCGTCAGTCAGCGGGATCAAGAATGCACGGTGACCCAGGTACGGCTTGAGGATCGCCGCAAGCTTCGCCGTACCGGGAAACCCAAGGTCGGTAGCCGGTGATTCATTGGTGTCCACGTGATCTCATTCCTTCGTGCTTATGGCTAATTGCACGGCCGCTAAGTAACTCTCGGCTGCATGCTTGGGGCTAAACATTTTTCGCGCATATGAGACGGCGGAAACTGACTTCTCGAGCCAAGCTTCAGGTTCGTCGACAAGCGCCTTGACCGCCTCCGCGACGCTGACGCCGTTAGGTGCCACGATTGTGCCAGCACCGCTGGCCCGAATGACATCCCCCATCGCCCCGACGTCAGTAACGATACCGGGCAAACCGGCGGACATAGCCTCTGCCATTGCACCTGGCATTCCTTCTTGACTGGATGGCAGTACAAAAATATCCATCTCATCTAAGAGAAACGCGCTCACGGTCTCTACGAATCCGGTGACGCGAATTGACTGCGCTATGCCGAGCTCGTGCGCAGTAGCCCAGAACTGAGGGCCGTATTCTTCGCTCTCAAAAGGGCCGACAAACAGGGCCGTAGCAGCGTACCCGGCGGACTGTAGCCGTTCGATCGCATCCAATACGAGGTGACAGCCCTTTAGCGGCCCGATTTTCCCAACGAAACCGAGCCGCAGCGCGTTGGATGTTGGTGGCTTTCGAATGGGATGTGTCTCGAACAGGTGGTCGGGTGCGGGATTCACCAAGGGGCAGACCCTCGACGTTGGCATCCCAAGTTTTCTGAATTCCTCAGCTACGCTACTGGATAACGCCATGCCGACACTGGGTGCAGCCAAGACCTTTCGCAGAGCCCATTCCTTGAATCGTGAGCTGATAGCGCTCTTGCCTATTCGAAGATCCCCGTTCTCGCCCACCGGCAGTAAAACGAGAGGCTTTGGAAAGCCTGAGATAAGGGCCGGTAGAACGTTGTAGAGGTACGTCCCATGAACGTGGATAACGTCATAGCGGTGAGCGTTCTTTCGTAAGAAGCGACTGGCGTGCAATACCCACTTGGCTTGTGCCCAGCGGTCTGGGGCCCCCCGCTTCCGCGAGTAAACTTTGAAAACGGACGTTGCCCAGGGAACGGTCGAGGAACCGCTGTAGTCACGGTAGATGACGTCGAACTCGATGTGGTGCCTAAGCGCGTTTGATCCGAGAACGCGATTCATCATCATAAGCGGGCCGGAATAGCCCCCCTCTAGCCCAAGCGGAGAGAGCACCAATATTCGCAGTTTCATTCAGGTGCTCGGACTCTCAATTCGAAGAACTGTACGATTGTATATACGCGATCATATCCTGCGCTGCGCGACACCCCACCGGGACAGGCGATGCCCTCCCATCGAAAGAGAGACAAATGAATCATGTTTTTGTGAGCATCCTGATGCTTGCACATAATGCCCCTCATTATGTTGGGATCGCCATCGAATCCTTGCAGGCTACCAGTGGACTTCAGTGGGAGTTGGTTGTGGTCGACAACGCTTCTGAGGTTGAAACGCAGGAGCTGCTGACGAAACTCGCAAAAACGGGCAGTATTCATCAACTAGTTCGACTCGAATACAATTCATTATTTGCCGAAGGCAATAACATTGCCGCTAGTCGAGCGAATCCCTTGGCAACGCATTTCCTGCTGCTCAACAGTGATGTGGAAATTCGGGATCCTGAGTGGCTTCGTTTTCTTCTTAAAAAACACGAGAGTGGGATCACCAGTTTTGGGGCTGCTTTCGACCCCACGCGTGTAGATGGTTACTGCTTGCTCGTGGATGCTCAATTGTACAGAGAGCGACGACTCGATGAAGGTCATCAGTGGTGGTGGGGAGTCACGAAATTTCAGGCCCAGCTGCTCCGCGCTGGCTATCCAGTCACTGGCTATTTGAACCATGAAAAGTATTTGCACCACTTCGGTGGAATGAGCGGCAGCGCTTTCAAGGCGGCAAAGGGCATGCAAGTGACACGTGGTGAAGCTGCGGGTTGGTTCGGCGGCAAGAAACCCGTAATTAGGGATACCGTCACTGGTAGAAAAGTTCGCCGACCTCTCGACGTAGGCCTCTTCGCCAATCGAGTTGTGGCGAAGCTCAAGTCGCGTCTTCTGCCCCAGCGCCGTCATGATGGGGAATAGCGAGATGTTGTGGGGACTCCAGGGCGAGAACACGCCAAAGAAATTCTTGAAGTCGCGGGGGGGAGCAGAATGAAGCTGTCTGTAATTGGGTGCGGTTATCTTGGTGCCGTGCACGCGGCTGCTATGGCAGAGCTGGGGCACGACGTCGTCGGCATCGATACTGACTCTGACAAAGTGGCTAGTCTTCAGATGGCACGCCCGACGTTTTTTGAACCCCATCTGCCGGAGATTCTTGCGGCGGCTACTGCTTCTGGCCGCCTTCGATTCAGCACTGCAATCGCGGACGTCGTTGAGCCAACCGTTCACTTCATCGCAGTCGGCACCCCACAAATGCCTGACACGCGTGCGGCCGACATGAGTTACGTTGACGCCGCAATTCATGGCCTGCTCCCGTATTTATCCAGAGGTGACCTTGTCGTTGGCAAAAGTACGGTACCGGTGGGCAGCGCTGCACGGCTGGCCCGCCTTGTCGAAGACACAGGGGCTACGCTCGTGTGGAACCCGGAATTTCTGCGAGAAGGCTTCGCGGTAGAGGACACAATTAGACCGGACCGGCTTGTGTACGGAATCCCCACCGGTGGCCAAGCCGCCGTTGGCATCCTCAACAGGGTCTATGCTGCCGCTATTGCCGCTGGTACGCCCGTAGTCGTCACCGACTATGCCACCGCGGAACTCGTAAAGGTTGCAGCGAACGCATTTCTTGCGACGAAGATATCGTTCATCAACGCGATGGCGGAGATATCGGAGGTCGTCGGGGCAGATGTCACCCAGCTGGCCGATGCAATCGGGCACGACGCGAGAATTGGACGTCGCTTTCTTAACGCAGGAATCGGTTTTGGAGGTGGCTGTCTACCGAAGGACATTCGCGCGTTTACGGCTCGTGCCGAGGAACTGGGCCGAGGTGAATCGGTGGCATTCCTCAAGGACGTAGACGCAATCAACTTGCGGCGGCGTCAACGCGTAGTTGATCTCATTTTAGATGCCCTGGGAGCCGAACCGGTCGGAAAGCGGGTTGCGCTTCTCGGGTTGGCATTCAAGCCCAACTCAGATGATGTGCGGGACTCGCCAGCGCTAGAAGTGGCCGCGAAGTTGCACGAGCACGGCGTCACTGTGGTTGCCACTGACCCACAAGCCATTGACAACGCCTCACGAGTGTTGCCCAAATTGGAGTACGTGCGCAGCGCAGACGAAGCACTAGAGGGAGCAGATGTTGTTGTTCTCGCTACCGAATGGGCTGAGTACCGCAGCCTTGACCCGGCGCAGTCGGCGAAATTGGTAAACAATCCCATCATTATCGATGGGCGGAACACGCTGGACCCCACCGCATGGAAGGCTGTGGGATGGTCCTATAGAGGTCTCGGGCGGGGAAACGATAGCGTGAGGGCTTCGGAAACTAAGGAATTGGAAGCTGTACCGAGCTGACTAGCGGCGGTCAGGCACCGTGTGTCGGAGCTCCCTACCGGCGAAGAGCTTCTTGCAAAGAAATACTGCTGCGCTAAAAGAGGTGAGACAAGAATTACGCTCGCCACCAAAACAATTGTCGCGAGTGCTGTTTGGCGGAGAAGTCGGTGTAACAGATGAAACTCCAATGGCACCGGCGTAGCTGAGGGCCTCGGCGGGCGGGCGTATGTTTTGGGATTGGCCTTTCCTCGACAGTTGGGGCTGGCTTTCCGCACTTCTCCCGATGGGTATCCGGGTAATTACGGGAGCTGCGGTTGGTCTGTGTAGATGGTGGGTTCCAGGCCGAGGAGTCGCAGGAGTTGTTGTTGTTGTTGGTCGGTGAGTTCGGGCGCGAAAGCCTGGACGAGGACGCCGTGGCGGTAGCGCTGGTGTCGGCTGGTGGTCTGGAAGATTTCCAGGATACGTTCGGTGGACGGTGCGGCGCAGTCGCGGAACTCGGGGTAGAGGGCGATCTTGGTGGTGTCGGCTTTGCGCATCCCGTTGCGGGCTTCGCGTTCGATGAGGGCGCTGATGAGTAGGGCTGTGTTTTGTCAACTTTAAGCCGGCCATTTGAGCGATAAAAAACCTGCCAGTGTGGCGTGGTTTCCGGCCAGTTGAGCAGGGTTGAGTATTTGATGCTTTGAGAGCCACCCGATCGTGCGGTTGAGAGCCACCGTTCGTGCGGATGAGAGCCAGTGGTGGTGCGACTGGGAGCCACTGGCTCTCTCCGCCGGATTGTTACGCGCTGGTGAGGGCTGTTTGCTCCCTCATGTTGTAGGTGCCGGTCTCGACCCAGACGGTGTTGTGGATGATGCGGTCCATGATCGCGTCGGCGTGAACACCGGAGCCGAGGCGCTGGTGCCAGTCCTTCTGCTGATACTGGGTGCAGAACACCGTCGAGTTCTCCCCGTAGCGGCGTTCCATCAGCTCCAGCAGCATGCCGCGCATCGATTCCGTCGGCCGGTCCAGCAGCCACTCGTCAATGACCAACAGTGTGAAGGACGCATACTTGCGCAGGAACTTGCCGGCGCCGCCCGGAGTGTCCTGAGCGGCGACCCAAGCTTCCTCGAGGTCGGGCATTCGGACGTAGTGGGCGCGGATGCGGTGCTCGCAGGCGCGTTTGGCGATCGCGCAGCCCAGATACGACTTCCCCGATCCGGTGAACCCCTGGAAGACGACGTTCTGCTGCCGGGTCACGAACGAACACGTGCCGAGCTGGGTCAGTAGCTGCCGGTTCAGGCCGCGCTCGTCGAGCAGGTCGATGCGGCGCAGATCCGCATTGGGATATCGCAGCCCCGCCCGCCGGATCAGCCCGGCGACCTTTGAGTGCGTGAACGTGGAGTAGGCGTCATCGACGACCAATCGGACCCGCTCTTCAAACGACAAGCTGATGCTGAGGGTTTCGTCTTGGGTGTCGATCGCCTCCAGCAGCTCACCCGCATTCATCTCCCGCAGCTTGCGTTTGGTCTCTGTATCGAGCCGGCTCACCGCACGCCTCCGGCGTAGTAGGCGCTGCCTCTCACGTAGCCGCCATCATCGGCCTCCGGCTTGTCGGGGACGTGGCCGGTTTTGTCTTGCCCGGTGTCGAGGATCGGCCGCAGGTGCGCATAGCGGGGCGAGCGGATCGGCCTGCGCAATGCCAGTGCGCAGGCGGCCTCGACCCGGGTCGGGGAGAACCGGCGGGACAGCCGCAACACCGCCAACGCCGGGTCGTAGCCTGCTTCCTCGATCGAGGCGGCTTCGAAGATCTTCCCGATCA
>Ga0314774_1001136_pt1 | contig 17981 bp, 16 predicted proteins | sample MetaGCBIA2018_FD_204515 | JGI IMG/M metagenome (GOLD analysis project Ga0314774, IMG submission 204515) | Cryopeg brine microbial communities from Beaufort Sea near Barrow, Alaska, United States - CBIA 2018 | ecosystem: Environmental > Aquatic > Marine > Coastal | place: USA: Alaska | collected...
TTACCATTACTGGATTGCAAAACGCGAATACTGGCTGCGCCGCAACAAATCTTGATGATCCTTCGGCAACATTCACAGTTACACCTTATCCTGATCTTTCAGCGAGCATTCTAACCATTGTTTCAGTTTGTGAGTCACAGCAGGTCAGCCTTAACATTGATGATAACAATACAGCTATTCCTGACGGAACGTATAACCTAGTATATATCCTCACTTTTGAAGGACAAAGCAGTAATTACAATGCTACAACAGCTTTTGCTGAAGGAAATGGAACGCTTAATTTTCCTGCGGAAGCTGTTAACAATCCCTGCAGTTATACCTTTAGCCTCGATTCATTTCAAAATACCGCGCAATCCTGTCCAGCAACTGGATTACCCAGGGAAACGTCATTTGAAATATTTGAAAGACCAGATCTGGCCAGTGCTACATTGGCGGTCACTTCGGTTTGCTTTGGTGAGCCCGTAATTGCTAACCTCAGTGGCGCTGATCTTGAAGACGGCGATTTCCTTTTGACGTATTCAATTAACGGTAGCACAACTGTGGAGGAACAGGAAGTGAACGCAACGTTTACAGCTGGCGCAACATCATTTAATATTCCAGAGGAGTTTCTTCAGGACAGCGGTGAATATATGTTAGATATCCTGCGTATTTCCAAAGAAAATGACAGCGTTAATTGCAGCACGGAAACAGTGCTCGCTACTAATTTCTCCATAAATGCACAGCCTGTTTTAGACGACGTTACCCTAAGTCTGGACACTGCCCTTTGTTTGGGAGACTCGGCAACAGTAAATGTTGCAAGTGCAAACGCAAATCTTGTTGACGGGGATTATACATTCACCTACTCTCTTTCAGGCGCCAATACCACGGGTGATCAGATGCAAGAGCTCAATGTCGCTTCTGGAGTGGGTTCATTCACCATTCCTGCAACCTTATTGGTCAACGCTGGGAGTACACAACTTATGGTAAGCCGCGTGACCAATAATGCCACCACTTGTTTTACGGATCCTGAAAACCTATCTTTTAACTTCAGCATTGCGCTCCCACCAGATCTAAATGGTGCCGCGCTTACAATTGCTGATTTTTGTGCTGCAAGCGGAAACCAGTCCCTCAGCATAAACGCGCCCAATCTATCTAATGGTATGTACGCCTTCACGTATACGCTCACCGGAGCGAATAACAATACGCAAACGGCCAACGGACTCGAATTTATAAATGGAACCGGCAGTTTTGAACTACCCGAATCTCTTCTTGGCAATACCGGCGAAACCACGGTTACAATTACTGCCGTATCTTCGGAAACCTGTCGTACCGAAAATCTAACCCTTTCAACCAGTTTTGAGATCTTTCAAATACCTCAATTGGAAGAGGAAAACCTTGCAGTCGCATCAGTTTGTCTAGGAGAAAATACCGTGTTTACCATAAATGGAAGCGATCTGGAAGACGGGAGCTATGAATTAACGTATTCTCTAAGCGGTGCAAATACATTGACCGCGCAATCCATTACGATCGATATCAGTAATGGGTCGGCAGATTTTATGATCGCAGCGCAAAATATAGATCAAGCAGGCGCAACGACACTTACCGTAGAATCTTTACAAAATAATCCTACCACATGTCAAAGTGCTTCCGCGGTAGCGACCAGTTTTGAAATCTATCCAATTCCTACTATTGATCAGGCCAACATCAGCGCAATGGACGTTTGTTTCGGCGAAGCCGGAATGCTATCCTTCAATGGTGCCACTGCACTTGCCGATGGAGACTATAGCGTGACGTATGCCTTATCTGGCGCAAACGGCAGTTCTTCAAATATTGAAACATTTACTATTAACAATGCGGAAGGTATTCTTGAAATCCCGGCAGAACAATTATCCGCCACAGGAAATACAACAATTACCGTAGCGCAAATAGTAAGTGAAGCCGGCTGTACTTCAGGACCTATAAATGTAAGTGCCACCTTTGAAATATTATCCAGACCAGACGCCGAAGGCCTGACTATTAATGTTGCAGCGATCTGTTTAAATACAACCGCCACAGCGATTGTTTCGGGAGCTACAAACCTTATAGATGGTGAATACACAATTACGTATCAACTGGACGGTGCCAATACGCAAACGCAAACCGAAGACGTTGTTTTTGAGTCGGGCGAGACAAGTTTTACTATTGCCCCTGCCCTACTTTTAAACGCCGGTAACACGAGCATTCACATAAATCAAATACAGGATTTTATTAGTCAGTGCGGTGCTCTGAATCTAGATGGAGCAGATACAACCTTCGCCATAGATGACCCCGAACCGCCAAGTCTTATGAGTAACGGCAACGCGTTTTGTATAAATGATAATCCTACCGCGGCAGATTTATTAAGCAGGCTTACACCATCAGAAGGAATTACACTTTATGGTTCAGAAAAAGAAGACGATACGCTCCCCTCAACAACCCCGCTTGTTAACGGCGCTACTTATTACGCAAGTCAGACAAATGCCATGGGTTGTGAGGGAAGTGTGCGCCTTGCCATTACCATAGACCTTACCGGTTGTGACGCTATATTCATCCCAGAGGCCTTTTCGCCCAATGGAGATGGTGTGAACGACCGCTTTGTCATAGAAAATATAGACGTTGTATATCCTAATTATTCCATAGAGATTTTCAACCGAAATGGTAATGCTGTTTATAAGGGTTACGCTCGAAACGGAACCTGGGACGGGACGGCCAACCAGCATCAATTGGGCAACAAGATCCTACCTAACGGTGTCTACTTTTACATTATAAATTACAACGACGGAGAGACCGCACCAGTACAGGGCAATCTCTATTTAAACCGATAAAAGGATAGTTACGATGAGAAAACTAATAAACCAAATTTCGTTTTTCGCTGCAACTGTCCTTATCTGTCAGATGTCATGGGGACAGCAAGATCCACAGCTTACGCAATATATGTACAATATGAGCTTGGTAAACCCCGCCTATTCTACCGCTAATGATGGCGTGATGAATTTGGGAGCTCTTTACCGCGCCCAGTGGGTGGGTATAAATGGCGCGCCCACGACCGCTACGCTTTTTGCCCACGCACCTGTGAGCGATCGCATAGAACTTGGCGTAAACCTCATTCATGATGAGATAGGCGATGTGGTAAAAGAAACCAACCTGAATGCAGATTTTGCCTATAAACTGCAACTGTCGACCGGTAGCAATCTTGCATTTGGACTTAAAGCGGGAGCGGCTTTTTTTAATACTGATTTTACAAATCTACAACTGGGCAGCGGCAGCGCATCTACAGACCTTGCCTTTGACCGCAACATCAGCCAGACCTACCCAACGCTTGGCGTGGGGCTGTTTTATTTTAGCGATCAATATTACCTGGGAGCTTCTGCACCTAACCTCCTTAATTCTGAACATATTGAAGAACGTGAGGGAATCCGCGGTTTTGGTAAGGAAACCGTTCATTATTTTCTTACGGGTGGTTATGTTTTTAATATTAATACGGATGTAAAACTCAAACCGTCATTTATGGCGCGTGCCGTGGGAGGCGCTCCCCTGAGCTTGGACCTTAATGCCAATGTACTTATATATGAGAAACTGGAAGCGGGTATCGGCTATCGCCTGGGTGATGCGATCACCGGACTAGTCAATTTTGAAGTGGCACCTGGCCTGCGCATAGGTTACGCGTATGATTACACGACTTCAAATCTGGGTAAATATAATAATGGTAGCCATGAGATCATGCTTTTGTTTGACCTTGAGTTTTTAGAATTCGCACCGCGCTACGCAAAATCACCGCGTTTCTTCTAACCAAAAAAAGTAATGAGAACTGCCAATTTCTATCGAAAATCACCTGTTATGATTCAAAAGTATCTATTTCTACTCGCATTGTGTTTTGTAATTCAGCTGAGTTGGGGACAAAAAACATTGCTCAAAGAAGCCAATAAAGCTTTTAAGGCCAATGATTTTAATACCGCAATCGCCGATTATAAAATGATTGAAAATCCCGATAATCAAACGCAGCTCAGTCTTGCCGACAGTTATTATCATCTGGGTAAAATGAGTGAAGCGGCATCTATCTATCAAAAACTGTATGCAGCAGCTGTAGATTTGAGCCAAGAGGAATTATTGCGCTTTGCAAATGCTGAAAAAGCAACAAATAACTACGATCAGGCCAATACAATACTCTCAAAATATGCCCAAAAACCGGTCAATATTGAGCAAAAACTGGCTGAAAATGCCGAAAATCTACCCCTTATATTTGAACTACAGATTCTTGATAAAGATTCAGAATATTCAGATTTTGGACCTGCGCTTTTAAATGATCAGCTTGTTTTTTGTTCCGACAGGAATACAAACAGCCCAATTTTTACGCGTACGCAACGGCCTTTTTTGGGCCTGTATACTGCCACGGTAGTCGGAAATGAATTTACAAACGTCAGCTTATTTTCAGAAGCGATAAACACGCCACTCCACGAAGGCAACGCTGCATTTACAAAAGATGGAAAAACCATATATTTTACGCGTACAAATGAGGATTATAAGCGTATAAATGGAGTTAAAATCGCCGTTTTACAGCTGTTTAAAGCAGATTTTGTAGATGGGCAATGGAAAAATATAGTAAAGTTACCAGGCAATGACGACTCCTATTCCATGGCGCATCCCGCTCTTTCTGCCGATGATAAAACACTATATTTTACCAGCGATATGCCGGGAGGTTTTGGGGAAGGTGATATTTATAAAATGGAAATTATAGGTAATAATTCCTATGGAAATCCGGTAAATCTAGGCGCTTCGGTGAATTCCGAAATGCAGGAACAGTTTCCCTTTATTTCAAAAGAAGGCGATCTTTATTTCGCTTCAGACCGTTTTATGGGTTTAGGCGGCCTTGATTTATACCGGAGCGATAGTACCGATGGCGCTTTCGCGGAAGCGTATAATTTAGGGGAAACCATAAATAGTAACCTTGATGATTTTTCATTGCTAATCGATGCGCAGCAGGAAACCGGATACCTTTCCTCGAACCGTAGCGGCACCGATAAAATCTATAGCTTTACCGCTCTAGACAACCGGAAACGTGCGCTTATAGGAATGGTGACGCATGCGGAAACACACGAAGCACTATCAAAGGTAAATGTTACATTATATAAAGGGGAAACTAGACTCACCACGGTAAAAACCGATGCAAATGGCAGGTATAATTTCATACTCAAACCCAATATGAGTTATCATTTAAAAGCCATTTTGCAGGATTTTCAACCAGAGACCCATACAGTGTTTGTAGATAGAAAAAGCGACATGCAACTGGCAATAGATCTACAGCTGCAACCACAAGCACAACCCACTACAAGCATTTTAGTCGAACGCCATCTGGACAACATTTATTTTGATTTTGACAAGTCCGTTATTAGCCAGGAAGGACATGAAATCTTGGATAAATTAGCCATCTTTATTCAGGAAAATCCTAGTATTAGGATTGGCATTTCATCCTATACAGATGCTGTGGGAACGTCCAGTTACAATAAAATACTTTCGGAAAAACGGGTAAAAGCCACAAAAGAATATTTGATGGCACGAGGTATTACTTCAGACCGCTTATCCATAACGGCTTCTGGCGAGGAGCATTTGCTGGTTGAATCTCCTTTGGGTTCTAAACAAAAAATCAGACGAAACAGGCGCAGCGAGTTTAGAATCCTTAAAAATTAAGGCATCAAGCCATTATCTATTAAGCATCCACAAATTTAGAAAACCAGTTGTAAAGTTCGCCTTTGGTAATGCCGGCACCCTGTTTTATAAGCGCAAAGATATCAGCATTGCGATCTTCTTTTAAGATCTTGCTTGAGGTAAATAAATTGACCGCGTCTGCCATAAGATTGGCTTGCAACCATGCATAACCTTCTTCTGTGGTAATATCTACCATTTTATTCTCGATCTTAATAGAAATGAGGTTAATAGTAGTCCCATCCACTTGAAATAGGAACATGTGCTGCGGGGAAAAATGCTCCAGATACTCTACTTTATCGAGAACTCCCTCCCAGATCAGGTCGCTAAAAACATCAAGCTCCTGTTCTGCAACTTCAGGCTTGTCTTTCTTAAGTGCGGCCCACTCTGTGGCGGTAATCGTCTGTACAGCTAGAAAATTGACAAATTCAGGTTGTAATTCTTCCAACTGTTCTTTAGTAAGTCTTTGATATTTCATTTCGAATTAAGGTTTTTGAAATTAGCTGCGAAATGCTATTTTTATAGGGGAAAGCCATTATTGCTTTTCACCAAAACATTGGTTTTTGTTCAAAAAAAAAGCTTCCGCAATGCGGAAGCCTTTACTTTATTTTAAAACAGATTAAGAATCTGCTACAACTTCAAAGCTAAAATCCTCAATCACCTCACGGTGAAAACGTAATGAAGCTTCATATTGCCCTAAACGCTTAATGGCGCCACCGGCAATTGTAATGAATTTTTTATCTATTTCTACGCCTTCTTTACCAAGTGCATTGGCAAGGTCTGCGCTAGTGATAGAACCAAATAATCTATCTGCTTCACCAGATTTTGCTCCTATTTTGATCTCTATTCCGCTAAGCTTATTAGCTTGCTTACGAGACTCTTCAATCACTTTCTTGTCTTTGTACGCACGTTGCTTTAAAGTTTCTGCACGCACCTTTTTTGCAGAAGGTGTGGCCAGGACAGCATGCCCTCCGGGAATAAGGAGATTTCTGCCATAACCGTTTTTCACAGTTACCAGATCATCCATAAAACCCAGTTTTTCTACGTCTTTTTTTAATATAACTTCCATACCTGTCTTTTTATTTTAGTAAATCTGCTACGTAAGGCATAAGTGCAAGGTGACGGGCGCGTTTTACGGCAACTCCCACTTTGCGCTGATACTTAAGCGAAGTTCCTGTAAGACGGCGTGGCAATAATTTGCCCTGCTCGTTTACAAAGCCCAACAGCCAGTCTGCATCTTTATAGTCTATATATTTAATACCTGAACGCTTAAAGCGACAGTATTTCTTTGGTTTTGAGGTCTCAATTTTTAACGGGGTCAAATAACGGATTTCCCCATCTTTTTTTGCCTTCGCTTGTTGCTCAATAGATGTTGCCATAATTATGCTTTTTCTTTGTTTCTTTTTCTACGTTTTTCAGCCCATTCTATCGCGTATTTGTCTAATCTTACGGTAAGGAACCTCATCACGCGCTCATCACGTCTAAATTCTAGATCAAGGTTTGCAATGGCCTCGCCATCTACTTGATATTCAAAAAGATGGTAAAAACCACTCTTTTTATTTTGGATCGCATAAGCTAGTTTTTTAAGCCCCCAATCCTCTTTGGCTATCATCTTGGCATCTTTAGAAACAAGAAGGTCTTCAAATTTCTTTACTGTTTCCTTTACCTGGTCATCAGATAAAACGGGATTCAAGATGAAAACAGTTTCGTAATTGTTCATATTTAGTTTAGTTTAAAAAATAAGTGCAAAAATAAAACAAATTCCCTAATTTAACAAGTGTTATTAGGCTAATGTCAATCAGTATCGTTATATTATACCTTAATATTATAGGTATTTTCAATTACAAAAATTAAAAAACCGACGAAATGCACTTTCGGGTTGTTTAATAACTTAATTCTATTTAGATTTACCTAAATCTTAACCTAATTAACTGAATTTTGGAAGAACTCATTCTAGACTGCGCCGTGGTTGACGACTCAGCATTGCAGCGCTTAGCTATTGTCAAGCTAATTAAAGATCATCCAAGCCTACGCCTTGTAGCACAGTATAATAACGCAATAGAAACTAAAAATGGTCTTTTGGAAACAAAAGTGGACCTTATTTTTCTTGATATTGAAATGCCTATACTTACTGGCTTTGATCTGCTTGACGATCTTGTACATAAACCACAGATCGTTTTTGTCACCGGCAAGACTAAATATGCTTACAAGGCGTTTAACTATAACGCTATAGACTATTTAAGAAAGCCACTTACTAAAGATCGTTTTATGAATGCCGTGCATAAAGCGCTGAGCATGCATAAACTTAAAATCGAAGGTAACGTACAGGAAGACGATTATATATTCGTCAAAAGCAACCTTAAAAAGAAAAAAGTTTTTCTTAACGAACTCAAGTTTATTGAAGCTCTTGGGGATTATGTAAAGCTCATTACCTACAATGAGCCTATTATTGTACTCTCAACCATGAAAGCATTTGATGAACAACTACCATCAGACCGGTTTATGCGCATTCATAAATCCTATATCATTAATATAGACAAGGTCGAAAAATATAATAGCAGGAATATCGAGATAGAAGGCGATAAAATACCTTTAAGCAGGCATAAAAAAGCTAAATTAATGGAAGTACTTTCCGCCTAAAGCAATGCCCCTCCCCAAATCTATTACTCATACTCAAAAATCCCTTTGTAATTACTACTAAGGGATTTTTAGTTTTTAGTAATTATCTACATTCATAACCACTTTCACACTGCGGAACTGACCTATGCTCAAGAAACTACTGCGCACCTTATTAATGGCTTTTTTTGTTCTCTGAAGACTTTGATTACCGGGTATTTTAATAAGGATATTGCGATAATACTCATTGCGGATACGTGAAATAGGCGGCGGTTCCGGCCCAAGGACATGTTCGCCAAAAAGGTTTTTTAGCCCCTGCCCCATCCACGCGGCGGCATCCTCTATTTTCTGATAATCGCGATGTTTCAACGTAATTTTCACCAGTCGGCAAAAAGGCGGATATTTATAAATATGACGCTCTTCAAGCTGCTCTTTATACATTCCTTCATAATCGTTTACGGAAACCTGTTGCAGGATTCGGTGGTGGGGATTATAAGTCTGTATAAACACCTTCCCCTGTTTTTGTGTTCTTCCGGCGCGGCCGGAAACCTGCTGTATAAGCTGAAAACTGCGCTCATGGGCCCTAAAATCGGGTATATTCAGCATATTATCTGCGTTTAGGATGCCCACCACGGTCACGTTTCTAAAATCGAGTCCTTTAGTAAGCATCTGCGTACCCACAAGAATATCAGTTTCTCCTTCTTCAAAAGCGGTGATTATCTTTTCAAAACCGTATTTGCCGCGGGTGGTATCAGAATCCATACGGGCAACGGTAGCTTCAGGGTATAAAGGTTTGAGCTCCGTCTCGATCTGTTCTGTACCAAAACCTTTCGTATCCAACTCATCGCTTCCGCAGGCCATACATTTTTGCAACATGGCGATGTGGTAACCGCAATAGTGGCAGCGCAACTGGCTGCGGTTTTTGTGATAGGTAAGGCTCACATCGCAATTGGGGCACTGTGGTGAGTGGCCACAGGTCTTGCATTCCAGTATGGGAGAATATCCCCGTCTGTTCTGAAACAGGATCACCTGCTCCCCTTCTGCGAGAGCATCTGTGATTCCGCGCAGCAGCACATCACTAAAATGGCCGGTCATTAATTTCTTGAAATATTTTTCCTTGATGTCTATAATAATGTTCTCCGGCATCAGCACATTTCCAAAACGTCTTTTTAGCGTTACCAGACCGTATTTACCATGTAATGAGTTGTAGTAACTTTCCATAGAAGGCGTGGCTGACCCCATAAGCACTTTAGCGCCTTGATTGTGCGCAAGCACCACCGCAGAATCCCTTGCTTGATAGCGTGGTGCGGGATCAAATTGCTTATAACTGGTCTCATGCTCCTCATCTACAACAACGAGCCCAAGGTTTTGAAATGGCAAAAACAACGCGCTGCGTGCACCAAGAATTAGCTGAGCTTTCTGCCGATTATTAAGTACGTTGTTCCAGACCTCAGCACGCTCGTGAATAGTATATTTAGAGTGATAAACAGATAACTGATCGCCAAAATAATGCTGCAACCTTGCAACAAGCTGGGTGGTAAGCGCGATTTCTGGCAGGAGATAAAGCACCTGTTTCCCTTGATTTAGCTGCTCTTTTATCAGATTTACATAGATTTCGGTTTTGCCAGAGGAAGTGACACCGTGCAGCAGACAAACGTCTTTTTCGGAAAAAACAGTTTTGATCTCCTCAAGGGCCTGTGTCTGTGCTTCGTTAAGCTCTTTGATTCCATTATTCTCATCGCCCTCGTACTGAATGCGATCCTTCTGGATTTTATAACTTTCAAAAATTCCTTTTTTCTGAAGTGCCTTCAACTGGGCGCCAGTAGCATCCGCAGCTTTTTGCAGGGTTTTGGCCTTTATGGGTTTCTGCGATCGCGCACTCAGCGTAAAATAGTTAAGGACGAGTTCGCGCTGCTTGGGAGCCCGCTCCAGATCATCAAGCAATTCGTGCATGTGCTCCTCTTTGCTATAATGCGGAGTGAGGCGTACGTAATTGACAAGTTTTGGTTTATAGGCTTCATGAATTTCCTCCTCAAGCTCAACAATATCTTGATCTATTAATTTCTGGATAACCGGTAGCACCCTTTTCTTGCCAAGGATCGCCATCACTTCGTTGATTCGCAACGACGAACTTTGCTGTAGCGCATCAATCAATAATTGCACATCATCATCAGCAATACTGGCAGCTTCCAGGTCTACCCCTTTTTTACGTTTGATGAGCGTTTCACTTTCCAGAATAAAAGCATTGGGCAGCGCTGCTCGCATTACTTCGCCCAGTGTACACATATAATAGGAAGCCATCCATTTCCAGAACTTCAACTGACTCAAATGTACAATGGGCTGCTCATCAAGAATATGAACGATATCCTTTGTCTCATAAATGCGCGGATCTGTAGTATGCACTCCAATCGCAATGGATGTGTATATTTTAGATTTACCAAAAGGCACCGCAATTCGCATTCCCGGTTGGATATAGGAATATTCAGCCTCGGTTATACTGTAGGTAAAGGTGTTTTCTACGGGAATGGGTAAAATAACGTCTACAAAAAACATGCGTTCAATATAAAAAAAATGGCTGCCCAAAGATAAGGACAGCCATTAAAATATTTTTTATTAAATTTTAGTCGAAACGTGACCAGTATTGTGTACGGCCTAACAATGCAAACCCTACATAACCTCGTACTTTAAGGAGATCTGGGCTTTCTAGGGCGATGTAACATTTGTAAAGCTTTCCTGAAATGGGATCCAAAATTTTCCCATCATTGTATTCATCTCCATCTTTTTCTAGTCCGCGTATAATTACTAGGCCAGTCAAGGGTTTATTCTTATCATCACCAGGGCACTCCGTACACTTGGCATTCTCTTTTTTAGGATCGATAAGGTCAACGATCTTACCGTAAACCTTCCCATCCTTCTTATAAATTTCAACAATAGACTTGGCAACGCCGGTCTCATCATCTATGGTTTTCCATTTACCGGTGACGTCTTGAGCCTCAAGGTGGAATGTTGTAAAAAAAAGTATTGAAAGTAATAGAACAAATTTTTCCATAGGATCTATATTAGCGTTGACATTTAAATTGATACAAGGTTGCATTGAGTTCAAAACCTAAAAGCAATAGATTTGAATTCAACCAAATATAAACCATCATAATCAATAATGCACCTATTGAACCGTACAACTGGTTATATGTTGAGAAATCAGTAATATAAATGCCGAAAAAATAGGTGGTCAGCAAGAAAAGTATGGTGGTAAGTAAGGCTCCCACCGAAAAAAACCGGTAATATCTGCCTTCTTTTGTACCGAAGTAATATAACGTACCTACCACAAAGTATATCATTACAATAATAAATACATAACTGCCCAAAGAAGAGATCCATGAGTTGTCTTCGGTAAACACAAAGCGCTGGTGTATCTTGCCAATACTGTATTGATAATAAACGATAACCACAACGCTGAGCAGGAGCATTATAGCTAGAACAATAGAAACCCCTAACGCAACGAGATATTGACGGATAATGGTGCGGTTTCTTGAAGTGTGATAACTAAATTCAAAACCTGTGAAGATCGCATTAACTCCGTTTGCCATTAAAAAAATGGCGAAAATTAAGGTAAATGATAAGAGTCCGCCGCGGGGGTTTGCCGCAATATCCAGTAAAATAGGCTCAAAAAAGTCTTCTGTTTGTGGCGGAAGCACGCCATAGACGAAATTGAGAAATTTCTGCTGAAAATCATCTATGGGCACATAAGGTATCAAGTTCAGAATAAAAAGGAAGAAAGGAAAAAGCGCCATAAAAAAACTGAAGGCGATCGCACTGGCGCGCGTAGAAAAGGTTCCTTTTACAATACCCACTGAATAAAGTTCCCAGAAGTCATAGAGCGACAGCCCATTTAATCCAGGTAAAATCACACCCTTCATAAAAAGTACAATATCACTGACCACCGGTATTTTTCTCAGTTCCTTTTCTACTTTTTCGTCCATTTACACCGCTTTTAGGCTTAAATCCATATTATAGACCGAATGCGTTAACGCTCCACTGGAAATATAATCTACCCCACAATCGGCATATTTCTTAGCTGTTTCTAATGTAATCCCGCCAGATGATTCGGTCTGGCAGGTGTTACCAATCAGTGCAACAGCTTTTCTTGTCTCGTCATAATTAAAATTATCCAATAGAATACGATGAATGGGACCCGCTTTTAAAATTTCATCAACCTCTTGCAAGTTCCGTGCCTCGACAATTATCTTGAGGTCTCGATTTTCCTGTTTTAGGTAGGCTTTTGTCTTAGTTATTGCCTGAGTGATCCCACCGGCAAAATCTATGTGATTGTCCTTAAGCATTATCATGTCGTAAAGGGCAAAACGATGATTCTTTCCACCGCCTATTAATACGGCCATTTTTTCTAAAGCGCGTATTCCCGGAGTAGTTTTGCGCGTATCTAGAATTTTTGTTTTCGTTCCTTTCAGCAAATCGGCAAAACTTTTGGTTTTTGTAGCGATAGCACTCATACGTTGCATACCGTTGAGCACCAGTCGTTCTGCCTTTAAAATGGATTGCGCTTTTCCTTCCACATAAAAAACGATATCGCCATGTTTTACGGGTTCTCCGTCTTTTATTAAAAGATCGAGTTCAAGTTCAGCGTCCACATAGTTGAAAACTTCTTTTGCGAAAGCAACACCAGCAATGATCCCTTGATCTTTTACCAGCAGTTTTGCTTTCCCTGGCGCGTCTGCAGGAATACAGGCCAGCGAACTGTGATCGCCATCGCCCACATCTTCCCGGATTGCATTTGCAATTATCAATTCAACTTCCTGTGCTAATTTTGATTCTGAAATCATATATTTCACTCTTTATCTATTGTTAAACAACGCATACCACCTCAATAAGTTACTTATTTTACCCGTTTTTAAATGCAAAATAAAAACTCCTTAGACAAAAAATCAATTTCGGCATACCAAAAATTAAAATTACAATACCTCCACAGATTGAACTGAGTAAATTTGCCCATATTTTACCAGTCCAATTACAAATTCTTATTTTTGCAATATGAATATAAAACTGCTTTGCATAGGGAAAACGGACGATCGTAATCTCGACGAACTTATTTCCGTCTATAGTAAACGACTGGGCTTTTATATCAATTTTGAACTTGAAATAATTCCAGACCTCAAAAAAACAAAAAATCTAAGCGAAGAACAGCAAAAAGAGAAAGAAGGTCAGTTAATTTTGGACCGGCTGACTCCTCAAGATCAGTTGATTCTTTTAGACGAAAAAGGCAAGGAACATACCAGTATTGGCTTTTCTGAATATCTACAAAAAAAGATGAACAGCGGCTTAAAAACGCTGGTTTTAGTAATTGGTGGACCTTATGGTTTTTCAACCGAAGTTTACAATAAGGCGCAGGGCAAGGTTGCACTTTCTAAAATGACGTTTTCACACCAGATGATTCGCTTATTTATGGTAGAACAATTATATCGCAGCTTTACGATTTTAAGAAACGAACCGTATCATCATGAATAAAAAGTTATTTTGAATTTTGAATTACGAATTTTGAATTTTTTGAAGCGTGAAGCAGAAAGACTGCCCACTGCGACTGAATAGGTGGCTGAGTGAATTTCTTGGAGCGAAAGCGGAAAGGAATTTGTATCGAAGCCCAGAGAATGTTAAAAAATTAATCAATAACGGTCAATCATAATCTGGAAAGTGCATTCTGAATTCTGGATTCCGTGAACGGTGAAACGTAAAGACTACTTACTGCAACTGAGACTGCGACTGAATAGGTGGCTGAGTGAATTTCTTGGAGCGAAAGCGGAAAGGAATTTGTATCGAAGCCCCGGAATATGACTTCCAAGATAAAATTTTGAACTCCAGCCTTTGAAAATATTGCAATTTTCAAAGCTAAAATCTCCTAATTTTTAACCAAAAACCACCAAAATGACACTTGTTTTTGCCACACATAATCCTAATAAGCTGAAAGAAATACAGGCGCTGATACCAGATACCATTCAGTTGAAAAGCCTTACTGACATAGGTTGCACCGAAGAAATAATAGAAAACGCACCAACCATTAAGGGCAATGCGCTGCTTAAGGCGCAGTACATAAACAAAAAATACAACCTTGATTGTTTTGCCGATGATACGGGTCTTCAAGTGGAAATCTTAAACGGAGAACCCGGAGTATATAGCGCACGCTATGCCGGTGAACAAAAAAACGCCGAGGACAATATGGATAAATTGCTACACGCACTTACTGATAAGCAGAACCGAAAAGCACGCTTTAAAACAGTTATTGCATTGATTATTGAAGACCAAGAATACACTTTTGAGGGGATCTGCAATGGATCAATAACGCAGGAAAAAATGGGAGAATCAGGGTTTGGCTATGATCCTATTTTCAAGCCCGAAACGTATAAAGAAACTTTCGCGCAAATGCCGTTATCCCTAAAAAATGCAATTGGTCACCGCGGAAAAGCAGTGCAAAAATTAGTTGAGTTTTTAAAGGACCGGTAATTTCCAGTATACTACAGTATATAATATTCTTTAAGTTAATCCTTGAAATAAACAAATTGAGATAAAGCTTTAAATAGTAAAATCACAATATTTTCTTGGTTAAAGAGTGATTAATTAGAGATGATCGCCGCAAGCGGAAAGATATAAGTTCGCACATTAATTAACAAAGTACTGTATTTCAAGGTTATACAATTTTTTTAAAATAGCAAAAAAATTCCTAAAATAAAAGTACCTTTGCGCCTTCTTAACCACTACAGGTTATAATAAATATTACATAATGAATAAATTTCAAGCGTTAGGACTTAATGATGCTATTCTCCAGGCTGTTGCCGACATGGGTTTTACAGAACCTTCAGATGTACAGGAGCAAGCCATTCCGGTCCTACTTAAAGACGATACAGATATCGTCGCACTCGCCCAGACCGGGACGGGAAAAACAGCAGCATTTGGTTTTCCGCTTATTCAAAAGATTGATGCAAACAGTAAAACTACTCAAGGGCTAATTCTATCTCCTACCCGTGAACTTTGTCTGCAGATAACAAAAGAAATACAGGCGTACTCTAAACATGTAAGAGGCGTTAATGCGGTGGCCGTTTATGGCGGTGCCAACATACAAGAACAAGCGAGACAGATTAAGCGTGGCGCCCAGATCATCGTGGCCACTCCAGGGCGTATGATGGATATGATGCGTAGAAAAATGGTTGATATCAGCCAGATAAGCTACTGCATTCTCGATGAGGCCGATGAAATGCTCAATATGGGCTTTTATGAGGACATCACCACTATTCTTGCGGATACACCAGAGTCTAAAAATACGTGGCTTTTTTCTGCAACCATGCCCAAAGAGGTTGCTCGTATTGCTAAGAAATTCATGAAATCCCCAGTAGAAATTACCGTGGGAACTAAAAATACCGGTGCAGCAAATGTTTCGCATGAATACTATATGGTCAATGCTCGCGATCGCTACCAAGCTTTAAAAAGACTGGCAGATGCAAATCCTGAGATTTTCTCTGTTGTTTTTTGCCGAACCAAACGCGATACGCAAAAAGTAGCCGAACAATTGATTGAAGATGGCTACAACGCAGCCGCTATTCACGGTGATCTTAGTCAAAACCAGCGTGATCTTGTAATGAAAAGTTTTCGTGGTAGACAAATCCAGATGCTTGTTGCAACAGATGTTGCGGCCCGTGGTATAGATGTAGATGATATTACCCACGTGGTAAACTACCAGTTGCCAGATGAACCCGAAATATATACGCACCGTAGTGGTCGTACCGGCCGCGCCGGAAAAACGGGGATATCTATCGTGATCGTTTCAAAAAGCGAAGTGCGCAAGATCAAGCAGATCGAAAAAATAATCAATAAAAAGTTTACCCAGAAAGATGTCCCTACCGGGATGGAAATCTGCGAAGTGCAGCTTATGCACCTTGCCAATGATATTAAAAACACCAAGATCAATCACGAGATCGATCCTTATCTTTTCAGTATCAATGAAGTGCTTGAGGGATTAACTCGGGAAGAAATCGTTAAAAAGGTATTTTCGGTAGAGTTTACACGGTTTTTCAACTATTATAAAAAAACCAAAGACCTTAATAACGAAGTTGCTCCAAATACTAAAGAAGCATCTGGAGATTCTACACGTTATTTTATAAATGTAGGTGAGAAAGACAATTTTGATTGGATGACCCTTAAGGATTTCCTTAAAGACCTCACCGGACTTGGTGACGGTATTTACCGGGTGGATTGCAAAGACAGTTTCAGCTTTTTTAATACAGATACCGAGCATAAAGATGCTGTTATTGCCCTTTTTGAAGATTATAGGCTTCAGGGACGTGACATTCACGTAGAAATCACTAAAGACACTCGCGGTAGTGGTGGCGGTAAAAAACGCAATGGAAAAGGACGTAGGAGCGAAGGTTCAGGCGGTAGAAATTCTGATAGAAGCTTTTCTAAAGGTGAAGGCAAAGGCAGAAGCGACCGAGATGGCGGTAAATCACCATTTTCAGGAAAAAGAAGACGTCGGGACAGGAGTTAAAACCTAAATTGGTTCAAATCATTAATTTTGGTATGATTATTCCTTCCCTTTTTCTAAATTGACCCCACTTATGAAAAAGATTTTTTTTACGCTACTCCTTTTATGTGCAACCGGTCTTTGTTTTTCTCAAGAAAATCAAGATCCTGAAACCATAAGCGGTACAGTACTCAATGCCTCTACAGATGAAATACTGGAAGGTGTAAATATCATAAACCTTAATAATGTAACGGGTGCCATTACCGATGCCGAAGGTATTTTTAAAATACGGGCAAAGGTTAATGACACCCTTTATTTTTCCTTTTTGGGCTTTAAAACCCTTCAGGTAAGGGTCACCAATGACTGGCAGAAATTTGGAGATGTTAAGGTTAAAATGACCGAAGTAGGAATCGCTCTTGAAGAGGTAGTTGTTAAAGATGTCGAACTTACTGGGTATCTGGAAATAGATGCTAAAAATGTTCCCGTTTACAAAAATGTACGCTACAGCATCAGTGGACTTGATTCTGGTTATGAGGCTGGTAATAGCCAACCAGGAGCCATTAATAAGGTACTTAATGCCGTTTTTAATCCAGCTGATTTTCTCTATAAAGCTTTCGGAAAAAGGCCGCAACAAATGAAAAAAATGCGGGAAATGAAAGACGATGATAAAATAAGGGAGCTATTGCTGACTAAATTCGACCGGGAAACCCTTGCTGCACTATTGCAGGTAACAACAGTGGATATTGACGAGATCTTGCGCCGCTGTGACTATTCCGAGAGTTTTGTAAAGACCGCAAATGACCTACAGATCCTGGATGCAATAAGCAGTTGTTACGAAGAATATAAAGTACTGAATAGGCAGAGATAGCGTGCCTCCCCCTAACCCCCGAAGGGGGAATTAATTACTTGTGGAATTTCCTTCAGTTGAGCTAATAAAAATGCCACAGCTTGCTTCGCAGGCAAAAGCAGATTTAAGTGATTCCTTTAGTTAGCGGAATGAAATAAATTTCATTCATAAAATGGCTCAACACAAAAAGTTGTGGAGTAACTAAAAATGAGGGAACTTTGAAATAAAGATTTCGATGCCCTCAGATTCATTACTAACAATAACCAATTTATTACTTCCCGAAGTACTTGTAACCTATTT
>Ga0314774_1001137_pt1 | contig 17970 bp, 16 predicted proteins | sample MetaGCBIA2018_FD_204515 | JGI IMG/M metagenome (GOLD analysis project Ga0314774, IMG submission 204515) | Cryopeg brine microbial communities from Beaufort Sea near Barrow, Alaska, United States - CBIA 2018 | ecosystem: Environmental > Aquatic > Marine > Coastal | place: USA: Alaska | collected...
AAAAAAGCAAATTAAAAAAGAACCTTTAATTACCCAAAAATCATCAGATGATTTTATATTAGAGAGTGTTTTTAATGTAAAACTAAATTAATTCAAAATTAAATTTAAACGTAAATTAAACGTTTAAATTACGCGTAAATATGAAAAAAGAAGAAAATTGTAAGCATTGTGGGGAGCAATATATACCAAAACGATATGGTGCACAAAAGTTTTGCTCTAATTCGTGCAGGTCTAGATATTGGTATTTAAAGCAAAACTTTGCTGTTACAAAATTAGAAAAACCAGTATTGCCAACAGTTGTTGAAAAAAAAGCAAAAGTCGAAGAAATGAGCGTGGCTGGTTTTGGAAATGCATTTTTTGGTTCATTAGCGGCAAATGCAACAACAGAATTAGTAAAAAAAGGATTTGCTCCAAGAAAAGTCATATCGGAAGAGAATAAGATAGATCAGAGATATATTCCAGTCCTAAATCTTCCTATAAGACCAGATGGCTCAAAACCATTTTTCGACATTTTAAAAAAGCATCTTATTTACGTTCCAGATCCAAATTACCATAACCCTTCTGATTATATTATTTAGTTTTATTTTTGAAGCTTTAAAAATGATATTTATATTTCAAGACCTTTAGGTTAAAAACAGACTTATATACTTTCATTCATTTTTCTTATTTAAAGAAATTTCATTAAAATATTTTGACAGTTCTTTAATCCCATTCCCTTCAATACTCGTTTTCAATTGATTTCTATAGTACAGTAAATCTCCATTGAAAATAAATTTAATTTGGATTTAGCAATTTATTTTAGCCATTGTGCCTGTTGCACAACTTATTCAAATCTACATAAATTACTTGCAAAAAAGGATGAAAAGCAGTACTTTCATGGTATGCAAGGCAAAAAAGATTATCAGGATAAACTATTCGCGCATTTTCAGTTAAGTGAGCGAGTACCCAAGCACAATTTTTATCGGAGATTAAAAGAGGTGTTAGATTTAAACTTTCTCTATCCGTTAACCAGACCCTATTATGGAGAAAGCGGACAGAAAAGCATTGACCCGGTTGTATTCTTTAAACTGTGTTTGGTGGGTTATTTGGAAAACATTATCAGTGACAGGGATTTGATAGTGCACAGCAGTATGCGGTTGGATATCTTATTTTTTTTAGGCTATGACATTGATGAACCCTTACCGTGGCATTCTACCATCAGTCGTACCCGTCAATTGTATCCTGAAAAGGTATTTGAACAGGTGTTTACAGAGATACTTGCTATGTGTGTTGAAAAAGGAATGGTGAGCGGACACACCCAAGCAATTGATTCCGCACCAGTGAAAGCGAATGCCTCTATGGACAGTTTAGAGCTTAAAGTTCCCAAGGAAGATTTAGAAGCACATTTAAATAGCATTCGAGCTATTAGTTCAATGGATAAAAAAAAACTTCCATAAGAAAGGCTAACATCAATAAAGCTACGAAAGAACAACAAGAAATTACAGCAAGTAATAGAGAATTGCAAGAGATACGCAGTAGAAATAAGAAATGGCAACACGACCAAGACCAAAGACCAGGAGCGGGCAATAAAGGCTCTAAGTATACTTCAAATAAAACCCATTACAGTCCAACGGACCCCGATGCCCGCATTAGCGTAAAACCGGGAAAGGCAAGAAAACTTAATTATATGAGTCAATTAAGTGTTGATATGTCTCATCACGTTATTACAGACATTAGAGCCTATCACGCAGATAAAAAGGATAGTCAGTATTTGGAGGATATTACAACACGATTAAAAAAGCGATTACACAAACAAGGACTTCTTTGGAGAAACTGTGTAGCCGATACAGGGTACAGCAGTGGAGAGAACTTGAAGGCTTACAAAGCTATATTCCACCTCACGGAACTTATAAAGGAGGTTCAGAAGGATTTACGTATAATGAAGAACAAGATTGCTGGATTTGCTCACAGAACAAGATAATTCCATTTACCAAGGTATTTTATGAAGGAGAAAACAATAACAAAAAGAAAGAATATAGGGCATCCAAACAAGTCTGCATTGGTTGCCCTATACTGAGTACTTGTTTAAAAAAAAGTCAGGAAAAACGCATTACCATTACTTATTATAAGGATGAGTACGGAAGAAACATTACCAGAGTAAACAGCAAAAGAAGCAGGTTTATGAAAGCTAAACGGCAAAGCACTGTTGAACCTGTGTTTGGAACCCTTACCCAATTTATGGGACTTCGTAAAATCAATACCATTGGCATACAACAAGCAAACAAGGTGATGCACCTTTCTGCCATGATAATCCGTTGTGTAATTTGGAGTTAGTCAGATTCTTGGTGAAAAAAAATTTGTGGTTTGATCATACAGGATTGGTGCTTGCAACGGTTATTTCATATGTAAAATGGATGCTATCAAGAAGTGTGACAGCCTTTTTTAGTTCGAGTGAGTCAGCAGGCGAGCCAAATTATTAAGCAGCGGTTGCCCTTAACAATATCATTTGCGAAGCATTACTTTAAAGGATTTTAAGGGCAAAATTAGCTGTGGGTGAGAAAAATGTGGAGTGTGTGAAGTGAAATAAGTGAATGTACTGCAATGAGCACCCAGCTGGAGCGCAAATTGTAGTGCAATGAGCGGCAAGTACAAATGTAAGGCACGAGCATTTTTAATTGTATTTTACGGAACAAAATATAGCATTTTAAGAACTCCCTTTTCCCGGCTAAACATCCTATTTTGTTGAGACCATTCTTATGGAAACGGATTAAAAGAGGGCAATGGCAAAAAGTAAATACCACCTTTCCGGTGGTTTTTACTGTGCGGAATTGGAAGCTGTATTTAACAGAATTGTATTTCAATTGATGAGGTCCTGAAACGAGTTCAGGAGGAATGGAATACTGCTGTAGATGAGGTCACTTTTTATTTATTATTATTAAAAAACTACGTCATTATAAACACCATTAATCCTCTTGCTCCGTGAGCACCCAATACCAAAGATTGTTCAATATCTGCAGTTTTTGAAGGGCCGGCAATAAAAGTTCCGAAACGATATTCCTGATTTCCAATGCGGTCATAAGCTTGGTGCATCGTTGATACGATATCCTTTTTATTTACCACAATGGCTAAATATTGAGGAATAAATACAGAAACCTTTTGCCCCAATATATCATCAGTAACCCAAAGTGCACCTGTTTCTGCAACGCCAAAATGCGCTTTTATAATGGTTAATTCTACATCTTTTAACGAATGCGGATTATCATTCATCCAATCTATTGCCGCAATTTGGGAAAGTTCAGGTAATGTGGTAATGATGCGCTTTTCGGTAGCGTAATTTTTTTTGATAAAGTCTATTACGGCATCATAATCAATTACTTCAACAAAGTCGCCACCAATATTTTGCAACATAGTTTTGTATTTGTCGAGGTTTTCATAATTTTCCAATCCCAAAAAACTTAAATCGGACAATGCGCTTACCGATAAAGGCTGATTTTGTCTCGTCCTGAAATATAGCTACAGGTTAAAATTGATTTACGCTGATAATTTGTATACCATATTTGGCGTTTAAAATCTAAAGATAAGTGTAATCTTATTTCGTTGTATAATTTTAATTTTATTATTTCTTGAAATATTTTTGTATTAGTGACACTAATTCATTTTTGTTAATTGGTTTTGAAATATAATCATTACAACCTGCTTCCAAAGCTTTTTCCCTATCTCCTGAAAACGCAAAAGCAGTTTGTGCTATAATAATTACTTCTTTATTAAATTGACGTATTTGTTTCGTCACCTCATAGCCATTTATTTCAGGCATTCGAATATCCATTAAAATAAGATCAATATCTGAATTTTTACGGCAAAGTTCCAATGCTTTATAACCATTGTCTGCAATTAGAATTTCTTTAGAAACATTGGTTAATAATTCTTCTAAATATAGCTTTGCTATCATATCATCTTCAACAATTAAAATTTTCAATGAAGGGATTTCTGATACCACAAAATCATTTGATAATTCATTTTTAGCTACCGGGATTTCTTTATTAATAGCTTGACAAGGTATTGTAAAACGAAATGTTGAACCAATTCCTTCAACGGATTCCAACTCAATGGTACCTCCCAACATTTCAATATATGATTTTGAAATAGCAAGTCCTAAACCAGAACCTTCATAAACGGCTTTATCTTCAATATCGGCTTGTACAAAACGATCAAAAACATAAGATTGTCTGTCTTTTGGAATCCCAATTCCGGTGTCTTTTACATAAAATTCCAACTGATTACCTTTTTTAGAACATCCAAATTCAACACTTCCTTGCTTCGTATATTTAATCGCATTTTTTATTAAATTTACGAGTATGGAGTGCAATTTTTCTTCATCAGTTTTTATAATGAATTCGTCTTCTGGTATAGCATTAACAAATAAAAGTTGGAGTCCCATTTTATCAGCTTCAGGTTTAAAAAACTCATAAAGTTCTTCTATTTCATTGTTTATATTGATTTCTGAAAGAAAAATTTTCATCAGGCCTGACTCTATTTTTGAAATATTCATAATATCATCAATAGTTATCAGCAAACGCTCACCACTTTTTTCTATAATCTTGATGTATTTTTGTTGTTTGTCGCTATTAAGGTCAGCAGATTTTAACAGTCCTGTAAAACCGAGAATTCCGTTCATCGGTGTACGAATTTCGTGACTCATATTAGCAATAAATGCAGATTTTAACCTGTCGCTTTCCTCTGCTTTGTTTTTCATGATTAACAATTCCTTTGTGCGCTCATAGACCTTACTTTCTAGATTATTGTGTGATTCTTCCAAGTTTTTTTTAGCTTTTTTATTGTTTATTTTCGAGACTGCTAAAAACCATGAAAGAATAAAAATTAGTATGAGAATAATTGAAGTCAATTCTAAGAAATCGATCCAAATAGGCCATTCCAGACTGCGGTTTTTCTCAAGAGATACATAGGAAACTAATTTCCAGTTATACTGGTTGGTTTGTAATAAATCTGGATTTAATACTGAATTTGAAACAATGTTAGTTGCTAATGGATGTTCAGTCGCGAATGTAAATAAACCGTTAGCTGATTGGAATTGACCATTTTCATTTTCCGATATTTTTTTCCACTCAAATGGAAATAATTTACCAAATGTTTGATCTAATTTTTCGGGATACATAAATGCCCACTCATTGTTGTAATAATTCCCACGTAAAACATAACCTTCCTCATTTAAAAAAATATTTTGCCCATTTGATAAAATGGTATTTTTCTCGAATGCATCAAGTAATGTTTTAGCCCTAAAATTGATAATTAAAATTCCCCTTTTTTCTCCATTCTTATCAAAAATAAGAGTTCCCAAGCGTATCATCGGCTTTATTGGTAGTTCAATCTTACCGTACTCAATATTTAAATCCATTGGCGAAATGTAAATTTGTCCCGAATCCAATTTGATGGTGTTTTTAAAATAATAACGATTCTTTATATTTTGAAGGCTGTCATCATCAGCAATCCTGGCTTTGCCTGACTTTAAATTAATTCGGATATGCTCTTTGCCATTAGGATCGATATAACGTATTTGGTCATACCCTCTTCCTTTAGAGAAAGTCTTAAACTCTAAGGTCAATCTTTGCATTGAACCATTCTTATTTGAGATATCAGACTCTAAAATTTGTGATAATCTAATATGTTCAGCTAATAAGCGTAAGTCATTTATAATGGAAGTTAATTTTTCATTTACAACCGCATGTTGTAGATTAACAAGGTGACTTTCACTTTTTATTATTGAATTTTTTCTGGTTTCAAATTTGGAATGAAAATAAATACCCAAAAGAATTATGGATATCAATGATGAAAGTGAAAAAATTAAAATAAATTCTTTTTTAAAAATATTCATAACTTTTTAATTAAATTTACCCCAATAAATAAATTGTAAATTTATTTATGAGGCAATATCATAAATTAAAGATAAATTGTTTTTGTCAATCAATATTATAGTATCAATATCATCTCTTGCTTCTAAATATCTAGTGGCAGCTCTAAAATCTGATAAATTATTATGCATATTATTCAAAAGACTTACATTTAAATCTTTATTTTTAGATTTTATTTCTAAAAAATCAAATAAATCGCCAAAATCATAAGCTCCTTTAACAAAACATAAATGATACTGTTTATTTTTCTCAATAAGGTTAGTTAAAAATTCTTTTGAAAAATAATATAAAGGTTGCGGAATAATTAATCCTGTTCTCATAGTTAATTATATAATTCCATTACTTCCAACTATTGTATAATATATAGTAAAATTACTGTTCCCAGATATAGCAAGTGAGCTAGCTTTTATTCTAAATTGTATAGGGATATCTTGTCTGCAACCTACAAATTCAAATACTTTAATTGCTATATCAGCTTGATTAGGAATTGGTATATAAGCACCTCCATTTTCTGCTCTTAAGTCTCTTGCGCCCAAAGGGCCCAAAGGTACTGCTGTATCATATCCAATTTCATATATAGGATATCTAAAACCACTATTATCATATGTTTTGGCTTCAATAATTACATTTTGTGGAGCACCAATAGTATGCATATATACCTTATAAAGAAATATATTAGCTGTACAATTTGTTTCAGAATCTGAAACAATAATATCAACACCACCTAATGGGTTAGCAGTAGTAATTGGATCTAAAACAAAACTTAAAGTTACATAATCGGAACTTTCAAAACCCACAGTATTATCATCTACACCAGCCTCCTGAATCAAATCATCAATTGTTTGAGACATACTTGATAATCCTGTTACATCTAATGTACCTGGTAGTACTGTTTCTATTATTTGTGCAAAACTAAATAGTGAATTTAATAATAGTACTGATAAAATGGAATATTTTTTCATTTTTAAAAGATTTTTACTGAGGTGAATTATTTGCTTATTCAATTCTATAAAGAATTTCAAATCCCGCAGGTAAAGAATTACTTGATGGATTATCTATTGTGTAAATTAAATGATATCCATTATTTAAGCCATCTCCTGTGTATCCATTTAAGAAATCGTTTACAATAATTTGCTCAGTTTGACTTAACATAACCTGTCCAATTATCGGATTTTTAGGAAAATCACCGTCTACACCATAATTACCAAGTTCTATTTCTACATATATTACCATCCCAACAGTAACTGGCTGATTTGTAGAAACATAAATTCTTCCTGGTTGAATACCATCTGCTCTATGCGTAAAATTTAACCATAAATTATCAAGGTTAGAAGCTACTCCAGTTACTGGTAGCCCTGCCTCCAAAGGACCCAAACCTGGACCTGGACCAGGTCCACCTGGGTCAGGTTCTACGTCAATTATTGCTAATGGTAAAATATCTAAAGAAAAATTAGTTGTCTTTTGATCACCTCCAAATATAAAGGTGTTTGGATCCCCCGCATTTAATGTTTCCTGAGCAAAACCTGATAAAGCAGTTAGCCCTATTGCCAATAATATATATTTAAAAGTTTTCATAACTACTGTCCTACTTTAAAGTTTTTATTATTAAATTTTATTCTTTTTGCTTTAATTTTAAGTCTAATATTCACATCACTACTTTCACCTTCAGCAATATTAACTTGTGTATTATTATCGACATCAAATAGTTTATCATTTTCTTTTAATCTCAATAAAATCATTTTATAGTTTCCCGGAACAATTTGTTGAAATTTAAATTCTCCATTTCGATTAGACTCTGTATAATACGTAAAATCATCGTTCTGTATTTTGATATATCCTTGCAAACTATAATCATTAGATTGATTATTATCTACCTCTAGTTTTCCATAAATATTTGCTGATTTTACCAAATGTATATTTAAGAGAGCCATTTTATTATCCAAAATAATTACTTCATATGGTGCTTTTTCTAAAGTAATTACACCTTGGTCTAATGTAGATTGATCCACTAGAATATAATTTTTACCAATTGCTAAGTTATTTAGTTCAAAACTTCCATTTTTATCAGTAACCACTGTTTTCCCAGCAGCAATAATTTTAATTCCATTTGTATTAATTTTCTTGTCATTTGTCAAAATTTGACCAATAAACCCACCTTGTTCTACTACTTTTTTGACAGGCGCTCCAAAAATATATGTGTATTTTCCAAAGGCTAATAATTCCTTTTTATTTACTACCCCTGGTCTTTCAAAATAATTTGCTCTAACTTCAAATAAATGATTTTTGCTTATTTTAGCTCTTATATTAACTGTGATAAAATCTCTGTTAAGATAAGTATCCTCAAGACTGAATCCGCTATTATAATTAGCATTTAAATTTAAATTCCTATTAAAATTATAATTAAAACCAGTGCTATATCTAACATAATTTAAATTATTATTTGAAATTCCATAGCGATTGGTATAATTATGGATTATGGATCCTCTTAATCTTAAATTTTTAAAAATCCGATATGATAAATTTAAACCGTGAGAATAGGTGTCTCTATAAGCTGAACTTCCACTTAATAAGTTTTGAGTTTTGCTAATTCTACCAGTAAAGTTTGCAACAAATGAATTATTACTATACCCATAATTATAATTAAAACCATATTCTTTGTAGTGAAAATTTTTAGGCTCTAATTGATCTTCTCTTAATCTTTTATCAAATCTAAAGTTTATATGATTTCTTTGATTAAAACGATAACCAATTGATCCGTAATAATTTTCATAATATGGTTGAGCCGCATAAAATAGTGGATCTAATCTTTGATTAACTTTTGATAGCGCCTGCCCTAAACTAAAGTTCCATTTATTTTTTATATAATTTAAATTATTTGAAAATTGTAAACTATTATTAATAGTTCCAAAATAATTTTCTCCAGATATTGTGAAATTTCCAAAATAACTTAAATTTTTAAATTTTTGTAACAAGCTTAAATAATTTGCGAAATCAATATGTTCATTTGTAATACTTGCAGAAGATTCTGCTTGAATAGTTGTACTTTTATTGCTGTAATCTAAATTAAAGGTTAATATTTGGCCCTCTTCATTTGGGTTATCTTTAATGTTTTTATTATAGGCTTGTTGAATACCTTTTGATCTGACAATGGAAAGTCCTGCACTCAAAGAATCAGTAAAATGATATACAGATTTAACACCATATAAAGCTCCCGAATAATAATCATATAACCTTGGCTTTGAATAAAAAGCAGATAATGTCCAGTCTTTAATTTCTTGATTTACTCTAAATCCCATACCATACCTACTTGTAAATCCCAATCTATTAATTTGGTAACTGTGATCACCTAAATACAAAGTGGTCCTATCTTTATATTTGTAAATTAAACTGTATTGGTCTGTTACTCCAAAACGCTTAAGATTGTATTGCTCTGGTCCTCTAATAATAAAATTCAAAAAATGATTTTTATCTAAATCTAAATATCCATTACCCGTAATTTCTGCAGATATTGTAGAAAAATGATAATCTATATTTGTAAAACTATTGTAAATCAAACTAGCTCTTATTGAGTATCTAAAAAAAGCATCTACTTTCTTTATTTTTGTAGGAAAAACATTTACATTATTAAATGCTCTAAATGTTTCTCCAGATGTTTTGCTTTGCACTTCCAAATTGGTAGTAATACTTCTAAAATAATATGATTTAGAATCTGTTTTTTCAGATATATTTACTATTATTATTGAATCTGGAGCAATTTTATAAACATCCTTACCTTTAATAGTATTTCTAGATTTTAAATTAATCTCCTGTTCAATATTACCAATATTTTTTACCGCAAAACTTGCTTTTATTAATTCTCCTGCTTGAACCTGTTGTGGAGAATAAACATTAAAAACATCTAAATTATAATTGCCTTTAATATTAAAATTTATATCTAATGATTTTAAAATATAGTTGTCTTTATTTTTTAATAATAGCGTTGTAGAAACTTCACCTGCTGGTGTATTCGATGGAATATAGAAACTTATGAATGCTATTTTCTTTTCGTTCATTTTAAAAGAGTTTAAACTACTGATTGATATTAATCTCCAATCTTTAGGCAATAAAAAATCCAATTTTAACGAATCTATTGCTTCACTCTTATTTTCAATTTCAACTAAAAGTGTATGTTTCATGTTTGTTGTATACGCTTCAACATTATGTAACGCCTTTAAGTTAAAATCAAATGGATTATTCTGTAAAAAATAGGAAGGATTAGCATATGAATTGTTCGTATTAATTACTATTCCTTTACCAGTAGTGATCTTGTTTATTCCAGCAATAAATTTTGTTTTTTTTAAGATTGAATTCTCCTTAGTTGATTCATTACCATTTTGTTCAACTAATTCTGACAAAGAACTTAAATCAAAATTCTCAGTTTTAATTTCATCATTTACAGTTTCATAAATTGTATCTTTTATAATTTTAGATTCATTTTCTTTATTGTTTGTACTTGTATTTTTTAATACAATAGCGGTTCCTACTTTTAAAGCTGGATTAATTACATCTTCTTTTTTTATATTTTGTTTTTGATTCCTATTTGAAGTTCCTGTTTTTTCTAATTCATTAAAAGAGAAATTATTTATTTGTTTAATCGCTGTTTCAACAGAATTATTTTTATATTTAATAATTGGGTTTTCTATAAACTTACTTATTGTGTTTCTGTTAAAAGGTAATTCATATATAACAGAATCTTCTGATTTATCATTTTTGATAAAGCTTTTTGATAATGGTTTTTCCCTATTTTCAGATTTTGGGGATGCGTTTATATCATCTGTTGGAAACCCATCACTTGCACATCCAATACAAAAAATAAAAAATAAAATGATAATTTTAAATGCTAATTTCATCAGAATAATTTTTAATAAAAACTCGTTTATTACTTTATAGTTAGGCTAATATTAGTGCCTGCAAATTCTCTTCTTGCATCTGCAATTAATACACAATTGTATTCTCCATTAGGTAAAACAGAAACATCAAACTTAAAATCTCTGCAAAAACCTGGAAACACCATATTTCTATCTGTTTCAGTTTCCTGTATTTTTGTTCCTTTATTATCATAAATCTCTAATGATAACTTTACGCCTTCAATAAATAAACTTTCATTTAATACTTTTACTTCAAGTTCTTTTTTAAGACTATTTGAATCTTCTTTTAAGTTTATACTTGAAAAATCTAAGTTTACATTATCAAAAGCATTTACATTTGTTAATAAACCAATTGCATATCTAATTTTCGTATCTAAACCAATTTTAGTGTTTAGTGATTCTTCTTTAATTGGTTTTTCTACATTTACCATAAGCATCGACCAAAATGATCCTTTTAAAGATTTATCGTTTGGAATTTTAATAGAAAACTTATAAACATACTTTTCTCTGGGTGCTAATAATTTATCCATTAAATTAGCGCTAAACCATTTACTTGATGATTGTTGGTGAAATTTGTCTTTAATAAATATTCTATTTGAAGTACAAGAAAAGATCGCTTCATTTAATTCAAAAGTTACTCTTTGTTCCTGATCAGAACTATTAAATAAAATAACTTCTCCTGTAATAGTTTCTCCAGTTGAACCAGTATAAACATGTGTCAACCCATTTAAGATTACAATATTAGAATACATTGCGTTTACCAATAATGCAAAAAGTATTATGGTTAAAATTCTTGTTTTCATTTTTATTGTTTTTTATTAATTATAGCTTGTTTTTAATATTTAAATTTACTCGTAAAAAGTGTATTTAAGATTGGAATTTCGGTAGGTTACCAATTGCTATAGACCAATGGTTTATAAGTTTCTTTAAAGTGATTTTTACAAAAACTTTAAAGTTTTTTAACTCAATTTAAATATTGAATATCTTGGGCTATAAATTCAAATTATTCTCATGTAGTTTTAAATAAAAAGGCTCTTTACCACTGTAAAGAGCCTTTTATTCACCAATACGTCACTTAAATTATAAAAAGAAACTACTTTATTAAAAATCAGATAAAGTATATCTTAAAGTAGCAGAATAAGCATTTGCCAGATAGCCAGCAAAATTACCATTTTGCTCCAATGTATAAGCCAATTCAACACCTTGTGTTTCATCTCCTGTATAAACACTCTCTATACTGTCAACTAACAGAGCATCCTGGCCAATTGGAGTTGTTACTCCTAAAGCTACTCCACCCGGAGTAATGTCTCCTGCAGAAGCTACAGTACCTCCATCAATAACTAAAAGAGGTGCTTGTGGCGTAATTCTCAAGTCTAAATTTCCAGGAAAAGTACTTCCTGACTCAAACTGAACATGAATTTGTCTTGTAACATCCAAACCAGACCCAGCTAATCCTACTACACTTGTGTAATTAAGCCACAAACCTGTGTAGCTCATATCTTCAAATGCATACAATCCTGCTTCTGCATTAGTATTAACTATAGTGACATTAGCCATATCAAACAAAATTGTAGCTGCTTCTAAAGTAGTATTGGAATCCCAGATATCTAATATTGCTACTTCAGGTACAGTAACCTCTAAAACATGAGTTGCAATATTGGTGTCATTGAAGTCTTGTGCGCTTACATTTTGAACAAATACAAAAGCAAGCATTGCTGTAAATAAATTAATTTTTCTCATAATAAATAAGTTTTAAATTGTTTATAATAAACTATAATACAAATATAAGTTACCGGTTAAAAAGTTCTTTTAGTTTTTCGTTAGAAAACATTTAGGTGTAGATGAATGGTCGTGTTACTAACGATTATTATTTTAAATAAACTAAAGCAAGTTAAGTCGTTTCAGTAATTTGGATTTTTTTGACCTACTTATCGGAACAACATCTTTTTTTATAAGTATACTATTATCTTCAATGTCTACAATTTTTTCAACGTTGATTATATATGATCTATGAACTTTTAAAAACGAAGAATCTGGTAGTTTATCATTAATTTTTTTTAGTGTAGTATGTACTGTGTAATTTTTTTGTTCGGTTTTAATTTGAATATAGTCTCCTTTTGCCTCAATTAAATAAATACTTGGAATTTCTATTTTAATTAAACGCCTATCTATATTAACAAATAAATCATTTTTAGATATAACTTCTTCATCTGAAGATAAACTAGGCTCTTCTAGATTTGAAGATGAACTAAACTCTTCTAGAGCTTCAACCGTGTTTCCCCCATTCCCTATGTCCTTTATAAATTGTGGAAGTTCCATTGGTTTAACAAGATGATCAAAAATAAAATCATGCTCAAAGGCTTCCATAGCAAAATCTTTATCAGGTTTTGTTACAACAATTTTTATAGGTTTTTTTAAAGATTGAAAAACATTGGGGAGTTCTTCAACTACATTTGAACATAACTTACAACCTATAATTTTAAAAGTTGCTTCACCATCTATAATAATATAATACATAGCAAATAATTAAAGTTACTTATATAATTTATCATAATTTGAAGGATGTTATTAACTGTTTCAGTTAGCCTTAAATTTCATGACCTCATGAGTTATTAACATCTTATTGATTATCCAAATATTTAATGGATTATATTTTTTTAATTTTGAATACTAAGATACAAAAAAAATTACAACACATATTTTTTTTAGGCAGAATGTAATTTAGTATCGATGAACGGTAATTATGTTTCGATGAATGGTTTTTATTCCTTAAGCGAATCGATTAAATCACTAATTACCCAAAGGATAAACAGTGACACTGTATCCCAGCCAGTTTTGCAATTTATCATAAATTAATTTTTGGTCAGCAGCCGAAAAATCTATAATTCTAGTTTTCAAGGGCATCCCATTGATTAAAATAATAATATCAGGTCTAAATTCTTTTTCGTCTTTTTTGTAGGTTAATTCTGTAACAACATTGAAGGTGTTATTTTCAAAATTTTCAAAATCAATTAACCTAATCCCTTGTTTTTCAGTCAATCGCTCATAAAATGCTTTACCTAAATCTTCATTATCCAATAATAACAATGAAACATCCTGGAACAAACTATCTACTTCGCTTCTTCTATTCCTTCATTAATTTTTAGAATACTCGATTTGAAAATATTGGTAAAAATATTGGTGCTTTCAACTATTCCATTTTAACTCTCAAATCTGCCATTTTGCTCAAAATCTGACCGTTTCAACTCTTATTTTTTTACGGTTTAAAATTAATTTTTTCAGAATCCTAATTACTGTCTATGCGGCAACCGTCATAAAGGAGGCATGACTTCTATTCAGGCTTTATTGTGGAATTACAGGAAGCCTATATGCTATGCCAAAAGGAAAGCGCAAGCAGGAAATACCTGTAAGCTGATTACTGATGAGTATATAGGTGGCGGATGAAGTTGTAGTAGTGTTGAAACTCCTGTAATGGGAGCGGAGCGAAGGACTTCAGTTATACAGTTTAAATTTAGGAACAACTTAAAATTGTAAGGATGATTTTTAAAGAACAAACAAAGTCGATTCCCATAACTAAGGAGATGGCTGAATGTGCACTTCTTTTGGGACGGTATCCATAAGAGTTTTTAGAAAATATGGATTCCAGTCTAGGCTCAAGATACTGCTTTACTACTTGTTGCGCTATCCTATCACTTACCGTGGGAATACCCAAAGGTCGGGTTTTACCACCAGCCTTAGGAATATTAACCCGCTTTACAGCAGATGCAAAATAACTACCTGACGCCAGTCTATTCCAAACTTTGTACAATTCCTTAGAACGTACATTATCAAATTCTGATAAGGTTTGATGGTCTATTCCAGCACTTCCTTTGTTACTTTTCACCTTCTTGTATGCCTCCCACTGTAAGAAAGATGGCAGAGACCTCAAAGGTTATCCTGTGCAATTCGATTTCTTAGGTTTCAGCTTTCAGCCGATTAGATTCAGGTTGAAAAAGGGAGGGTGCTTCCTCCAGTTTGATTGTAAAATGAGCAGAAAATCCAAAGTTCGAATTACGGGAGAACTCCGTAAACTTGCTTTCCATAACAAGACTCAGCGTGGTATTCAGGATTTAGCAAATCTGCTAAATCCAAAGATTCGTGGTTGGATTCAATATTATGGAAAGATAAGTCGTAAGAGTCTGCAACCTATTTTCTATTACCTACATAATCGTATGATCAGATGGATATTGAACAAGTATAAAAGCTTCAAAGGGAGCAAAATCAAAGCTGTAAAATGGCTTAGGTTTATTATGAAGTCATATCCAAATCTGTTCTATCATTGGGAATTGGGGTACAAACTGGTCTAAATTTATTTAGACTTTATCGACTGTATATCAAGAGCCGTATGAATTGAGAGGTTCACGTACGGTTCTGTGAGAGGTTTAGGGGTGAAATTCCCCTTTACCTACTCGACTGGTGGTTGGCTTTTTATATATATTTAATTAATTCTTCCACAAGTCTGAAGACAGTTGTTGAAGATTCCTCAACTGATGGATTTATTTTATCAAATTGATTATAATTTCTAATTGCTCTTTCAATAGCTAGTAGTTTTCTCTCTTTTCCAGTTTTATCATCATAACCATCTAATAATTCAAATATTTCTTCTGAAATTATTTTGCTTTTGTTACCATCATAATTTAAATTGAATGGTTTGAGAAGACTGTTTATTTTTGAGTTATAATCTTTTCTATTCATTCCTCCACCTTGATGGTCATCAAAATGAAGAATTAACCAATATTCAAAAGCTTGATTTGAATATGCAACACCAAATTTATTAGATTCTGCAATTAAAATTGCATTATTGAAGTCATCTTTATCGAAGTCATCTTTATCAAACACACACCAAACTTGTTCGTATTCTTTTTCTTTGGATAATTGAACTGCTCGGTTAACCAAAGATAATGTATTGTAACCTTCACCAACCGGTTTAATTGTAGCAGTTGAAAGTCTAAATTGTCTAAAATAAGAGGGTTCTGTATTTTTACCCTCACATACAATCAATATAGTTGGTTTTTGGTTTAAAGAAGGCTGATTTCTTTCAAAGCTAGGTTCATTGCGCCTTTTTAATTTTAATGCCTCTCGATGTTTCTGTCTTGCAATAAGCTGTTCAGATTTTTTATTTTTCATCTTGAGATAATTCTTTTTTATAAATTAGATTATCAAAAAAGCCAAGATATGGAACAGCTCCATATTTTCCTCTAATATAATTTTCTTCAAAAGCTTCAGTTTTTCGAACTTCATCAGACTTAAAATCTGAGAGAGAATATAAACGTGCTTCTCCAAATTTGTCTTTTTCAGTAAACCAAATTTGATCTCTCCTAAACAAACCTGAACTCAATAAGTTCGTGTCTTGTGTATTAAAAACGAGTTGTGCATTTTTAGGGTTAAGTTCTTTTGAGTTAAAAAGAGATACAATCTTACAAACAAGATTAGGATGAAGTTTGGAATCAAGTTCATCAACAATTAATGTATAACCATTTTCAATGACGTCTAAAATAGGACCAGTCAAAGCAAAAAACTTTTTTGTACCCGATGATTCATCATCATCTAGTGAAAAATTGACATTTTCAATGAACCTTTTGGATCCATCAAATTTTTTATGAGAAGTCAAAATGTCGGAAAAGTATTCTGCATTTTCTTCTTTAGAATCTTTAATAATTTTATCTCTTAATTCTTTAGGCATTTCATTTGGTAATTGTTCAATGTCTAACATTTCTAATTTAATATCTTGAATGCCTAAATCAGCTGCTTTTAGTAATTCAAGAATTTTTAATTTGTTATTTGGGTCTTTAGTTTTCCCCATTGTATAACCTTGATATCCATCTTCTCTTAATCCCGAAATTGTTTTTAAGTTTTTAAACCAATCTAAAACATTAATAGAGGTAGTATCGTTAAACTGTGCAGCAACAGACAATAACAATGCATTATCCCTAACCAATCCTTCCTTAATAACAGTATTTCCTTTAGTGAAATTTCTAGAGTGTACGTCAAATTTTTGGTAATCTCTATAGAATATTTCTACTTCTTTAGTTTTAGGTTTTCTATATAGCCATTCAGAGATAATTTGTTTTTTATCTACCTCAAAACCATAACGATACATTGTTCTTTTATAATTGAAAATCACTTCAAATTCAGTTGGAGAGTTTTCGCTTTCAACGTTAAGTCTAAATGGTTCAACTGAAATTTCATCTCCTTTTTGACTTTCTTTAGAACTTGAAACGACAAACCTTTTCATAAAAGTTAATGCATCAATGAATTTACTTTTCCCACTTGCATTTGCACCATAAATAACAGCACTTTTCAATATTCTTAAATTGAATTTGTTGTCCTCTGAGATGTTTTCTAATTCTCGGGTATCTTTATCGTAATTAGATGCAACTAAGTTTAAGGAAGCTCTTTCTTTAAAAGTTTTAAAATTTTTGACTGAAAATTGAATCAACATAATAAATGTATTTTTTGCTAATATTATGCAAATATACGTTTTATTTTACATTTTTAAAAATTTTTGTAATTTTTCGATCTAGATGATGGAATCAATTATCTTAAATTGTATAAAATTTTCTTCTAAGCTTACCACCAACGGGATTTTGTCGAGTAGACAAGGGGGATTTCACCCCAAGCCTCTCACAGAACCGTACTTGATAGTCTCCCATCATACGGCTCTTCTAAAATGAATTATACTTGTTAGGTGCAACAAATCGTTGCAACGTTTTATTGAACTTATTGCAACGGTTATAAAAGATCTGCAAGAATTGTTGTGACACTTATTGCAATGGTTATATGCTACACTTATTAGTTGCAACGAGCTGTTGCAACGTTTTATTGAACTTATTGTAATTGTTATAAAAAATCTGCAACGACTGTAGTAACACTCATTGAAATGTTTATATGTTACACTTGTTAGGTGCAACTGTTCGTTGCAACGAACAGTTGCAAAGTTTTATTAAACTTATTGCAATATGCTATGAATTCGGAATTGTTAAGTATGTTATCTCAAGCTAATTAAAAAAGAGTTTGAAGGTTTTAAAAGACATAACGTACATTATTTAAAGTTACTGGTTTGGACGGGACTTTTTTTATAATTTTACAACGCTTATTTACAGCTATTTATGATTTTA
>Ga0314774_1001139_pt1 | contig 17937 bp, 16 predicted proteins | sample MetaGCBIA2018_FD_204515 | JGI IMG/M metagenome (GOLD analysis project Ga0314774, IMG submission 204515) | Cryopeg brine microbial communities from Beaufort Sea near Barrow, Alaska, United States - CBIA 2018 | ecosystem: Environmental > Aquatic > Marine > Coastal | place: USA: Alaska | collected...
TAAAACCAATATTTCGGACATACTGTCGGATAGATTGAAGTGTATACAGTCAGAAATCACGTCTTTAAAGAAACAGATCGACGCATTTAGAAAAAAACTAAAGCTGCATTAGCTTAAAAGGCTTATAAGAATCACTTATGTATTCACGAATGAATACATAAGTGATTCTTTTTGTAGATGAACAATACATTCTCTTGACTTGACTATAGGTTTATAGTTTATTCTTATTATTGTACAAGATAATGTATTTAGTTTAGGAGGTAATAGAACGTGTTTATTAATAAGAATTATTTTTTGATATGGTCTGGGAAATTTGTATCAATGATAGGGGACAGATTCTACACATTGGTTCTTGCTTTGTGGGTACTTAAGAAAAGCGAATCTCCCATGATGATGGGCGCTGTGCTCATTGCATCAACGTTACCCGCTTTTATTGTAGGATTTTTTGCAGGTACATATGTAGATATGAAAAATAAAAAGTTCATCATGATTGTAACCGATTTAATAAGAGGTGTGTTGATTTTAAGTGTTGCTTATCTTGAATATTTAGATCATTTGGATATTCAGTTAATTATTATCGTATCAATGATTATTTCCGCAATTAATGCTTTTTTTGAACCATCAATAAAAGCATTAATACCAGACGTTGTAAAGGCAAATGAATTAGCTAGAGCCAATGCCCTTGAACAGTTAATTAATGGGATCAGTAGTGTTGTTGGCCCGATATTAGGTGCGGTAGCTATTGGCTTAGTTGGATTTTTCGGAGGATTTTTGATAAACGGAATTTCTTTTGTTCTCTCGGCAATATTCGAAATATTTATCAAAGTGGATTATTACAAGAATGAAAGTAAAGCGGCATATAAATTCATAGATAATATGAAAGAAGGTTATGCATTTGTGATTAAGAAACAATTACTCTTAGAAGTTTTAAGCATCATTGCAGTTGTCCATTTTGCAGTGGGTAGCTTTACGCTAATCCTTCCGTTTTTTGCAAATACACTTTCTGGCAATGATATAGCTCTTGGATTACTTCAAGGATTTTTTGGAATGGGATTGATTATCGGAGCAACTGTACTAAATATAGCAAAACGTAAGGAAATGTCAGTTAACGTACTTGTTATTAGTACAGGTATCTTGGGGATATGCTATGGACTTTTTGCGATATTGAACTATTTATCTATACTTGTGATAATACCTTACCTAATAATTGTTTTGTTAATGGGAATAACGATTTCTAATGCAGCAACTTTTTGGCAATTAATATTACAACGGAATACACCGGAACAAATGAGGGGAATAGTTTTTAGTTTGGTAATGATTATTTTAAGTAATAGATGGAGAAAATCTATTTGTAAAGGAAGCAGCGTTATTGGAAGTGAAGTTTCTCTGTGATTTATTAAGAGTGCGCTCCACACGTGCAACATGAGTCATGTGGCATGTGTGAAAATAAGTATCAAGTTGATTCATTAAAAGTCGCTTTTTATGGTTTGGATAAATTATGATAGAAAGCATAGAAACGTATAAAAAAAGAGCAGCAATGTTATTTAACATAACATTGCTGCTTTTTGCTTTTAAGAAACTTTTTTCAGTGGCTTCGCCAATGAGAGCTCCCTATTATAGTTTTTCTATAATACTGAGGATAACGTCTTCATCCATTCCGTCACCACTAAGATTAACACTAATTGAGAATGAAAAATCACCATTTGTCCAAGTTGCAGTATTAATTTTTGTATTATTTCCCATTAGTTTAATATCAAGCCCATTGACTTCAACGGTTTTCTCTACTTCATAAACGCTGTAATCACCACTAACATCATCTGAACCTTTGCCTTGTCGATAGGTTAATTCGTTAGTCCCTTGTTCGTAATTTAGTTCGAGTAATGTGTTCTCAATAGCAAAGATTTCTGATAATTCATAACCGTCAGGCAAATCCTCTGGAATTATCATTTCAAAATCTAAATGACTTTTCGCATCCTCAATCGATTCACATGGGATAAATGGATTTGCTATCTCGGCGGATTCCTCTTTTTCTGAATTTGTCGTGTTTTCATTTGTATCTTGATTTTTAGTATCGCTGTTACATCCTGCTATAGAAAAAATCATAAGTGTCATACATAATAACCTTAAAATATTTTTCATTTTCTCATCCCTTTCGTTGTTTAAATCATTGGTTCTGCTATTTAGACGTCACATTCAATAAAAAGTTCCATAAGTTTTTTCATTTAACGACAAATACATTCTTAACGACAAATACATTCATCACGACAAATACATTCATCGTTAGATTATTTGTCACCTGTTGAGTATCGAAACATTAACCCTAAAATAGTTGTCTAAATAAGTATTAACTATCCAAATTGAATAACAAAGAATATAATATATATTATAAGCATCTTTTTGTGGATAACCGTTTTAATAGTCTGAATCAGTGTGTAGTGAATCTTTAAATGTAACCGATTATCAAAAGTGTTGACAACTTAATAGAAATGGAGTGAATCATATGAAAAACAAGCATAAAACTTTTGCACAAAAATCACTGATGTCCTTGTTAATTGTTTTGCTGTCCCTAACGTTTTTATCAGGAACACTTATTGGGAGTGATCTAAGTGAGCTGATAAAAGTTTATAGAAACATTGTGACAATCAAAGTGAATAGTATCACGGTTCCCACAGATAATTTTGTTGTAGATGGTACAACCTATGTACCCCTTCGTTCTGTCGCAGAGTTAATCGGAAAAGAAGTTGGGTGGAATGCGTTGACAAGAGTGGCAAGCATTAATGAACCGATCTATCAAGTAGATGCGTTATCTGAATTATTGCCGAATTTGGCAGGTTATGAGTGGAAATATGAAGGATTTGCAGAATACGGCCATAAGGCAATACTTGATTCAATTATGAATGAACCAACGAAACGAATGTATATGGTCAGTGGCACGGTTGACGATATGTCAGACGGCGAAAGCACCAAAGATTTTTCGATAAAATTAAGCTATACGATTGAAGGAAACAGTCTGATACAAACAAAAACAGAAGAAGTAATGATGGACTCTAAGTTTAATCGGCTCACCTTGATTCAGACTCCCTTAGTTACCGGAACTTACTGGACTGAAAAAGCCAGGGATAAAGACGGAGTGCTTCAGACTATCAGCGGACAGATTATGAAAGTGGAACTGAATGACACAGGAGTCAAAGAATATACTGTTATACATAAGCAGCTAGGCAGTGACTATTACGAGCATCGGGTAATACGTGAAAATATAGGGGTAGTGTCTTTTGAGAAATTGTTTGAATTGGGAAATGAACCTTTTTCAGCAGGATATTTTTTATCGAGCCCTATGAATGTGACACAAAAAGAGGTGACATTGTATTTTCCTGACATGGATGCCCAGAAAGTATGGAAAGAAGTGAGGACGTTGACGGTTTATGATAATGAGATAGCCTCTGCAGCCATATTTGGGTTGATTGCAGGTACGAATAGTATGACATTGTCTCCATCGATACCCGAAGGAACAAGACTTCTTGGCATAAATATCGACAATGAACTTTGTACCGTTGATTTTTCAAGAGAGTTTGTAGATAATCATTCAGGTGGAAGTGCCGGTGAACTCATGACGCTAAGCTCAATTGTAAACACACTGACAGAGTTCCCTGGAATAGTAGGGGTACAAATATTGGTTGAGGGTAAATCCGGTGAAACATTGGGTAATATCTTACTCGATGAACCATTGTACCGTTTTGAAGATTTGATTGGTCTTTAGGTAGAGACAAAAGCTGATTTTAAAGTGTAATATTTAAAAGTGTTTTTTTTTCGGATATTCATAAGAAAAGACAATTCATTTTTGAGTCGGTTGGAAGGTGGATTTAAAACATTCAATGTAGTCAATTCGAGATTGCCGTGGTATATTGCAATATCATGGAGTCTTACTATTTAAAATCATTACGTTTGGTATAATTAGAGTGTCCATAAAAAGTTAATCATCAACAAAAAGAAGCTTTTTATGAAGCATAAATACAACACAATATCCATATATGCACAGTACAAAAGAGGGTGAGCATATGAAGCAATATCAACCATTCCACTTCTCAAAACAAATCAATTTCTCAAGATAAACGCACTTCACTAGATAATCTTACTTCAAAAGACGACATCACACAAAACAATGACAACAAAAATTATGATAACAATAAATCAGACAATATGGCATCAGATTCTGGAGATAATGAATATATTCAGGAAGACTATGGCTTTGTTTTTAAGTACAATATTTTATAACTTGATGATAGGATTGAAGATGATGTATAACATGAAAAAGAACAGAACCTATGACCAAGTTGTAGTATTTTATAAAGAAGTGATAATAGACACCACATTATACAATATAAACTTCAAGAAAATTAGTAGTAAAGGAGAATTCACAGGATAAGGAGGTTATTGAATGAATACAAAAAGGAAGCTACATATTTGGATATCTGTTATTGTGACATTAGTCATGATCATGGATATTAGCGGCAGCTATGCCGTCAGGGCAACGAATAGTGACACGATTCAAGTATATGTTGATGGTGTCAAAGTCAATTTTGATGTACCGCCTATGATTATCGAAGGCAGAACGATGGTTCCGATGAGAGCTATCTTTGAAGCCATTGGAGCAGAAGTGACTTGGGATCAGGAAAGACAGTTGGTTATCGGTATTAAAGATGATACCATAGTGGAGCTATATATTGGTTCTGTATTACCGACAGTTAATAATGAAATCAAACAAATCAACGTACCGGCAACCGTTGTCAACAAAAGGACACTTGCACCGCTTAGATTTGTGGGTGAGGCTTTTGGTGGCACAGTGACATGGGATGGTCTAACGAGGACCGTCAATATCTATACCACGAATGTAACAAATAACCAAGTTGTAAAAACACTGACAGATTTTGAAATTCTTGCTGGCGAAATTAGCTTTGTAGAAGACGCCCATCAAACAACTGGATTTGTGCGTCCAGGTACTACTATAAAAATAACTATTCCGGTTCATAAAATCAGTGAAACCACCTCAGGAGGAGGTCATTTGGTATTGACTTTTGATGGCAATAAGATTGATGAAGTCCCATTCTTTATGGATGTCAGTGATAATACGAAAACCATTGTTAAGAAGTATCAATTGCCATTTGGTAGGTTTGAAGGTTTCAATGAAGACGAGAGCACCATGGTGCCATTTACAGTAACGCTCCTTGAAGATGCAGCAACCAAGGATATCGTATCAGCTAATAACGAAGCAACGGTTCAAGTCGAAGTCCACGGGGTTGAGCGATTGACTAATAATGTGATTTCTGATGCACAACTTGTTTCTATCAAGACCTTTGGTGATTTTGGCAGTGGACTAGCTAAGGCTGGTGAGTATCTGACTCTGAAGGCCAATATTAAAGGATCGGGTAAAAAGACGTTGGTCTATTTCTATATCAACGGGCAACTTATTGATGAAAAAACAGCAAACCCACCGGCTTCTGGTTCGACAACAACGATTTCAACTCATTATTATGTGCCCTATGAGAATAGCGGTGTGATTGATTATCGTGTTATTTTAGATAGTGGTGCTGAGGCATTTATACCAATTGTCATTGAGCCCTTCGAATATGAAGCAATCTCAGATGGTATTAGTTGGAATCCAAAATCTGCCACAGTCAATTACGAACCAGGAGAATCACTATACCTTAAAGCTAAGGTTCTACGAAAAAACTTATACAGCTTTTCGGAATCCTTAAGGGTTTACTTTGAAATCAATGGTGTTCTTTCACCAGCGCTTAAGGTAGATCCACCATCAGGTACAATACCTTATATGGGTGATATCAATTATACCTATCAGGTAGCAAGTGATCAGACAGGACCATTGTCAGTCAAGCTTTTGGTTGATCCCGGGTGTCTTTACCAAGAGGAAAGGGAAGACAATAATGTTGCAACTGTTGTTGTTCCTGAAAGGGTTGAAGGGACTGCTGGAAATGACATAGAGGTGAGTGGTATCAGGTATTCACCAAACAATGCTGTACCAGGTGAAAAAGTTCAACTTATCGTCACAGTGAAGAACAATTCTAAGAATCATCCAAGTAAAACAGTGCCATTGGTTTTTAAAATCAATGGACAGGCATTGACAGGTCCGGCTACAGGTAACCAAGGGACAATCAGTTCGAGTTATTTAGAGCCTGGTCAGACCTACGTTGCTTCAAGAATGTGGACAGTACCGTCAGGATTAAGCGGAGACTTCGCTTATTCAGTTGAAATAGATCCAGGGGGTGTTCTGACTGGAGATAATCAATCAGATAATGCACAAACCATTGAGTTACCATTAGCAAGGCCAGAACTAGGTGTTGAGCTTAATAGCTTAACATCATCAGAGAATCTGGTGAGTGGATTTACCGGACAGCTTAAGGGTCGTATTTATAACAATGGGTCTGTAGGAGCTGAAGGTGTAACAGTAGCTTTCTATCTAAACGATGTTGAAATTGGTCAAAAAACAGTTGATTTACCAAAACATGCGTCTATGGATGTAATGCTGCCTTGGTCAATTCCGACAATGCAAAGTACGAATGATACGTTGGGGATGTACGGGGCAACAGGATATAACGATCCTCCTCCAGAAAAGATCACCTACAGTTATACACTGAAGATTGATCCGGAAAATGTCATAATGGAAGGGGATGAAACTAATAACATAGGTGGTCCAAAGAATATCGACATCAGTATATTATCTAAAAACGGTAGGGTATATGCTAAGATTTATAGTATCCAAAATGAGACAGTAGAAGGTGCAATGGTTGTTCTTGCAAGCGGCGCTACTAGTGCGACAGCAATGACAGATTCTTATGGTTATGCAACTTTCTTCAATGTACCCTATGGCGCTTATGAATTGAACGTATCAAAAACAGGTTTCATCAATGGCACTACTACAGATGAGGAGCTTGTAATTGGTAATCTTTCAGATTATGCAAGGGTATATTTGGACAATAGAAGTACCCTCACAGGAACCATCACAAATAGTAGTGGTAGTGTACTTGAAAACGCTGAAATACACGTGAAAGGTACATCACAGAATACGATTACCGGCGCAAACGGAACTTACAGCATTAGATTGTTTACTGGCCAATATACATTGGTTTATACAAAAGCTGGCTATCAATATAAAGAAGAATCCATTACAGCTGGAGGTGCAGCGCAGATATCCAGTGATATAACGCTAGAAACTACAGACAAGGCTTATCTAAGTGGTTTTGTTTATAACGCATCCGGTGCAAAGCTGCCAAATCAATCCATCGTAATCACAACCATAGGAGGTCAGGAATTAGCTACAGTGACCTCAGATGCTTCCGGCAAGTACAGTGCAACCATCATATTATCAACATTAGAATCATGGGTGTATGTAACTGCCTCACATGGAGGTGTGGATCGTCAAGGCAATGTGTATCTGACACAAGGTTATGAACAAGATTATGACATTTCATTTGAACCATTAAAGGCACCTGTGGATACAGATGTGCAATTGGCTAAAACAATCATGCCTTGGGTAGTATGCGCGGAAATGCCAGGTACCTTTGCTAATCCTAGCTATAAAGTGGAAGCAATTTATGGTATGTTTGACTTTAGTGTAGAGGCAGTAGTGGATAATTCATTTATTACCTCACTAAACATTGATTCAGAACCGAATTATTGGATTCACAGTTCGGTCAGCAGTACCTGGAGTCCTTTATCTATAGTCGGTGCTGGTGCTTTGAAAGTAATTTCATTTGTTGGTGATGCGTTGGATCTTTATAGAGTGAGTCCTTACAAGGGAGATACCTATCTGAACCAAGCCCAAATAGAGTGCGTCACTTATGTCAGAGATACGACGGTTTCTGTCATATCAAAGCTAAGCGTACCATTGGCGATGAATATGCACAGCACTAATTACACAAAAGTATGGATTAAGAAAATAGCAATCATGTCCAATGGACTGGAAGTAGATGCTCTTTATCCTGATGCCATCGAAGACAAATCCTGGTCTCCTAATGCATTAGCTAATTGGCCAACGGCTCAGATAAAATTCTATCTGAAGACAGATACAAGCAATGGTATGGCCAATCCAGCTGCCGGATATAATTATGATCGAGTTTTGATTGTATGGGATCTTGCTACCAACAGTTTTGTGAAGATTGGGAATTACCAAGTCATCGGATGGGATGAGAACATTGCTCGAGAGATTTATATGGACGAATAGGACAATAGCTCAGTAATCAAAGGTAATCAAAGGGGACAGTCCCCCTTTGATTTTTGAAGATAAGCCGTTAACAATAAACTTCTTAGAAGGGGATGTAGACGGAGATAAAGTAATACTTCAGGGAATAGCTAGAAAGGGCGAGAGATTAAAATCTCTAGCTCTTTTTTATTGCTTAAGGCACATATAAAATCATGTTACAAAATGTAATATATAATTGACATTATGTAATGTGAAATGTTATAACACAAGTGGAAGGAGATGATGCTTCTTGAAAAAAAATGAAGATCGCCAGAATTGAATCTGAGGTGTCTCAGGAGCAATTAGCCGAGATAATCGGAGTAACAAGACAGACGATTAATCTGGTTGAGTCAGGTAATTACAACCCGAGTTTGAAGTTATGCATTGAAATTTGAAAGGCACTCAATAAGACCTTGAATGATTTGTTTTGGGATATACATTAATAGTTCCTGGGGACATTTTTGAGTCGGTCGGATGGTGGATTTTATTGGTTCTCCTATTTGTTTCTTTTATATCTCAAGGGATTATTCACACAAGAGTTATGAGAAAAGACAATTCAAGAAAGACAGAAGAATAAATAAACTCATCAGATAGAGAAAACCGTCCATGAAAGAACAGACGGTTATATTTAATAAAATTAATTAAGGAATACCAATTTCAGTTCTGCCATAATATAGCAAGGTAGTCTACAATCCGATTCTCGTAGAGTGCCTTGCTAGTCTGAATTGCACAATTATTTATGGGAATCCAAAAGGACCGTCCCTAACGGTTAATCGCTGACAAGTAAGGCGGAAGAAAAGATGCATAGGGAACGATTAAATTGAGTGTAAAACAGTATTTATGTGGTACAATCGAAATAGAGGATAGCATTGAAATTATATTTCGTGAATTACAACTATCGACCTACTATTACAAAGGAGCAAATGTATGAAACAAAACAAAAAATCAAACGGGGTGAACTACAAAATGCTGAATCAACGGGATAGCATTGTAAATACAAGCTTTTATATCGGCCTAATTATTAAGGGATTTGATGCATTAGCTGAACTTGTCGGCGGTTGTCTTCTCTTATCGGTAAACCACGATTGGGTCCTTCAAGTAATTAGACTAATCGCAGCTCCGGAACTTGGAGAGGATCCAACAGATATAATCATGAATTACATCATCAAATTTGGCGATACATTTTCATTGACTTCTCAACATGCTGTTGCTGTATATTTATTGATTCATGGTGTAATGAAAATTATCATCATTGGACTGTTGTGGACGAAACAACTCCGTGCATATATTCCGGCTGCTTTTGCATTTGTAGTATTTATAGTTTATGAGACATATAGTTGGATTCAAACACCTTCAATCATTTTAGCATTATTTATTAGTATTGATATTGTTATGACTTTTATCATCATTTTGGAGTATAGGCGGATCAAAGAAGAACGTCAAAATTGACAGATACATGCAAAAAAGTCATGATAGATGACTATAAATGAGAGTACAGTGCTCAGAATTGAGGTGGAATATGAATTATAAAATCAAGAAAAGCAATTTGTTTATACTCATATTCATAGTAGGATTAATTCTATTTGTTTTGTTGCGCAAGGATTTTGCTCAAATCATCGCGCATCTTGGCAATATAAATATTGCTTGGACATCTCTGGGTGTCGTGTGTATAGCAGTTTATTGGATTATTGAAGCAAGAACCCTTCATTTGATTCTAAATGCCTATGATAAAGAGTTTTCATATTGGAAGGTCTTGAAGTTGGTCATTACAACTCAGTTCTTTAATGGAGTGACACCTTTTTCATCGGGAGGTCAACCGTTTCAGATTTTGATATTAAGTAAAAACAGTAAGTTAAAAGTGAGTAATATTACAAGTGCAATTATTCACAATTTTATTCTGTATCAGGTTATGTTGGTTTTTATGGGACTTGTAGCCATTATTCTGGAGAACGTATTTCAGCTTTTTCCAATAGACACAGTAAATTTGAAATGGTTATCGTTGATTGGTTTTGGATTGAATTTCTTGATTATATTAGTTCTTATTATTATAGCTGTATCGAGTAAGTTGACAGGGAAAATGTTAAGGTTTGTCTATTTTTTAATTCATTGGAGCCCTTTTAGGAAAAGGCTTTCCAACATACGTGAAAAAATCGAATTAACAGTGCATGACTTTCATAATGATATATTGTTGCTGATGCAAGATAGAAAGATGTACGTACGAGTTTTAATCTTGAATTTTGTTAAGTTGTTGAGTTATTATATGATTGCCTACTTTATATGTCGCGCTGTCGGATTGCACAGTATATCAGTGATACAAGCAGTTATTGCGAGCGCATATGTTATGTTGATTACTTCCGTTGTCCCTCTGCCAGGAGGTTCTGGGGGTGCTGAGCTAGGTTTTTTGATTTTCTTTGCAGCTTTTGTTAGCGGTCCACATGCAACGGCTATAATGATTTTGTGGCGTATAATCACCTATTATTTAGGCATGGCTATAGGATTAATGACACTTAATTTTGGATATAGCAGTGAGCAAAAATCAGAAACTACTGCTTAATACGTATGGATTTAGTATATTTGATTGGAGACTTATGAAAGAATACTATAGGAGACTCATACAGAACGGAGCCATTATATCACTTTTTATGATCGGTATATTTAATCTAATACTATCACTGCCAATTGACGTAGATGAGGGATTTATATATCGATATAGTACACAAATAGACCCATCGCTTGTTGTAGTTCCACGCATGCTTTCCTTTGTCTTTGGATGGTTAATACTATTAATTGTTTTTAAATTATACAAAAGATTACGATATGCATGGTTGTTGGAACTACTTATCTTAACAAGTTCAATTGTAGTACACATTATTCAGCTTCATCGTTTGATGGTACCCATTGTTGTAGTGGAAACAATTATATTTATTATTCTGCTTATTTCATATAAAGATTTTTATCGAGTTTCAAACCGAATGACTATAAAAAATGCAGTTGTCTTCGTAGGTGCTTCTTTTATATTGGTACTCATAAATGCTTCTCTAGGTCTATTATTACATAAAGCACATATTGAAAATATTGATACACTATCCGACGCAATTGAAAGTTCTGTTATGCTCTTGTTCTTTATGGATACAAGCAGTTTGAATTTCACAGGGCGTTATGGAAAAATATATGTGGATTCGTTAATTGGCCTGAATTGGTTTTGTATCAGCATGTCAGTAATCATGTTATTAAAACCTTTGATTTATAATCCGATAGTACTTTTACAGGAAAGAGATCAGGTTCGAAAGTTAGTCTTGTCATACGGACAAAATCCGATGTCTTATTTAGCTTTGGAAAATGACAAAAAATACTTTTTTGGTACTCAGGTGAATGGTGTTTGCGCCTATCAGGTCGTTGCCAATGTGTTTGTTGTCTGCGGCGATATGATATGTGATGAAAAAGATGGAGTTATCTTACTTGGAGAAATTATTGGTTTTTGTAAGCAAAACGGATATACAATGCTTTTCTTAAATGTAACCGATGCATTTTTAGATTTATATAAAATGGCTGATTTTGGTGTTCTTAAATATGGTGAAGATGCCTGCTTTGACTTAGATGAATATAATCTTAAAGGTGGAATAGTAGCGAAAGTTCGTGCTGCCATTAACCATGCAACAAAAGCTGGTATTACAGTACATGAATATAAGCCGTTATTGCAAAAAGATGTTGGAATTGAGCAACAAATGCAAGCAATATCAGAGGAATGGCTTGTAAACAAAGGTGGTGATGAGATGGGATTTATGCTAGGAGGAACAGGACTTAGCGCTCCTTTAGACCGTCGTTATTTCTATGCGATTGATCAAGAGGGGCAGATGCATGGATTTGTCGTTTTTCTGCCGTATTTGAAGCAAAAAGCATATTTGGCGGATGTAACAAGGCGTCGAACAAAGGCACCTCAAGGCGTTTTGGAAAAAATAATATATGAAGGATTTATGGTATTTAAAGAAGAGGGTGCAAAATGGGGGAATATGGGATTATCACCACTTTATCATATAGCTGATAGTGATCATAATACGATTCCGGCAAAATTATTTGATTATATCTACGAGAACATGGATAAAGGTTATAACTTCAAAGCATTGCATCATGCCAAAGAGAAATATGCACCAACACATTGGATACCACGTTATATTGTTTATAATCCGAAGCCTTTTAATACAAGTTTTGCTTATGCAATGGTTCGTGTTCAGATGAAAAACGGATTGTTCAAAATGGCATTATCTGAACTTAGAAAGAAAGAAGTTGAGTTAAATGACAATAAAAACTAGAGGTGGCAATAATCGCGGACAAAATGCAAAACTGCATTACCATGTTAATGGGTCAGGAACGCCACTGGTTTTATTGCATGGAAATAATCAGGATCTTCGTTCTTTTGAGGAACAAGTCGAATTTTTTAAAGACTATTATCAGGTGATAGCTATTGATAGTCCCGGTCACGGAAAATCGTCTTTAGGTAAAAAGAAGTTAACAATTGAGAACATGTCTATTGAGATAACCCATCTTTTACATCGATTGAACATTGAACGGGCATTATTTATCGGATTTAGCGATGGTGGGAACATAGGGCTTCAAATTGCCATTCGAAGCCCTGAATTAGTCATCGCAATGACAATTATTGGTGCTAATATACATATGAAGGGCATAAAGACCATGTTTAGAATTTCGATTATTCTATGGCATCAGTTATTAAAACTATTTTCTTTCATACCGGAAATCAAGAGACAATCTCAGATTATATCCCTTATGGCAAAAGAACCGAATATTTCAGTGGATATGTTGAAATATTGTAATGTTCCAATATTATTGTTAGCGGGTGAGCGAGATGTTATTGATGGAAAGCATACGAAAGAGATGGGTGCATTACTACCTAATGCAACGGTGGAAATCATCGAAGGAGCAGGTCACTCTTTATTGAATCAAAAGAAAAAGGAAGTACATCCTTTAATACTATCGTACTTTCGAACGATTAAAAATTCATAAGAAAAGAGCATTTTCTTCAACTTCCCTTATGCCATCTACTTTAGCATTAGCAATGAAGCTAGCTAGTGTATTGAATACAACAGTAGAAGATTTATTTCAGTTAGAATTGCAATAACGTAAATGCAACCAATAGTTGACATGCGGTTGGTGCTATGAAAATGTATATATGTTAACATGTAGACGGAGGCGATATCATGAAATTAGGTAAAAGATTACAAAACCTGCGAAAAGAAAAGAATCTATATATTTTGGGTGCAATTATTGGATTTTTAGCATTTGCAGTTGGTATGACTTTTGTAGAATCAAACTCATTATTTGTTATGGTTGGTATAGCTGGCATGGTGGGAATGGGTTATTGCATTTCAAATATAATGAAGTTGCAACTAAAATGACAATAGAATATATGCAAATGAAAAACCAAAGGAGGTTATACAGTTGAAAATAGTGATTATTGGCGGAGTGGCAGCAGGAATGAGTGCAGCAGCAAAAGCAAGAAGAATGGATGAAAAAGCAGAGATAATTGTATACGAAAAAGGGAATGATTTGTCTTATGCTGCTTGTGGATTACCCTATTATGTAGCTGATATTGCAAAAAGTTCTAACGAACTTATCGTTAGAACAAAGGAGGCTTTTGAAGCTTCGGATATACAGTGTTATTTAAATCATGAAGTTATAGATGTTGATGTGATGAATAAGACCATTCAAGTTAAAGATATAAATAGAGATACAATCATAACAAATAATTATGATAGACTCATGATAGCAACTGGAGCCAGACCTTTTATTCCACCTATTGAAGGAGCCACCTTAGAACAGGTTTGTACATTGAAAAATCTACAAGACGGTATTAAACTGAAACCGTTGATTATGAATGAAGACATTAAGGATATAACTGTTATTGGAGGAGGTTATATTGGAATAGAAGTAGCAGAAAATCTGATTCAACTTGGGAAAACAGTAAGGATTATTGAATTAGCGGATAGAATTCTAACACCTTTTGACAAAGAGATATCTGATTATGCATATGAAACATTGATAGAAAAGGGTGTAGAGATACATCTTAATGAAAAAGTACTTAAACTTAAAGACGCAAATCAAGACAAAATCGTAGATCAAGTTGTAACAGATAAAGATACATATCAAACAGATTTAGTTATTATGTCTGTAGGTATTAAACCGAATACGGATTTTTTGGATAATATGATATTTGAAAAATTACACAACGGAGCTTTAGTTGTTGATCAAGAAATGCGAACAACTGCTAGAGATATTTATGCGGCAGGAGATTGTGCATCTGTATATCATTTCCAAAAAGAAGAAGCAGTATATTTTCCACTGGGTACAACAGCTAATAAATGTGGTAAATTAGCAGGAATTAATCTGACAGGTGGCCATGAGCGCTTTGTTGGAGCCATTGGAGCCGCGGCTATAAAGGTTTTGGATTATGAGCTTGCAAGAATTGGAATATCAGAAGAAGAGGGTAAAGCGTTAGGATATAATACGGCTACAAAGATCATTAAGACTAAAAATCGACCTAAATATTATAAAGGGAATTCTGACATTATTTTTAAACTGATTTATGATAAAGATTCAATGAAAATATTAGGAGCTCAAGGAGTTGGTAAAAAAGATGTGGTACTGAGGATTAATCAATTTTCAGTTGCTATCTATAGTGGTATGACAGCCAATGAATTAGGGATGGTTGATTTTTGTTATGCACCTCCATTTTCAAGTGCATGGGATGCAGTTCATATTGCTGCAAATGTTATTAGCTGATAGAATGTAGAAGGACACTACCATAATCATCCTAAGGAGGATTTATGAATAGACAAATAGTAACAGTAACAGGTGGTACAGGTTATATTGCATCGTGGATAGTTCACGACTTATTATTAGTGGGTCATGAAGTTAGAATTACTGTCAGAAACAAGTCAAAAGTAGAGAAGTACCAGCATTTACTTGATATAGAAAGTAGCGCCCCAGGAACATTAGTTGTATATGAAGCTGATTTATTACAAGAAGGGTCTTTTGATAAATCTATTGATGGAGCTGATATTGTTATGCATACTGCTTCGCCGTTTCTTTTGGATGATAAAAATGATCCTAAAAAGAATTTGGTTGACCCTGCAGTTATTGGGACCCAAAATGTCCTAAATTCAGTCAACAAATCAGAAAGTGTTTCTAGAGTTGTTCTCACAAGTAGTCTTGCAGCAATATATGGAGACAATCAAGATATGGTTATTAATAATGCAAATGCTTTGAACGAGGAAATGTGGAATACCACAAGTTCTTTGAGTCACAATGCATATAGTTATTCAAAAACTGAAGCAGAAAAAGCTGCATGGGCTATGAAAAAGAAACAAAAGCGATGGGAATTAGTAACGATTCACCCTGGCTTTGTCCTTGGACCTTCTTTAACAAAACGTAAAGACTCAACAAGTATAGAAACCTTACTTCGCTTATTACATGGAGATTTAAGAATTGGAGCTCCTGACTTAGAATTTGTTTTTTCTGATGTCCGTGATGTATCGAAGGCGCATTTACTTGCTGCCTTTAATGAAAAAGCAAAAGGCAGATATATTGTAGCAAATGAAAATGGTGGTTTGATTGATGTCGGCAATATTATTACTAAACACTTTGGACATGCGTATAAAGTGCCAAAGAAAAAAATCCCAAAATGGATTGTGTATTTATTAGCGCCTTTTATTGGTTTTACAAAAACTTATGTTAACAAAAATATTGGATATCCTCTTGCTTGTGATCATTCAAAGAGTATTCGTGAACTCGGCATGACGTATCATTCATTGGAAGAAACGGTTAAAGATCATGTCATGCAACTTAAAGATGATGAAATGATATAATGTGGATACTATTTACCAGTCGGGACTAACAATAATCACATGTGGGTTAATAACTTCTGTAATCAATGCAATGGCTGTGTACAATAAATATAATCAAATTGACTATTATTTATGAACGTTATATAATTAATAATACAGATATTCTTTCAAGAGAAAGCAATGAAGGGAGACCTAGATATGAAAGATTTCAAGGATAAAGTAGATAATGCAAAAGATAAGCTCACAGGCGAAGTGAAGGAAGCTGCCGGTAAAATCAGTGGTAATGAGAAGTTGGAACTGAAAGGGAAATTGCTGAAAAGAAAAGCAAAACTTAAAAAGAAGATCGATGTAAAGCGTACGGTAAATGGAGTAAAAAATAACGTCATAGGAAAAATAAACAACTTGATGGATAACAAGAAAAAAAGATAAACCATCATCTCGTTATCCGTCAATGACATAACAGAGGTGGATGCACCACTTGAACATGGTCAGTAAAGAATCAGAAAAGGAGATACTTTGAGAGAAGTGTCTCCTTTTCCGGATTTTGTAAATATATACCCATATAGTATATAAATATGTTAAAATTTTTATATGGAGCTAGTAGCTGTATGAACTAGCAAACATATTTCGAATTCTTAGTGAAAGCATTTACTAAAATCAAAATTTGTAAAAGGAGGTAAATTAATTGGAAACTAAAATGAGTGAGGGATTTCAACTCATACATGATATTTTTAGATTAAAATGGATACCAGAAATCATTGAATCTATTGCAACAGAGAAAAATCGATATACGGATATCGCTAATAATATAGAATTTATTAGTAATACAGAATTAAATAGAAAACTAGCCATGTTACAAGATCGTCATGTAATTATGAAAGTAATAGTAGATGAAAAAGATGGTTATTTTTTAACTGAGTTTGGAAATGATTTAAATCATATTTTTAATCATTTTATTGATATGAGTGAAAAATATATTGAAGGTAATGCAGAGGTTAAGCTTCAATAGTTATCTAAATAAAAGTGAAATAATCTTAATAAGAAGTTTATAAGCAATTCCAAAATTATGATACAAATAATTTTGGAATTTTTTTATGCTCCAGACGCGCTCACCATGTATAGAACTTTATGTATTATGTAGCAACTATGTGCGCTGCTTGACTATTATAAAATGTAATATCAAGAAACAAATTTGTCTCTTTTTGTTTCTTGATATTAAGAGTATAATAAAATAGTAAGAATTATATTGCTTATAGGAGGCGATAGATATGCAGAATAAAACGTATTGTGATATAAAGGAAATTACTTATGTTTCAGTAGGAGTTGCAGTTATGATAGCAGGAGGTTTTGTTATCTATCAGCTAAGCTTTATCTTTCCTATACCAGGAGTTAAATATATATTGATGTCACCCTATTTATCTATTGTGATATATATTCTACTATCATTAGTCCAAAGAGAATTTACATTGCTCAAATTTGGGGCGGTTTTTGGATTTATTATGATGTTGATCAATTTATATATGGGGATTGCTATTATTACTACAGCTATTTTGTCTCAATTAACAATTGTTGCTATAGACAATCGGAAAAAAGCTTTCTTTGGTGCAATTCTTTTTTCAACATACACAGGTATAAGTACACTCATAATATCAAAACATTTAATTGGAGGCATATTTAGTGAGATTACATACCCTTGGATTATTATAACAGGGCTATTATGTTCAGTTTTTGGCATAATTGGTGTAACCATTGCTAAAAGATTATTAAAATATCTTAACAGGTACTCTTATGAACAGCTATAAATAAGGATCAAATTAATTG